>Ga0070699_100003155_pt1 | contig 14587 bp, 17 predicted proteins | sample KBSK1503metaG_FD_65473 | JGI IMG/M metagenome (GOLD analysis project Ga0070699, IMG submission 65473) | Corn, switchgrass and miscanthus rhizosphere microbial communities from Kellogg Biological Station, Michigan, USA - KBS K1-50-3 metaG | ecosystem: Host-associated > Plants > Roots >...
AGCGACCCAGGTCGGAGGCCTCAGGAAGGGCCTGTGTCGCAGGGCCGGGTTTCGCCGCGAGGACAAGGAGGTGGCCCTCACCATGGGCCGTGTCGCCCGGCACCAGCTTGGTCACCTGGCAGGTCTGCCCGCAGCGGACGTGGATCATGGCCGCGCCCCCTTCGGTGGCAGCCAGGAGGTCCCCTTCCCGGACACCCGCCCCGGAGAGGCTCTGCGAATCGAGCCGCAGCAAGCTGTCTGTCCCGGGGTGCGGATTGCCCGGCGTCGACCGGTCGGCGAAGTAGGCGGCACCTCCGGCAGCGAAGCCAGGCGGGACGAAGCCAACGCCCTCAACGCCGATGTCACCCCCGCTCGGGAGTCCGGACCGGGTGAGCAAGGTGCTGGATCCGTCCGGCGCGATGGCGTAGAGGTTGCCGCTCAGCTCGTCCGGCGCGACCAGATCGCCGCCAAAAGCGCCGAATCCAGCAGGTGCCACCGCGATCCCACCCTCCACCCTCGGTGCGGCGTCCGTGATATGCGTTACCTGACCGCGACAGTCGATAGCTGCAACGACCGTCAGACCGTGACTGGAGCCGGTGACCAGAAGGCGGTGGCCGAACCGCCCTGTGGCGTCGAACACGATCCCGTTCAGCGACGCCACGCCATCGACGTTCGCGAAGCTGTGGGCTTCGCCTTTGCCATCGATGCGAAGGACACCGCCGGCCGGTTTGAGTTGGAGTACGAAGAGGTCGTCCTGGGTGAAGCTACATCCTGCGGTCGCTACTGGTAGTCCCGCCGCAAGCGCAATGTAAGGCTCTTCGCCGCCGGGACCAGGATATCCTCCAGGACCCGCCGCGAATGGTTGCCGTTGGCCGGTGACTGGGTCCAACCGGAACAGCTTGCCGCCCGCCGCGACCATAAGAGTGCCGTCGGTGCGTGGACCGACGACGTCCAGTACGCCGGGGATGTGCTGCCACCGCACCCAGTTAAGCGGTGTACCCGCCGCAGCAACGGCTCCGGGGACGAGGACTGCCAACGCTGCGAACGCCGCGAGGATGGCGCTGGCGACTCGCACGGTCGCAAACCCGATCGGATCTCGGACGACGTTGTGGGGCGGCAGCACATCTGCCACCCGGTCTCTTGCTGCCATTGACGCAAATTACGAATCACGGTTACAGGTTCGACTTAGAGAAAGAGCTGGGCTGGGCCAGCTCACGCCGGCCAGCCCTTCACCGAGGGAGAGTGGGGTTAGAGCTCGATTGCCCTACAACTCGCGTCGAGCGGCATCAGCTGCAGCCGCCAGCGCCATGATCGCCTCGAAGAATTCCCTTGATTGGCCGCGGAAGAGCTGGTCGGCGACGAAAGACTTGATAGTCGCCACTGCGCCAGAGTTCCTGGTCGAGGAGGGCCGGATCACCGAGCAGTCGGGCAGATCCTCACTGATGAAGTCGCATGGCTCGGGCAAGATCTTGTTTGTCTGAAAAAGCTCCCGGCCGGGCGGCGAGTTGAAGTCCGGGAACGTCAGCCCGGTCTCCGGGTCGGTCACACCGGCCAGCGGTTGGGACACGGCGTTGGCCGCCTTGTCGTGCCATAGCGAGAAGTGGTCCGCCTCGACGCCGCCGATGCTGACCACGATGCGCAGGACCTGGAGGCTGCTCGCCTGCAGTGCCAGCGTCGTGTACAGGCTGGAGCCACCCTGCTCGATGTACCCGAAGTGGAATCCAGCCGTGTTTGCGATCGCTTGCAGGCGGTTCTGCTGAGAGGTAGTGGGTGGAACCGGCTGCGACATCGAGGGCGGGGTGTCGGTGTCGTCGAGTGGGATGGCAGGCTGGTTCGTGATGGTGAGCGGCCCCGCAAAAGAGTCGCCGAGGTCGGGGTTCTCGCTGCTGCGATACCGCGTGTACCAGCTGAGGTCCACGTCGAGGCCCTGGAGATTGGTCAGGCGACCGATCTGCCGAGCCCCGGCGGCCTTGCTGCTGGGCAGAATCCGGAACTCGTCGAGGTTGACCGGCTGGGCGCCCTTCCATCGCAGGTAGGCGTTGAGGAACGCCGCGTGACTCAGCTCGTCGTCAGTGTTGTCGGTTATGTACTGCGGCATGTCGCCGTCGAGGTTCTGCAGGGCGGCGATGTAGGCTGCGTTGCCGCCGTCGGCGCCGCCCAGCTCGTTGTACTGCTGCCAGAGGTCGCTCTCGATGATCTCGGCCGCCGCCAGGAAGCGGAGGATCGCGACGTCGCCTTTGCTGAGCATGCTGTCCGCCGCCTGGACGTTGGTCGCGAACAATGCGGCGGCCGGCAGCGCGGCGCCGGCCATGCCGACGCCTTTGAGAAAGGCGCGCCGCCGGACGACATTGCGCCAGTAGGTGTCGAGCAGTTGGTCCGATGAACCAGCAGTCGAGACATCTCTTGCCATCACGCCTTACTCCCGGTGAAGCCGAAACTGGGCGAGCCGGCCTCACGAAGGACCAAGCCCGACACGTCGCGGCCAAGTTGAAGGCCTGCCTGGTGATCGATCCGCGTGTGCACACCGCCGTAGATGCGGCTCAGACCCGCTTCGGTGGCTGCAGCAGTGTAGGTGTCGAAGGTCCGCACCACGCCGGGAAGCACATCCGAGGTCACTCTGATCCGATCGTGATCGCCGAAGAAGCTGGACAGCACTGCGGCGCCAGCGCCGCTGATCGCGCTGTGGGCCCCTGGAAAGGAGGGGTCAGCGGCGGTGGTCAGGAGCGGGGTCCAGTTCGGGTCGCCCGTGACTGCGGAATTCAGATCGTCGGCCTCACGGATCGCCGTGATAGGCCTCCAGAGGTGGTAGTGGTATTTGGCGTCGTAGAAGGCGATGGTGGTGTCCGCAAAGGACAGGTTGAGGAGGGCGAACAGCCGGGATGTTCGGACCAGGTCGGTGTGGTGAGCAAGCACGGAGTTCTCGGCGATCTCATTCCAGGTGGTCCAGATGGGGCCCGGCCAGAACTTTGCTGCAACGGTCTGGTCTGCCGTCCGAGTCGTGCTGGTGTTCTGGCCCAGGCTCTTGACTTCGTTGAGAGCCCGGGCGTAGCTGGCACTCGCGAGAGTGGGCGGCGCCCCCGGCCGGAACTGGTCCGACTGTTCCAGCACGAAGGGGGTTACGCTGGCCCATTGGGTGAACGCCGCTGGGGCGAAGGTCGGCGGCGTCGGACGATAGTCGCCAGGCTGGGCGGGGGGAGGCAGCGGCGGGGGTGCGACGCTCGAGCCGTCGTATGCTCGCGCGGAGAGTATGAACGAGGCAGCCAGGTGGCCGACCTTCACACCCTGGCCCTTGGCCTCCCCGTTTGAGATCCCCGCCAATTCTCCGGCCAGTTGCTGATCGAGAGCGCCTTTCATCGATGGGTAGAGGGCCGCTAACGTGTCGTGGCCGGCCTCGGCCGCCGCGGCGTCTGGCCGAGCTCCAGGTGGGGCGTTCAGCGAGAAGAGGTACGGTGAGCCGCCGTGCGTGATGGATACGACAGCGTCATAGATCGCGGCGTGCATGATCGCGAAGCTGCGGGTCGGGTGGACGGTGGCGGGCTGAGCTCCGGGCGTGCTGACGATGCGCACCAGCTCCTTGTTCCACTCGACGACGATGACGCCGGAGCGCGCGGGTAACTCCGCCGTGGCGGCCACGCTGCCGCCTGTCACGCGCTGGTAGGCGAGAACGCTCGTCGTGACGGCGAGCGTCAAGGCCGCGCCTGCCAGCGCAACCAGGAACTTACTCATATGGGTTGTTCTCCTCGATGGTCACTGGGGTGGGAGGCGACCAGCCGGGTGTTTGACATGTGCTCTACCTGACTGCCGCCAGCGGATCCGGATCGTCTGCCGGTGGAAAACTATGGGTGCGAGTTACAACGCCCTCGGGCCACCACCCGGCGAAAAGCAGTACGGTGGCAAAATCGAAGCGATGAGACGCCTATCGGGCGCCCGTTCCCAGGTGGCTAGCCATAATCGTCCAGTCCTTGGATGCGGGGACCCGACCTGGCTCAGCGCAGGCCGCGGCGACCCGGCCACCTGAATGGAGTGTCAAGGCACTGCACGAGTCCGCCAAGCAGGCAAGGCGTGAGAGCTACTCCCGAGTGCGGCGCGTTAGGACGGTTACTGTTTCAGGTTGACGCCGTCGACGGTGATGACGCCGGGCTGGTCACTGCGTCGCCAGGCAAGGTGAGAAAGGGGGTTGACGGCAGGACCGTGGAGAACCTTACCGTCGAGGCTGAACTGCGATCCATGGCAGGGGCAAAGAAACCGTTTCCCCGTGTCGTCGAGACTGTACGAACAGCCGAGATGAGGGCATGTGATCGCAAGTGCGTGTAGCTCGCCGCCAACTCTGGTCAGGTACCCGCCGAAGGTCGGATTGCCGGCTGCGTTCACTCCCCCACCATCTGTCATCGTCAGGGCGGTGTTCGGGGGAGCGTTGAACATGACCGCTCCGCCTTCCTGGATGGCATCCACCGCTGTGGGGATCGGGATCTTGATGGGGCTTTTGATGTCACTCGGGCTCTTCGGCGGATACAGGTAGACGAGGATGGGAGCGATTATGGCCGCAACGATTGCGGTCAGCAGGGCTGCCAGCCACCAGACTATGAAGTTGCGCCGAGTGATAGGTAGTCTCGGCCTGTCAAAGTCTTGCTCGGTATGTTCCATTCGCTTGCCCACAGAGACAAAGGTCTCGTTACGACGGATCAGGGAGAAGTCGTCGACCCATCAGTCGCCCACCTCGCACCACCCGCGCCGCTCATCCTCAAGCTGGAGTTGGTGACGGAGGCCCCCGCCTTTGATTGCCAGCAGAGACTCCTGAAGATCGAAGAGCATGTCCATGAGCTGGACCGGTGAGACGCCGATCCTCAACTCCGGGCACTCCACAGAACAGTTGTCGAGCAGCCATTGCAACGAGGGCTGGAATGAGTCGGGAACGCGTCGGCATCCGGCGAGATTGATGATTTCGACCTCGGTCAACAGCGAATCGATGAGGGCGATAGGCAGGCGCACGGCATCCATGTCCGCCTGACGGCTCTTGCGGTCGTCTCGTGCCGACTCGATGTCGGCCTCTGTCCGCGCAATCCTGCCGTTAGAGACATTCCGAATCGCTGGCGAGGCCATGGCAATAGCTATGACCGGCGGTTACACGTATCCCACCGCGTAGTTGGGGGGCGTGATGAGCAACGAGTACGACAGCATGGACGCGTTCGTAGACCGCCTGCTCAAGGACGCCCGGCTCCCTCGCTGCCGACCCAGACCCGACGAGCAGCAGATCATGCGGGTGGCGATCCTGCTGCGAGCCGCGCGGCCGGGCAGCGGGCTGCCAGACGCGAGATTCTTGGAGCGACTCAGCCGCCGGCTCCGTTCGGAATTCGGCGATGTCGCGGGGGACCCGGCCTGGCTTGCGCGGCGGAGAATCCTTGGTACGGCAGCAATCGCCGACACCGCAGCGGTTGTCGGCACTGCGATAGATCGGACCGTCTATCGAAACGGTGCGACTCAGACGGCGCAGACGCTCGTTCCCGACGATGGAGCCTGGCGACCCATCGCCGCGGTCAGGGCGCTCCCACAGGGGCGCGCGACGCGCTTTTGCACTAATGGGGTCCAGGGCATTCTTGTCAACGACGCTGGGCGGGTGCGAGCGCTCTCTGCGATTTGCACACACCTTGGATGTGCGCTGCGGATCAACGCCAGGTCGCGACGACTCGACTGTCCATGTCACGACCTCGCCTATTCCTGGACTGGAACCGTGCTGCACCATCGGCTTCAGGACCGGCCACCCGCTTTGCCCACGATCCCGACTCGGGTGCGCGGTGGGATGATCGAGGTGCTACTGCCCTGAACTGTGTTCGTTCAGACGACGAAGACTTCGACCTGGTTGCCGCTGATCCGAGTCTTGATGGCCGGCAGTTTCGCCGGGCCATGCGGCAGCTGTGAACTGCGTACGTTGCCGTCCCAGCCGAACACAGTCCGGTGACACGGACAGTCGAGGCTTGCGCGTGCAACGTTGGGCTTCAGGACACAACCGAGGTGGGTACAGACCCCGGACAAGGCCCTTATGGTTCCTCTGTCGTTGATCAGGACTCCCCGAATGGCTTCGGTCGAAAACGGCCTCGCGGTCCCGGCAGGAAGGCTGCTCAGGGCGGCAACTGGCTGCCACCGCCCTTGGCCTGGTACGACTGTGTCAGGGGCGCTTCCAGCAGTGCTAGAGCTGATGATAGAACGATCCACGACAGCCCCCAGTACGGCGGCTGCGGCGACGGTACCGGCTGTCCGCAGAAGTGCTCTCCGGCTCAAATCCCGCGCAGCTTCTGTCTCCTTGACGGGAAGATCAAGCTCGCGTCGCAGATTCCGCTCCAGCCGCCGGACAAAGTCCGGATCAGGCAGATCCGCCCCTGGCCGAAGCCGCGCGAGCTCGATGGCGCCCGCCAGTGCTTTCAGCTCCTCCGACGTCGCCTTGAAGCGTCTGGGACGCCGTCTCTTCACGATGTCGTCGACGAAGCGTGAGAGGCGGTCTTGCGGTCCGCCTCTCATTGTCAGCTTCATTCGGCGCTCAACTCCTCAGCGATCCTGGCCATGTGCTGCGACCGCAACTACGGGCGGTGGTTACACAGTCGGCCCGCCCGGTCAGCTGTTGTCTATCTTGTTGCCGGCGGGCGAGACCACGTACCACGGAGCGCCGAACTGGTTGAGGCCCTGGCCGGTGGTGTCACCTGGCTTCCGGTCGGCCACGAAGTAATAGAGAGGATGGCCGTTGTACGTCACCTGTGTCGAGCCGTCCTTGCGCGTCGTCGTCCCGAGCTCTGCGGCCGAAACGCCGCTTCCGGCCTTGTCACCGGTGCTGGTGAGCGCAGGAGGCCACGCTTGAGCGCACCCACCGTCGCAGTTCGAGGCCATCCCGTTGTCGGCCTCGAACAGGTAAAGCGTTCGGCCCTGGTCGTCGACAAGGAACCGGCCGAGCTTGGTCGTGGTCACATCGATTGTTGTCGCGGTGTAACCATTGGGTGCTTTGCTTGGCGCGGCTGACCCGGTGCTCGGGGTGCCGTAGCTGCTGCCTCCGCACGCTGACACCAGGGCCAGGCCCAGTGCCACGCCGGCATAGATGAACGGCGATTTCATGTGTGTCGATTACCTCCAAGTGATGGGGTGCGGCTGATGGACGGACTAGAACTACGTCGCAGAGTTACGTGGGGCGCCACTCGATCGATCTCGTCACTCCATCAGGTCCTGGCCCAACTCGGCCGCCTTTCGCAGTGCCCGGTGCTGGAGGACCTTGGCGTTGGCCTTGCTTACGTTCATCTCGGCCGCCGCCTGGCTGACGCTGTAGCCATGCAGGAAACGCAGCTCGAGGATCTTTCGAAAGTGGTCAGGCAGCAGGTTCAGTATCCGGATGGCCCGTTCAGCTGACCGTCCATCCGGCTCGCTGGATATGAGGACCGGACCGCTCAAGCGTTCCAGGTCCATCACTGTCTCAGGAGCGCCGTAGTGCTTGCGCCAGTGATCGGCGAGCACCGTCCGGGCGGTCTTTACCAGGTAGGAGCGTACCTCGTGGATCGGAGCGGGCAGACGTAGTGTGCGCAGCGTCCGCATGAGTACCTCCTGCGCTAGATCCTCGGCATCGGGCGCGTTACCTACCCGTCTGAACACGAGCTGATAGATGCCGACCACGTTGTCGCGGTAGACCGACTCCCAATCGGCGTATGTGGTCCCATCCACGACTTTGAAGATGAGCTGACGTCTCGCCGCCTCCGCGTCCGTGCTGGTCCTGCCGTCTGGCGGATCGGCGCCTTGACTCGTCTCGCTGCCGCCCCGGCCTCGCTCAGGCATCGACGCCAACTACGAGCGGTGGTTACGCCGGCCGACGGTCGGTCCTCGTATCCACCCGGCGTAGTTCTGCAGTGCAATGAGACCCCACCGGCGACCAGCCAGATGCGTAAGAGTGCGAGACACCGTGAACGCGATGCGGGGCGACATCGCTGGGGCCGACACCGGCGCCGCGGGATCGGTGGTGGCAGCGACGGGCGGGGGCAGACCCTCAACCAGCTGCTGGTGGAGATGGACGGCTTCAATACGGACGCGCGGGTGATCATTGTGGCCGCCACGATCAGGCGGACGTGCTGGACTCTGCCTGCTCCGGCCCGGCCGCTTCGACCGGCAGATCACAGTCGACCTGCCAGACGTTGTGGGGCGGCTGGGCATCGTTGGCGTTCACGCCGGGGGACGCGGCTGGAGATATCGATCGACCTAAGGACGATCGCCCGGCAAACGGCTGACTTCAGCGGTGCCGACCTGGCCGGCTTTCTGAACGAGGCCGCGATCCTGGCTGCCCGCGCTAACCGTCGCACGATCGGCATGACTGAGTTCGATGGGGCCATCGTCCGCTTCCTGGCGGGCCCGGAGCCAAGGAGCCGTCGAATCTCGGAGGAAGAGAAGGAGATCAGGGGTGGCAAACGACATCGAGCGGGCAGCTAATCTGGCCCGACGCATGGTCAACCGAGTCGGGTATGAGTGCCAAGCTCGGCGCAGTATCGGTCGGGCGCGACCTCACGGATCGCAGTGCAGTCTCAGATGGCCTTGCAGCCGCCGTCGACCAGGAAGTGACCGGCAACCTTCACGAGGCGTATCAGAGCGCCTGCCGGATCCTCGGCAGGCAGGGCGTGCTCATGGACCCTGATCGTCGGCCATCTCAAGGAAGTGGAGACGATGAGCGCGAGCGAGCTGGCCGGTATTGTTGAAGCGCTCGGGCCCACTGCACTACCCGCGTCCTGATGGCTCCACTTTAGGTCAGGCCATGCTCGACAGCGAATCTGGTGGCCGCCGCCCGTGACGTCACGCCCAGCTTGTTGTAAATGCTCCGCAGATGCGCGTCCACCGTCCGGATGCTGAGAAACAGCTGCCGCGCCACCTGGGCATTGGTGGCGCCGGTCGCTATCAAGCGGAGGACCCCGATCTCGCGGTCGCTCAGGCCGCCCGGAGCCTCGACAGTCGCCGATGCTTCTGATCGCGAGGCCCGATCGAGCGCCTGCAACGGTGTGCTGGTCTTGCCCTCGCTCCAGGCCGCCGTAAACAGTTGCTCCGGCAGCGCGGCTGATACCGACTCGACCAGGCTGGCGTACTCCCTCTCCAAGACCGGGCTTTCCAGGACCGCGCTACGTACGTCGGGAGCAGCGTCGGCCAGCGCTGCAGCCGCACCGAGGAGCTCAGCGGCCGAGACATGGTTTCCCCCAGCCACCGCCACCGCCGCCACCCCCTCCAGGCAGGCTCGCATGAGCGCCTTGTCCCCCACCTGGTTGGCGGCTCTCAGAGCCTCGCTCTGCTGCTGGTGAGCCAGCCCGAGGTCTTTCTCGCGGTAGGACACCAATCCGAGCGAATAGAGGGCCCGAGCCATGTTCCACCTGTCGCCAAGGCCGCGAGATCGCTCCAGCGCGTCCAACAGCAAACTCCTTGCCGGGCCCGTTTCACCTCGGTTGATGGCAAACCAGCCCAGGCCTTGAAGGGCCTGGACGATGCCACGGCGATCGTCCACCTCGTAGCAAAGTTCCAGCGCCTTCGAGACTGACTTCGTCGCGGCGTCGGCCTCCCCCATCAGCCACTCGACCAGGCCGACCCGCTCCAGCAGGGTGGCGACTCCATGCGTGTCATCCTCCCCCGCGCATAGCGCAAGTCCCTCCTCGTAGAGGCGCTTCGCCTCTAAGTAATTGCCCTGGACCCTCGCCAGGCCGCCCAAGCCATTCAGTGCGATGGCGGTGTGAAGCGTGTCGTTCATGCGTCGCGACATGTGCAAGCTGGAATAAAAGAACGATTCCGCGGCGGCATAATCGGCCTGGTAGTGAGCGGAGAACCCGGCTCCGACGAGCGCCTCCGCCGCGTCTGGTGTGTCGGCGATCGGCGCCATCGCGAGGGCCTCGCCGAGCCACCTCCGACACTCGTCCACATACCCATGCAGGAACCAGAACCGCCAGAGCCAGGCCGCCATGCGAAGGGCGTCCTCTGCACGACCGGACTGCACGAGCCAGGCGACCGCGGCAGCAAGGCTCTCATGCTCGGCCTCCATGCGGTTCAGCCAACTCTCGGTACTCCTGCGTCGGGATCCGCGCTGAGCAGCGTCGACCAGACGCAGCTGGAGTTCGGCGTGTCGATCTGAGAGCTCGGCTTTAGCCTGGTCGTCCAGGAAGCGCTCTTGCAAGAACTGCCGGATCAAGACCGGTATGGACAGGCGGATCTCACCCTGAGCAGTGTCTTCCCGACGGAGGAGGCCCCGCTCGAGTAGCGCACCGAGGACTTCCAGCCAGCGCTGCGGGGCGGTCGTTGGCAAGAAGAGCTCGCTGGTCTCGGGCGTGAACGACGCGGGGAAGACAGTGAGCTGCAATAGGACCTGCTGGTGCTCGTCATCGAGAAGCTGGTAGCTCCATTCGAGGGTGCTGCCCAGCGCCTGGTGGCGGACCGGCGCGTCCAGTGGGCCCCCCGCCAGCAGCTCCAGCGGCCGGTCCAGGCGCGCCAGCATGGCCTTTGGCGTCAGAACCCTGATCCGAGGTGCAGCCAGCTCGATCGCCAGAGGCAGACCGTCAAGCCTCTGGCACAGCTCGGCTATCGCCTGGACGTTGGAGGCGTTCAAGGCGAAATCTGGGGACACTGCCCGGGCGCGCTCCACGAAGAGGCGAACCGCAGGTGACGCAGCGAGGTCATCGAAGCCCGCAGCCGCGCTGACGGGCACCCGTAGTGGGCCGACCGGGAACTCATACTCACCTGCTAGATGGAGTGCGGCCTGGCTGGTGACGAGGACCTTCAGATCGGCGCAGGCAGCCAGGAACTCCGCGAGCGTCGGCGCCGCAGTCAGAACGTGCTCGAAATTGTCGAGAAAGAGCAGGAAGTGTAGGCGCCGCAGCTCGTCTATCACACGCCGGGTCAGATCAGGAGCGGCTGACCCGACAAAGCCCAGCGCGCGTCCGATGGCCGGCAACGCCTCGTGGGCGTCGGTGAGGCGGCTGAGCGGGACGAAGCAACCACCATCGTCGAACTCCGATCCGCATACTCTCGCGACTTCAACGGCAAGCCTGGTCTTGCCGACCCCGCCCGCGCCTGTGAACGTCAACAGCCGAACCGTCGGCTCTCGTAGCAGTCGGGCCGCCGACTCCAGCTCGGCTTCCCTGCCGATCAGCACTCCCGCTCCGGCTGGCGGGCTCAGCCAAGCCGTTGAGGTCGGCGGCATCGACGAAACTGCACGATTCATATGGTGATCCCGCGCGTGGGCGTGGGGAACTAGCTAAATCGTATATCCGGGTTCGGGCGAACGACCCGGTTCGTGCCGAGCGCGGCCTCCGGCTGGGGCGGTACGGACCGTCAAGAGCCGAGGGTTTAGCGCCTCGGCAGCTCACCGCCCACGGCGCACATGTGCTGGCAATTTCTGTGGATGACCGGCCGGGTTGGGTGTCGCCGAAGGATGGTTGTCAGGAGAAAGACGATGCTGTAGACGAGAGCGGCGCCAAGGTCCATGGTCGCGGGTGGAACGTACGGCGCACCAAGCAGTTTTATGGCTGCCCAGACTAGAAACGTGTAAGCGGCGCCTGCGCAGCACGTCACAGTGCGGGCGAAGCCCGTGATCACCGCCAGCGTCAGGTGGCTTGTCTGTCCGGCGCATAAGAGTAGTACTCGATGCATACTTGGGCTTGGCCGGGGACAACTACGACGCGCAGTTACGCGCTGGCCTGCGATCGGCCAGGATGCGCATGGAGCACCCTGTTGGCAGTCAGCGTGAGGCACGGCTGGTCCAAGAGCTCCGCCTCTGCCTGGATCCGGCCACCCAAGGAGGCGGCCAGCCGGAGCGCCCGGTACTGAAGCACCTTCGCATTGGGGATGCTAACGGCCATCTCGACGGCGGCTTCGCGGATCGAGTAGCCGCGAAGGAACCGGAGTTCGAGAATTGTGCGCGAACGCTCGGGAAGGCGGCTCAGAATTGCCGTTGCTCGCGCCACGCCGGCTTGCGGGTCTAGCTGCTCCTCGTTTGCCGGCAGCGTGTCGCTGGCTGGCAACGCGGGGGGAGCGGAGTAATAACGGCGCCAGAAGCTGGCCAGAACTGTTCTTGCTGTAGCAACAAGGTATGCGCGCACATCACGCCTCGGGGCTGGGAGCCGAAGTGGCTTGAGGGTCGCCATGAAGGCCTCTGCGGTGAGGTCTTCCGCATCTGATCGATTGCCGACTCGAGCGTAAATGAGCCGGTAGATTCCCCTCACATTGTCGCGATAGACATCCTGCCAGTCTGTGTATACGTCAGTCGCGGTGGCCCGGTCGGTGGCGTTACCCACAGCTCGCATCTCTTGCACCTGAGGCTATGGGCGCTCAGGCACGTCCGCATCGGTGGAACTGCCTAAAGCGATCGGCTCCACACCATCGGCAGGATCGCCTAGTCGGAGCCGAGCGGCGGCCGGGCCGGCCGTAACGGCGCCTCGTAATTAGCGCTTATGGCCGAGGTCATCGTGCCGTTCAGGCGTCAGATCGCAGTCGCCGGCGATCCCGACACACTGTTTGCTCAGCTGCGTGATGCAGAGAGACTGGTTCAATGCGTACCGGGGGGAAAGCTGACGCAGATTGTCAGTCCGCGTGCCTTCAAATGGCGCCTGACTGTGGATGTCGGCCCGCTCGCTCTGCCCTACAGCGGCATCGGACACATCACCCTCTCCGGTCCCTGTTGCCGGCGATCGACGATAGCGCTCGAAGGCCATGGACCCCCGGGCGCGGGGAACGTTTGCGCCGAGGTGACGCTGTCAGTTGAAGGCTACGGCCAGGGTTCTCGCGTTCTCATCTCGGCAAGAGTTGCCGTCTCGGGAGTTGCCACCCTGCTTGGAACCAGGCTGGTCCACGACACGGCTAAGGACCTGATGGTACGGACAAGCGATCGCCTGAGGGCGTATCTGGACGGCGGTACCCATCGACCGAGAAGGTAGACGCTAACGATGCCGATCGCCTGCTGACGCCGGCTCAGGCCTCAAACCCTTACGAGTTGGGCAGTGGCCACTCGGTCGGTCAGGGGATCTCACACACACCAGCGCGCAGAACGAGTTCGCCACAGTTCATCAGCTGTTCCCACGCTGAAGACCGGTCGGGTATTCCAACTCCGGGGTGAGCACGACGCATTCGTGGATGGCGACAAGCGCTACCTGCAGTTCTTCGGTAAGGGCACCGTCGGCGATGGGTACTACAGCTTAGACTTCAGTGAGGTCCACTTCCTTCTGGGTATCCGTGAGGCAACGTACGTGGCCCGCCACCGCAAAGTCGCAGCCAAAGACGACACCCTGGTGAGAAGCTAACCGTCACAGCCTCAGCCCGACGCGGGAGCCAAGTTCGTGGACAAATGGCTGCGGCACCGCGTAGCGAATGCCAGCAAAGTTATCTGTCGGATGCGGGATTCGGGCACCTGCCAGCGTATGAGAAGTTCGATGCACTGAGGACTTCGCAGGGAGGCGACCGTGTTGCTTCGCTGGCATCCGGTGGTTCCGCGGCAGCGTCAAAAGCAGATAGTCAGCCACGAGGGCGCGGAGTTGGCACCGGCGCCGGCAGCCGGCTCGAACGCCACGGAGGCGCCGCAGGTGGTTGCCCAGCGGGCTGCTAAGAGCCGTCCGGTACTCCCAACGTAGAAGGATGTTCGAGCGACGTGAACACCCTTAGGCGCGTCCCGCCCAACTTCTTTACGATCTCGTTCGGCATCGCAGGACTGGCGGTCGTTTGGAGCTTGGCAGCGCACCTCTACAGTATTCCCGCATGGATTGGAGACGCCAGTACAGTCGCGACCCGGCCCTGCGGAATTTGTCAACCCCTTTGAGACACTCCGCGCTGCAAATTACTGAGCCGTTGTCACCTCCTCCTGCGGTTTGTTGATCCAGGCGGCCACCGGTAGCCGAGGCGGCTGGGGCGGCTTGCGGACAAAGCGTTCGGGGTGGGTGGCGTAGGCCGCGGTCAGGACCTCAGCGCGCTGTTCGCGGAGCACGCCGGCGCGGCCGTAGTGGACGTCGGCAGGAGTGTGGTAGCCGATCCCGGAGTGACGGTGCTCGTCGTTGTACCAAGGGGAAGAAGCGCGTGCAGAACACTCGCGCATCCTCAGGCCCACCGAACTGATCTGGAAACTCGGGCCGGTACTTCATGGTCTTGAACTGCGCCTCCGAGAAGGGGTTGTCGTTTGGGCAGTGCGGCCGTGAGTGGGTCTTGGTAACGCCCAGGTCCGCCAGCAGCATGGCCACCGGCTTGGAGGCCATCGAGGAGCCGCGGTCGGCATGGATGGTCAGCTGGTCGCGGTCGACGCCCTGCTTGCAGATGGTTGGATCACGTAGAGGTAGTAGTAGGTCCACTTCTGGGGCCCCACTAGTTTGGTGATGTCCCAGCTCCAGATCATGTTCGGACGCCAGGCGATCAGCTCCGGGTGGCTGGCGACCCGGCGCCGCTCCCGGACCTCGTCGACCGAGTGCAGGATGCGGTACATGGTCGAGACCGAGGCCAGGTAGATGCCCTGGTCGAGGAGGGTGGCGAAGACCGTCGCCGGAGCGGTGTCGATGAAGGGCTCGGAGTGGAGGACGTCGAGGACTTGAGTACGCTCAGCCGGCTCGAGCGCCCGGGGCTGTGGCCGCCGCTGCCGAGCTGG
>Ga0070699_100003156_pt1 | contig 14583 bp, 11 predicted proteins | sample KBSK1503metaG_FD_65473 | JGI IMG/M metagenome (GOLD analysis project Ga0070699, IMG submission 65473) | Corn, switchgrass and miscanthus rhizosphere microbial communities from Kellogg Biological Station, Michigan, USA - KBS K1-50-3 metaG | ecosystem: Host-associated > Plants > Roots >...
CGGGTGTCTCGGCTCGCGTGTTTGCGGGCGATGGCCGAGAGTTGCTCGAGCGCCTGGTCGGGGGGAAGACGTTGGCCCAATTCCTGGATCGCCCGTTGGCGCGCCTGGGACTGGCGATTCTTCCACGCGATCTGTTGAAGCGCCTCGAGCGCGGCGGGCGTGCCCACGCGCGCGATGCTCTCGACCGCCTGGGCCCGCAGCTCGTCGTTGCGGGAAGTCTCCGCGATGTGCCGGAGTCGCGACAGGCTCTGGGCCTCGGGGTACTGGCCAAGCGACTCGATGGCCTGGCGCTGAACATCGAGTTCGGCCTGAGGCATCGCCGAGGAAGCCTCATCCTCCGGTCCCGAATCTAGACCCCGCTGCGCTGCCTCGCGTTCCTCGCGCCTCGCTTCCTTTTCCAGTTCTTCGGCCCGCTTCAACGCCCGGTCGTGGTCGGCGTCGACGTCGACGTCGGCTTCGTCCGGCCGGCTGATCTCCTCGCCGAGTTCCTCGAACGCGACGCGACGCAACCCTTGGTCGCCTTCGCCGGCGCGAGCGATTTGAAGCAGTTCTTCAAGGGCCTGGGATGTCTGGAATTTGCCGAGCGCCTCGACGCAAGCGCGTCGAACTTCGGGCGAGCGGTCGGCCCGCGCGCGCTTCGCCAGAAGACGCGCGTTTTCTTCCGAGGCGTGATGCTTGAGCGCGTCGGCCGCTCCCGCACGCACCTCATCGGGGGCGGCGCTTTCGAGCGTCGCTTTGAGGAACGGCGTCACGAGATCGGAGCGTCGCATGTAGCCGATGCTCTGGACGAACTGGCTACCCAGCCTCTCGTCTTTCGCGTCGTTGGCCGCGGCGCGAAGCCACCGGAAACTCTGCTCCTCGGGGACGGGGCCCATCCAATAGAGAGGCGCTCCCCGGAAGTCGACGGGTAAGCCCAAGCTCTGAACGCGGACCCGGTCCGGGTTCCCGCCCTTCATCCGCACGAGCACGAATACCGTCGGCTTCCGGTCGTTCGGTGAAGCGGCATCGGGGGTATTCCAGGTTCCTCGCGTGCGGCCCGAGAGCACGTCGTCGAGCGTGAAAATGCCCCGTTGATCGAGAACCGAAAGGTCGAACCCCTCGGAGTCGGAGAGGTTATTGCCCTTGAACCTCGAGCCGGTCTCGATGGGCCAGCCGATCCACCAAACGCGCGAGTTGGATCGCCGCGCGTCGGCGCCGGCCCACGCGGCGCGCTCGTCGAGCTGCTTCTGCGGCTCGGGCACCGGGACCAGGCGGGGGCGGATCTGGGCGGTATTTGGTTCGGACGTTTGGTCCGGCTCCTTCGCGGCGAGAGCGGCGTGGGGCGCGAGGGGCGAGAGGACCGCGAGCGGCACGATCAGGACGGTCGCCGCCACCAGGGTCGAGGCGGCCACGCGCAATCCTACCGCGCGCCGATTGCGGCGGGGGTCGAGCACCGCCAACAATCGGCCCTCGAGGCTCGAGGGTCGGGCGAACGCAACCGCTCCGAGCGCCGCGAACCGCTTGGCGCGAAGCGAGCGCACCATGCCGAGCAGCTGATCCGCGTAGTCGCTCGCCCGCGTACGGGCCTCGAGCACGCGATCGTCACAGGCGCGCTCACGCTCGCTCCGCATTTGCGCGGCCGCCCACCAGACCGCTGGGTGGAACCAGAAGAAGGCGCAGGCAAACTGGGAAATCGACTGCGTGAGGCAGTCGTGACGCTGAACGTGCGCGAACTCGTGCAGGAGCACGGCTCGGCGAAGCTCGACCGGCCAATCATCGGAGCCATCGGGAAGGAGAACACGTGGCCGAAGGATTCCGAAGGCGACCGGCATCTGGACGGCCCCTCCTCGGAGCAGCGCGACGGGTCGCGCGAGGCCGAGCCGTTCGCCGGATTCGATCGCGAGGGCGTGCCACTCGCTGTCTCGCACCGGATGCGCGCCGCGAAGGAGGTAGCGCAGGGCGAGGTGCCCCGCCACGAAGACGCCGAGAACCACGAGGCCGCCGATCGCCCAGAGCGTCAGCGCGAGTGCGGGCCACGACGGGGTGTTGGAACCAGCCATGCCTCCTGCCTGTGGGCTCCTCCCGTCGCTGATCGTCGGGCTCGCGCTCGAGGAGGCGGCTGGGGTTCCGGAGTGTTCGTCCGCAAGGTTGGTCTCTAGGTTCGGATCCGGGTGGGAGGTCGGAGCCGGTATGGGCTCGTCCCGGACGAGGAGCTCGGGCGCATGATGGGAAGTGGGCGCCAGCCAGGAGAGCGCCGGCGCGCTGATCCGCCAGGCGGGAAGGGTGGCGAGCAGTGCCGGCAGGACGATCACCCCGGCGAGGGCACACGCCCACACGAAGTGGCGATAGGCCGCCGACGCCCGGCGCAGCAACTGGACCACGATGGCCGCGCCCATCAAGAGCACGGTGCCCTTCAGCGTGGCCTCGACCAGGAATTCAAACGCCGCGGAAGGCGCGGCTCCGAGGAACGGATTTCCAAAAGCCACGGTGTCACCTCCCCTGACGGCGCGCTGAGACGATCAGGCGCTCGAGACGTTCGAGTTCGTCGTCGCTCATGCTTGCGGAGGACGACTCGAGCAATGCGGCCACGGCATTCTCCGTGGAATTATTGAACAGCCTCTTCACCACATCCTTGAGAATGGAGCGGCGGGCCCGCTCGCCCGAGACCACGGGCAGGTACATGTAGCGCGGCCCGTCTTGGCGGTGCCGCAGATGTCCCTTTTCCTCGAGGATGCGAAGCATGGCGCGGACCGTGGAATAGCTGGGAGGGTCCTCGAGGGCGGACCGCACGTCTGCGACCGTGGCGCGCCCGAGCGTGTAGACGACTTCCATGATCTGACGCTCGCGGCTCCCGAGTTGAGTATGCGACTTCGCCTTCATCGGATCCCTCCGCCGGTGATGGAACGTCACTGCTGGTTCACTAGCACGATGCTATTATATTAGCATTACGGGAGGCGTGCAAGAGGTTTTTTCAGCCCGCAGGCGAGCGCCTGAAGGGTCACAAAGAAATCGCCCCGCGGCCGAAGAAGACCGCGGGGCGATGTGCTGTTCTGGGTTCTTAGGCGTTGCCCTACGAACCTACTTGCCCAACTTTACTCCAACGCCGACGCTGCTCGCGGCGCCGGTATGGGCCGGGCCCGCCTGTACGCCGGAGTTGGTGCTTGCGGCGACGTGCGTGCCGCTTCGGATGGCGGCCGGTTTCCCGTCCGCTTTCGTCACTCCGGCCGCCACGTTGCCCTCGCTCTTCACGGCTGCGGTCACCTCACCGAGCCTCAGATTCAAGCCGTGGGCGATCTGCCCCCAGCCCAGACCCTCGTGTTGAAGCATGAAGAGCTGTTCTGCAGCCACGTCGACCTTCGAGTTGGCCGCGAGAGTGTGCGCGATCATCAGCTCGCCCATCGTGACTTCGAGCTTAGCCTGCTCGGCGATCATCGCCTCTGCAGTCATCCCGAATTCCGGAGCGATCCGCCCTGCGACGACGGCGCTTCCTTCCTCGCTGACTTCCGCGTCGACCTTACGGGAGATCTCACCCAGCTCCTTCTGGACCGTGGCATGCGCCTTGGTGGAAGCCTTCCTGGCCCGCTCGCGAATTGCGTTCAGGGATGCGTTCGCCTCCGCTCCCGTCTCGGTGACCGTGGTAGTTTGCACCACTCCATGCGCGTCGACCGGGCCCTGTGTCTCGACGGTGCCGGTCGAGCCGGTGCCCGAAGACGTGGCTCCCGACACCTTCGGATCCGTGTCGTGACCCAGCGCAACCCCGGCCGCAGCCAAGATCAACACGCCGCTCAGGAGCACACCAGAGATCGCTTTCATTTGCTGCCTCCTCTCGCTGCGCACATGCCTCGAATCATGTGCGGTTGAAACTCCCCGACGTGGCCCTACGGGATCAGGAATCGAACGCCGAGCTGGGCCGCCGAGGTAATGCTCCGGTCGGTTTCCGACTGTGCGGTTGTCGTGCTGGGCTCTAGCGCGCCCGCGAGCGGAAGGCCGCCTAGGACCCCGCCTCCCGATGAGGAAGGGGACGAGGTCGTCGTGACGTTTCGGCCAACGTCGACTTCGCAGAGGAGCAGGAGTCTCGCCCCCGCGCGAAACCTTCCGGCGAGGGTGCCTTGGGCTGTCGTCTCACCGGTGTTCCACCGCCCGTACGAAAACCCCGCCTGGGCCGAGAATTCCGATGAGAGGGGAACGCCCACCTCGAGACCGCCCGCGTTGAGGTTCAGGGGCGAGTCGTCGTGGTGGCGCAGGTAGAAGGCGCCCAAAGTCACGTCGGAGTCGAGCCGAAGCTCCGGGCCCGCGCGCAGGCGCCACGAGTCGAACCCAGTGTCACTCTGCGTGAGAACGCCGATGCCACGGAGGCCAAGGCGGGAGTGGTGCGACGCGCCGACGCTCGCGAAGCCACCGACCCCCGGCCCGAGCTGGCTGTCCTCGTAGCGAATCGCGGCGATCGTGAGATCGCCTGGACCCGCGTTCGCCGTCGCGAAGAGGAGCGCCCCGCGGTAGGACTCGGATCTCGGGCCGGACTGGTAATCGATCCCGGCGCCGCCGGACACGTCCACGCCGCCGTTCGCCCGCGCCGATAAGGGGGAGCAGGCAAGTGCAATCGCTCCGGCTACTAAGGCGATCGGGCCCTGCAGCCGGGCCCCTTCTGTCAGGCGTCTAGGCATGGGGTTGGAAGTATCGGCGTGCCAGGCGCGATCTTTAGCGAAATCTGCCGTGTCCCGGTCGGTGGGCTCCGTGCATTCGTCCGCGTGGCCGGATCGAGCCAATTCTCACGGCGGGTCACCGCGAGAGTCGGAGTGGTAGAATCCAGCACATCACGGGCTGTAGCCTCGATACGTGGCTTCACCGTCAACGCAGGGATGGACTCGATCGCTCCCCGTCTGGAGGCCCCATGAACGACCACGAAACGACGTCCGGCGCGAGGCAACACCAAGGGCCCGCGCTTCAGCCGGGCACCCGCGCGCCCGACTTCACGCTCAAGGCAACGCCGGATCAGTCGGTATCCCTATCCGACTTTCGCGGGCAACCGGTGATTCTCGCGTTCTATCCCGCCGACTGGAGCCCGGTCTGCGGCGACCAGATGGCGCTCTACAACGAGGTCTTGCCGGAGTTCCGACGACACCAGGCGGAGCTTCTCGGGATCTCTGTGGATGGGGCGTGGTGTCACGCCGCATTCGCAACGAATCGGAAGCTCCATTTCCCGCTTCTGGCCGACTTCGAGCCGAAGGGATCCGTCGCACGAGCGTATGGCGTCTATCGCGCCTCGGACGGCTTCACCGAACGAGCCCTGTTCGTCATCGACGCGGATGGCGTGATCCGGTGGAGTCACGTTTCACCGGTAGGAATCAATCCAGGGGCCGAAGGTATTCTTGCCGCGCTGGAGGCGCTTCAGCCTGAGGAGAGCAAATCATGACCCGTGGACAACAGCATCCCTCCCTCGCTCTGCCGGTAGGGGACCGGGATCACGCGCAGGGCCCCGCAAACGCTCCGGTCACGCTCGTGGAGTATGGCGACTATGAATGCCCCTACTGCGGGCAAGCCTACCCAATCGTGAAGGCCGTTCAAAAGACCCTCGGACGGCGCCTGCGGTTCGTGTTTCGAAATTTCCCGCTTAGCGAGGCGCATCCGAATGCGTCAAACGCCGCCGAAGCGGCCGAGGCGGCCGGAGTACAGGGGAAGTTCTGGGAGATGCACGATGCGCTCTTCGAGCAGCAGGATGCCCTTCGGGTGCCAGACCTCGTCGCCTATGCGGCCAAGCTCGGGCTTGATTCTGATCGATTCGCGGATGAGCTCAAGTCCCACGCCCACGCCGCCCGCGTGCGGGAGGATTTCATGAGCGGAGTGCGGAGCGGGGTCAACGGGACTCCGACTTTTTTCATCAATGGCCAGCGTCACGACGGGCCGTGGTATCACCACGACCTGGTCGCCGCAGTGGAAGCGGCCATCGAGGCTACGGTCGAGTAACCTCGCGGGGACACACGCCCAGAGTCGGGCGACTCAATGCGCCGAGCTTCTCGCGAGCCGACGACGAAAGATCAACAGGCACCCACCGATGAAGAGAACGAGCACGCCCGATGCCGCGAAGCGACTCAGCGCCAGTCCACCCTTGCTGACGGGTTTGTCCAGGAGATCCCCGAGCACGGCGCCCAGCGGCCGCGTCAGGATGAATGCCGCCCAGAAGAGCACGGTTCTCGAAATGCGGGTCCAGAAGTAGGCGGCCGCCACCAAGGCGAGGAGTCCGCCGAAAACAATGGCCGCCCCACCGTATCCAAGGGTGGCGGTGTCCGCTGTCCAGTCGCCCAGCGCGGTGCCGAGCGTCTGGGAGAACATGATGGTCACCCAATAGAACGATTCTTCCTTGGGCGAGCGCACGGTATTGACGGAGACGGAGCCCAAGGCCTTGTACCAGACGGCCAAGGACGCCATGAGCAGGATGAAGAGCAACGCGGAACCGCCGGCATAGCCGATTCCGAGATCGCGCGTCATCAGATCCGCCAACGTCGTTCCAACGGTCGTCGTGGCGACGATCGTCGCCCAGTACAGCCATGAATGGAAGTGCTTCGCCTTGATCTGCGCCGCGACCGCGACGAGGAAGATGACGGCGAAGATGGCGGTGCCGACCAGATAGCCCAGGTTCAGCGACATGGATACGGCGTCGCCGCCCGTCTCACCGAGTGTGGTGGCGGCGATCTTGATGATCCAGAAGAGCAGGGTTACTTCGGGGACCTTGCTCTGCGTCTGGTCTTCGCGGGCATCACGGTGCATCAAACTAGTTTAGCCCGAATTGGCAGCTGAAACGAATTGAAACCGACGCAGGATCGGGGCCGGTCCAAGGACGCACGGATTCGATCGATCCTCACTTCGCGAAAGGACCTCTGCGATGCGTCGGGAACAGCGCACTCCTATTGGGTACACCCTGGTGCTCCTCGTCGGAGCCACCCTCGGTTGGGTCGGAAGCGCCGCCGCTCTAGAAGCGGAGTCACCGGAGGAAGGGTTGATCGCGCCAGAGGTGGCGACCCACTCCGAGGACTACGCTACCGCGCGTCGCTCGTTTCACACGTCGCTCCGGGTCCGCGGTCCGGCGCCCGAGCCCGATTCCATGCCTGAAGCCCCAGAGGGGGTGACCGTGCTCACGTACGCCTCTGGCGACCTACGCCTTGTCGCCTGGATCGGCCGGCCGGGGCCATCACCCTCCCAGCATCTGCCCGCCGTCCTGTTCCTTCATGGTGGATTCTCGTTTGGCCCGCATGATTGGACGATGTGTCAGGCATTCCGGGACTCGGGATACATCGTCATGACGCCCACCTTTCGCGGTGAGAACCGCCAGCGTGGTGCGTTCTCATTGTTCTACGACGAAATCGACGATGTCCTCGCGGCGGCCGAACGGTTGGCCCAAGAGCCGGACGCGGATCCGGACCGCCTTTACGTCGTCGGACACAGCAACGGTGGCACCCTGGCGCTTCTTGCAGCCATGGCTTCTGGACGGTTCCGTGGAGCCGCCTCGTTCTCCGGCTCACCGGATCAGGTGATCTTCTGCAAGTACGGGTTCGAAGGTCCGGTACCGTTCGACTCGACCTCTGTTCGAGAGTATGAGATGCGGTCGCCGCTTGCGTACGCCGCGAGCTTGCGCTGTCCCACCCGCGTCTACTATGGCAGCAAGGAGCCACACTTCCATCTCTCGACGCAGAAAATGGCGGCGATCGCCCGGGCAAACGGGAGAAACGTAGAAGCCGGGAGAGTTGAGGGAAACCACTTTTCTGCGCTCACGGAAGAGCGGACTCGTGCGATCGCGTTCTTTCGCAGCCTGGAGAGGCGTCGCGGTGCCCGATAGCCTGGAGTGATAGAATCCAGCACATCAGGGGCCGTACTCACGTTTTCGTCAGAGGGGAACGCTAGCCCAGTGGCCAAACTCGCGACGCTCATTATCTTTGCAATCCTCACGGTCGGCTCGGGAGCCACCAGTACAGCCGATGCCGCCGACGACCAAGGCGCAAACCTGGGCAGATTCGGCGGCACCATCTGGTATGACGGCCTCCTGGCGGTTGCCTCCCTAGACCTGTCTGTGACTCCCACCGGCCTTATCAATTACTCCTCCTACGAGACAAGCGATCGGATCCCGTTGGAGAACGTACGGGTCCACGGCGAGGCGGTGTCTTTCGAGATGACGCCTGAGGTGGGTGGGCTGACAGGACGGATCGCCTTCACCGGCAAGCTTGACGGCGACCGACTCGCCGGCTCGTATCGCGCCGGGAAGAAGACCGGCCGGTTCGACTTGATGAGGCTGACGAGCGTGCCCGCCGAATCGTTGAGTCGATACTTCGGGCTGTACCGGGCAGGAAACGGTCACCACATGGGCATATTCGATGGCGGCGGGCCGGCGGCCATCGTGAACTACGACACCGGCGTCGTGCGAAGCCTGCGCCCGACCGACGGGCACACGTTCGTCGGCGGCCCCGGCTTGTGGGCGTATTTCCCAGCCGAAATGACCATTGCGTTCGAGGCGGGGCAGGGGCCCGCGGAGTCCTTCAAGATCCAGGTCAAAGGTGAGGCGCCGCAGATCGCGAGGCGGGTTCACTTCAAGGAAGAGAAGGTCACGTTCCGCAACGCGGGCATCGATTTTGCGGGGACGCTCATCACTCCGGACGGCCCCGGCAAGCATGCCGTTGTCATCGTCGTGCCTGGCGACTACGGCTCGACCCGAGACTTCATGCGACTATTCGGCCAAAACTTCCTCGTGGCGGGTCTCGGCGTACTCCTCTACGACGGCAGGGGCGGAGGCGAGTCGGGCGGAGTGGCACAATCGACTTCCTTTCCGGACCTGGCCGATGACGTGATCTCGGCCGTGCACATGCTCCAGGGCAAGCCACAGGTGGATCCGAAGCGAATTGGACTCTTTGGCTTCAGCAACAGCACGTGGACGACGGTGCAGGCAGCGTCGAAGAGCAACGATATAGCTTTCATCGTCAACCACAGCGCGGTCGCGATGCAACCGTGGCAACAGGAAGTCAGCCGGGTTGAGCTGTTCGCAAAGGGGGAAGGGCTGCCCGCGAGAGAGGTGGAGCAGGCCGTACGCCTGATGCGAGCAAAGTTCGAAGTCGGGCGCACGGGAAAAGGGTGGGATGCCTACCAAGCGGAAGTGACGGCGGCGGGCAACGCGAGGTGGGTTCCCTACCTAAACCCGCCGCGCTCTCTCGAATCCCTGCAGAAGAGTTCGCCACGCATGGCCTTCGATCCGATCCCAGCCTACAAGGCTCTGTCCTGCCCCGCTCTTTTCATCTGGGGAGCCAACGACGTCTACCTGCCCGCCGAGGAGAACTTGAACCGCGTCCGATCCGCTCTTTCGCCGAAGCAGCTCGAACGGACGGAGCTCGTGCTCTTGAGGGACACGGACCACTCGATGATGGAGGTCAAGACGAGGGCACTGCGGGAGGGGAACATGGTGAAACACTACGCGCCCGCGTATTGGCCGACGATCCGAGATTGGGTTCGCAAGACGACCTCCACGCCATGACACCCGGCTGGCCGGCCCGCCGAGAATCGTGTATCCTCTTTCCTCCCAACCATCAACCATGCTCTGGCTCGACACGAGGGATCCTGCGCGATGATCGGTAAGAAGCTCCGGGCCTATGAGATCACCGAAGAGATCGGCTCGGGCGGAATGGCCACCGTCTTCCGAGCCTACCAGCCGAGCATGGACCGCCATGTGGCCATCAAGGTCATCCGCTCGAGCATCCTCGACGATCCGGCCCTACGGGAGCGGTTCCAACGCGAGGCCCGCCTCATCGCGCGACTCGAGCATCCCCACCTGCTGCCGGTTTATGACTTCGACGGAGAGCACAACCCGCCGTACATCGTCATGCGGTATCTGGAGGGTGGCACGCTGAAGCAGGTGCAGCAGCAGGGCAGCGTGCCGCGCGCCGAGTTTCTCTACATCCTTCGCCAACTTGCCGGAGCGCTCGACTACGCGCATCGGCAGGGAGTGGTGCATCGGGATCTCAAGCCGTCCAACGTGATGATCGATCGCGAGGGAAACGCGTTCCTCACGGACTTCGGAATCGCACGAGCCGCTGGAGGCGACAAGGACTTGACGGGAACCGGCCTCATGATCGGAACCCCCGGCTACATGGCTCCGGAGCAGGCCCGTGCCGATGGCATTGCGGACAAGGCAGCCGACATCTATTCGCTTGGTGTGATCGCGTTCGAGGTGCTGACCGGCTCGCCCCCGTACGTGCATGAGAACGGCTTCGAGGTGATCATGGCTCACATCAACAATCCCATCCCCAAGGCGAGCGAGCGCGGCGTCGATCTGCCGAAGGCCATCGACTCGGTGCTCGCCCAGGCACTGGCCAAAGATCGCGGCGCGCGCTATCCGACCGCCACGGAGTTCGTCGAGGCGTTGACTCGGGCGCTCAAGATCAAGCCCAGCGACGCACCCGCGGCGCTCCAGTCCATGACGCAGACAATCTCGGTCGATCAGCTCTCCGCCCTCCAAAAGCGAAAGGGCGAGCCGGATGCGCCGAGCTCGGACACGCCGTCGGATCAACAGCGCCAGATGACCGCGGTCTCCGTCGACGCAAAGGAGCTGGCGGAAATCCTCTACGAGAAGGGTGCTGACGCCGAACGGGTTCGTTCCTCGATGGACGCGCTTTGGTCCGCGCTGGGCGAGGTCGCGAAGGGGCATGGCGGCGCCATGCACAGTCACGCCGGGGAGGCGGGCCTGGTCCTGTGGGGCAGGGACAAGGCCCGCGAGGACGACTCGGAGAACGCGATCCGGGCCACGTTGGCCATGAGGGATCGCGTTCTCGCCGAGACGCGCAAGGTGCTCGGGGCTGCGTGGGAGCCGACCGAGGAGAATCCGCTTCCGTTCACGGCGGGAATCACGACCGGTCCCGTGCTCCTCGAGCGCGAGCCCGACAGCGGGACCTACACCGCGAGCGGCGCGCCGATCACTCTTGCCGGGCGACTCAAAGACGCCGCGCCACCGGGCGGAATCCTCGTTGCCCACGAGACGTTCACGTTGGTTCGCGGCGTCTTCACGTTCAGCCAATGGGAGCCGCTTCGCGTCCGCGGGCGCAAGGAACCGATCGAGGTCTACGTCGTCACCCAGGTGAAGCCGCGCGCGTTCCGCCTCCGGGCGCAGGGCATCGAGGGCGTCGAGACGAAGATGATCGGACGAGAGATCGAGCTTCGCCTCTTACAGGAGGCTCTGTCTCTGACGCTCGAGGACGGGGAAACACAGGTCGTCACGGTCGTCGGCGAGGCGGGGGTCGGAAAGTCCCGGCTCCTCTTCGAATTCAGCAACTGGACCGACTTGCAAGAACAGACAATCTGGTTCTTCCAGGCTCGCGCGACCCAGCCCTCCATGCTCGAGCCCTATTCGCTCGCGCGGGACCTCTTCTCGTTTCGTTTCCGCATCCTGGATTCCGATCCCCTGTCCGTCGTGCACCAGAAATTCGTCGAAGGCGTGGCGGAGTTCCTGGGCAAGGGATCCGAGCGAAAAGCGCACTTCATCGGGCAACTCGCCGGGTTCGATTTCTCCAACAAGCCCGAGGTAGAAGCGGCACTGAAAGACGGGGATGGGTTCCGTCGGGTCGCGCAGGACTACATGGGGGAACTGTTCACCACCGCGTCGAAGGTGAACCCCGTCATGATTCACATCGAGGACATCCACTGGGCGGACGATCGATCCCTGGACCTCATCAACAACCTGGTTCGCGACAACACCGGTCTCCCGCTGTTCGTCCTCTGCATGGCTCGGCCGAGCCTCTACGAGCGTCGCCCACAATGGGGCGAAGGGCAGCGTTTCCACGAACGCATCCAGCTTGACCCCCTCTCCCAGCTCTCCAGCCGTCGGCTGGTGCGGGAGCTTCTCAAGAATGTTCCAGAGGTCCCCACCGAACTTCGGGACCTCGTCGTCGATCGCGCCGATGGGAATCCGTTCTATATCGAGGAGCTGATCAAGGCCCTCATTGACGACCGTGTCATTCTCAAGGGAGAGGAAACCTGGTCGGTCGACACGACCCGGCTCTCCACCGTTCGCGTCCCGGCAACGCTCACGGGCGTCCTTCAGGCCCGACTCGATACGCTACCCGCCCAACTACACCAGCTCCTGCAACGGGCGTCCGTGGTCGGACGCATCTTCTGGGATGCGGCGGCGATTCACCTGAGCCGCGAGGCCGGGGGTTTGAAGCCCGCCGAGGTCAAGGGGATGCTGGAGGATCTGCGCGACCGGGAGATGATTCTCCAGCGGGAGGAGTCCGGGTTCGCGGGCACGATCGAGTTCGTGTTCCGACACGCCATCCTACGCGACGTGACGTACGAGACCGTCATCCCGCGGCAGCGGCGGGCGCTCCACAAGCTCGTCGGGGATTGGCTCCTCGAAATCGGTGGAGAGCGTGCGGGTGAGCACACCCTCCTCGTAGCCGAACATTACAGCAGGGCAGAGGAGTTTTCCTTGGCGGCCGCCCAATTGGCGAAGGCGGGGGAGCGGGCCACGGAGCTGGCTACCTATGAAGAGGCGACGGCCCTCCTTCAGCGCGCGCACGAGATTCTGGCCGGCTCCCAACACACGGTGCAGCGGCTCGGGATCGAAATTCAACGCGCGAGTCTCGAGAGCATCCGGGGCCACTACCCGAAGGCCGTGGTGATCCTGAAGCCGGCGCTCGAGGAAGCCCGGACGACCGGCGATAGTCACCTCCTTGCGAATGTATTGGGCCAGCTGGGAAGAATCGCGATGTGGCAGAACGACGAGTCAGCTGCTGCGAAGTACATCGGGGAAGCACTGGAGTTGGCTCGAAGCGCGGGGGACAAGAACGCACTGATCTTCAATCTTCGTCAGATGGGGAATGCGATCGTCCAGACCGATCCGCGCAAGGCCAGAACGTATCACGAGGAGAGCGTGCAACTGGCGCGCCAGGTGGGAGACAAGCACAGCGAGGCCCACGGGCTGAATTCCCTCGCCATCTCCTTCCAGCTCGAGGGCAACGCCGAGAAGGCCATGGCCACGTTCGCGGAGTCCCTCGAGCTGAATCGCGCGCGCGGTGACCGTCTCAACGAGGCCATGGTGCTCGGAAACATGGCCGGTTTGCACTCGATCGGCGGGGATCTCGAGATCGCGGAGCGCATCGCCAAGGAATCGATGGCGATCGGGGGGGAAATCGGCGCGATCTCCATTCTTCCCACCAGTCAGTTCACCCTCGCCGAGATCTACCTGCGACAAGGGCGCGATGCCGAGGCCCGCACGTGGACCCGGATCGCCGGCGAGACGCTGCGGAACATGGGCGTTACACCCTTTGCGAGTGCGCTCATGTACGGAATCCTCAAGTTGCGAGGCGGCGATCGGCTAAAGGGTCTCGCTTGGATCGGATTCGCGCGGGCCCACGATCCGAACAGGATGGAGATCGCGGGGATCATCCGCTCCTTTTGGCCGGTCATTCGCGGGGAAGCGCCGGAGGACGAAGTGGAGGCGGCCATGCGCGCGGGCGAGGACCTCAAGCTGGACGAGATTCTTGCGGAAGCCGAGCGCGAGGGGTAGCCGGCAGGGGTCTGATTGAGCCATTACCGGCAAGAAACGTCGCGAGATACGAACCAGCCATGGAACCAAGGGCACGGCCGGGGTATCTAAACTAGTATGAGGACGCCTCGAACTGTCGGCCAGACGCCTCGCGGCCTATCCTGGATCGCAGTGGCAGTATTGGTCTTGGGGGCCTGGTTGCCGCCAGCCTGCGCCAAGGTCTGCGCGAACCCCGCGTCGGAAGCGTCGTGCGCCGGCGTCGACGTCTGCGGTGGCGCCCCCTGTGGGGGGCAGCACAGCTCCCCGAAATCGGACGGCTGCCAGGCACGTCCTTTCACGCAGCTGCAGGCCGGGGTACAGACCAACGTCCAATCAGACCTCGCGTCGCACTCTCCCGGCGCATTCCACCTCCTCGGCATTCCCAAGCAGATCTCCGCACAGATGACCGGCCGGGCTCGCCCCTTGTTGGCTGTGGCCCTTGGCCCCCCCGTTCCGCCTCCATTGTTCACGGTCCTTCGGACGTAATTCTCCGTTAACGAGACGTACACGGAACAGACTCGAACGGTGCGACTCCGGCTGCCCGGCAGTCACGGACGGCCAAATACATCCAACGGAGAACGAAAATGAAAAAGGGAATCCTTGGTCTCATCATGGCGACTGCCATCGTGCTCGCAATCTCTGCTCAGGCGGACCAGGCTTCGAAGCAACCCGAAACCGTTGTGACCGGCGAGGTCGTGGACACGGGTTGCTACCTGGGTCACGACAGCAAGGGAGCCGGTCATGCGGAGTGTGCGACCATGTGCATCAACCAAGGCATGCCGGTCGGCGTGCTGACCCAGAAGGGCGACCTCTATCTCGTCACCATGAACCATGACAATCCGGACGCGTTCCACAAGCTCAAGAAGATGGCTGGGAAAAACGTCGCGGTCACGGGGCACGCCTACACCCGAGGAGGGATGACGGGCATCGAGATCGACAGCTTCAAGCCGGCAGCATAGGTCGGCAGAGCCAGCAGGGTGCGTGGGGGCATGCTCACTTGCCCCACGCACCAACCTGCAACCGTCTCCGGCACGTGTTAAGCTTCGGTTTGA
>Ga0070699_100003157_pt1 | contig 14583 bp, 12 predicted proteins | sample KBSK1503metaG_FD_65473 | JGI IMG/M metagenome (GOLD analysis project Ga0070699, IMG submission 65473) | Corn, switchgrass and miscanthus rhizosphere microbial communities from Kellogg Biological Station, Michigan, USA - KBS K1-50-3 metaG | ecosystem: Host-associated > Plants > Roots >...
ACAACTCACAGAGAAGTAAGGCGCAATACCAGCATCATAAGCTGGGACGGGAGCGTCGGGATACGGCAGAACGCTGCCCTGATAGGGGGCTACGCGTTGGCCATAGTCCTGCAGCTGGTTGACGAACATATAACCGAAGTCAGTAGGGTTGCCTACCTGACATTGGCGCAACAGCGCGACTGCGCTATGGGTCCGCGACTCGAACTCGATGGAATAATCCCCAAAGGTGTGGTATTGAATAACCATGGCATCTACACCGGTCGGATAACCCTCGCCCCCCAAACAACCAACTGAGTGTGAAAGCGTCACATCCCACTTGAAGCCACCATGCTTGTGAGTGTTTTCCATGGGTGATGACGGGTTCGTATGCCCAACGCCCACGCTTCCAATCAGCTCTTGCAGGTCAAAGCCGGGGAAGGCGGCGGCCACTTCGGGTGTAAATGGGTTCTGGCCATGCTCATGGTCGTAGTGACATCCACGCATGCTATCCCAGAGCGTATGAAACAGACTGTGGTCATGGGACTCCCCTGAGTCCTCACAGAGCGGCGCGTCCGGAAACGGGGCAATTCCCATCGACTCAGGCGACGATATAGATAGCTGATTCGGCATCGGCGAGGCCTTTGGACCGCTCGGCTGGGTCACCACAACTGTTACCTCTACCTCGCGGGTCACTTCCTGCGTGACTGTGACTGTGCGCGTCAGGCACGCCGCTAATATCAGTGTCGCAGCCAGTGCCATCATTCCCAACCTTCTCATCCCAACATGTACGATTCTCATCAGTTCAACTCTCTTTATCAGGTGCGCCAACTCCAATAGTCGGACGTGGTCGCCAATTTTCCTCAGTTGACTTTTTGTGAACGCCGTCATCGTGCCGAGTATTGAAACAGACGTGAATTAGTTCCCAATCAGCCTCATGGTATTAATAAATTCGGCAAAAAGACGGGCCTTTACCAAGGCCCCCACCTCATTGACGTGTCGGCCATCGGCCCAATACTTCGCATCTTGCGGCATGACATCAGCAAAATCGAACAGGGGTATGTGATGGCTCGTTGCCACCTCTTTTACAACGCTATTATTCTCCTGAAATCCTTGCTGGGAATAGCCCTCAGATGCATAATCATTGAGATAGGGTGAGTAGGCCCATGTCGCAAACATAATTTTCGTATCGTGTTCTTCTGCGACCGCGATCATGTTTTCCAAATTTCGGCGGAAATAGACAGGAGGATTCTCTTTTAATATTTCGGTCGGGTCTAAATTGTTTTCACGGAGGCGAGATTCAAATGGCCAACTCAAATACGTGGGCGAGCTCACAAAATCGTCAACGCCGACCTGGCGCGTAATGTTCATCATCCGGCTCACGATCCTTAACAAAGCGCTGTGCTCCCATAGATCCACATGTGGGACTTGCCAAGCTTTACGTCTCCCGGAATCATCTCCCCGATAAGCGGACGGTTCGACCAGCCTGGCATGCACATCGTTCGTGCCTTCATAAATGATGACCAGATCCGGGTCAAGGTCGAGTACACGAAATTCCAAATTGACCAGGATTTCCCAGGAATTATAACCCGGGACTCCGGCGTTAATCACCTGTACGTTCTGGTAACCGTATTCTTCTTTGAGCAGCTTCTCGAGTTGGGCCGCGTAGGTCTTGACGTTATCTTCAATGCGTACATCATAGGTCGAAGAACCGCCCAAAACAACAATCCGATACACCCCCGCTGGTTTTTCTACAGAAAATTCATCATTGCGGTAACCCAATGAATTGTGAAACGTTTTTCCCTTTCGATAATTAGGGGTGGGAGAATAACTGAGATAGGGATGGGGAGTCCAGGCAAGATCCTTGGGGGCGATGCTCGTGAACAAAACGTAACGATCATATTGATCGGGCGTCGCCAGGTAGTTCAGCCACAATCTTGATCCAACCTCAAGCAAAACTAGTGTTAGAACGATGCTGAAAACTGGCAGGATGAAATCTTCTTTTCTCGGAAGTTTGATCGACGGTTGTTTGATGAGTAGGTACATTCCAGAAGCAATGGCTAGAAACTGAAAAACATAGATCAGGGCAACATAGCCGGGCAACTCTATTTGATTGTCGGGTACAAATACTGCTTCGATCAAAAACTTATTGAATAAGATACCGACGGCAAAGAGCGCTACGCCCAAATAGCCGGACTTTTCGCGGAATATTTTTCTATTCATCGTCATTGCTTCTCTATAGAATGCTACACTGGCTTTCGAATCGAGATCGGCACTGCATTTTGTATGGTCGCAGCTTTTGACACAGCTGAGTGATCAGATTTATTTAGATGTGAGGGAAGACAGGTGGTTACGTTGGCGATAAAGGTCAGGATTAATAACTTTTACCATTTCTTCAAGATCAAGAGTCATACCTAAAAACCGATTGATCTCCTCTGCCTGTGGCTTGGGGTCTTTTAACAGCTGGTTATATTTGATATCGATCCGCTTCATGTTAGGCTGATTATTGATCCAGCTAATTACCTTAGACAGATGCATCTCGAAAAGGCGGGCTATTTCATCATCATCAATCTTATTGGGATCTTCACCCCGATTGATAAGCATCTTTCTCTGAGATGCCAGAATCTCAGGCATCTCTCTACGCATGAAAATGATCTGATAAGTATAAGCCGATGGTAAGTGGGTAAGTAATGCAGCGATGACTTTTACGGCCTTACCTTGAGCATCTGCCAACCAATTCGAATCTCCCTTACCAAGCTTTTTTACCGGCTCAAATTCATAATAACCCTCGGGGTTATCTTCATCTGATGTTCTCAGATTATCGATTAGTAACGGTAGCCCTCCGGCTGCCAGCATCTTCATCATCATGGATGTGCCAGAACGAGGTAAACCGGAGACAATTGTGATAGGTGTAGACTTCTTTTTAAACATGTTAAACATCGTTGCTGTCCTGATTAATTATCAACTGGCAAGATCCAGCGATGGTTCATGCCGACGCTAAACTTTCCATCGGGTTGAATGGGACGGCCACCCAGGTGTCCATCACCAACCTCAAAAACCGTAGCGGCCTCAATAAAGTCTTGAAGTCGACTATCGCCAGTGATTGCCACATCGATTCTATAACGGCCAGGCAGAAGCAGCAGTTCATCAAGCTCACAGATAAACTTTAAACCATTCTGCGGATCATACGAGTCTTCTGGTCCGCGTACCTTGCTCTTGAAACTCGTCACTGGCTGACCGATGGTGTCATAGACATCGAAATTGCAAGCCATCCCTGGGACGAGCGTATTGACCTGGAAGACAAATCGGACAGGATGTCCTGTTTTTAAGATGGCTGGCGATCCATCATGATTGTTGGTCACCTCTGCGCTGACGAGTCTCGACCTTCCCTGGCCCTTCCGATCCGTCCGTTTGGAGAGATCCTGCGATCTGACTTGCTCAAGCGTTTGCAAATAAGCATCAACAGCTTCGGTAATCGAGCCATCCGTTTCAACAACCCCTCGTTGCAGAAAAATGCCACGCTTGCAGAGCGTCTGTAACAACCCCATATTATGGCTGACGAATACCACCGTGCGCCCTGCCTGAGCCACATCGTCCATCTTGCCGAGGCACTTCCTTTGAAAGGCCATATCTCCTACGGCCAACACTTCGTCCACCAACAGGATCTCCGGCTCCAGGTGGGCCGCCACGGAAAAAGCCAGGCGCACATGCATTCCACTGGAGTAATGCTTCACCGGTGTATCCAGGAATTTGTCGATTTCCGCAAAAGCGACAATCTCATCTAATTTACGCTCGATCTCGGCCTTTTTCATCCCTAGAATGGCCCCGTTCAGGTATATATTCTCTCGCCCAGTGAGTTCCGGGTGGAATCCTGTACCCACTTCCAGCAGCGAGCCCACCCGACCGTAGATATCGGCATATCCCTCAGTTGGGTCCGTAATGCCCGCCAGGATTCTAAGCAGAGTGCTCTTACCAACGCCGTTGCGGCCAATGATGCCAACGACCTCACCAGGTTTGATTTGGAAGGAAACATCTTTGAGGGCCCAGATTATTTCGTTCAGTTCGGCCGCACTGGCAGCCTGACCGCGCAGTAGTTTACCGGCCCGCCGAAAGGGAGCCATGAATGTATCGGCCACCTGGTCTGTTAGCCTATAGTGACTCTTCTGCGCACTCCCAATGTGATATTTCTTGCCCAAGCCCACAACATCAATTGCAATATTGCTCATCGACTTCCTCTATACCACATCCGCGAAACCCTGTTCCATGCGCCGGAAATAAAAGGCACCACTGACCAACAGGATCAGCGCAACCACGCTGGAGACTATCATCATCGGCCCAGGCGCGGTATCTGTCCCTAACAGCGCCCAGCGAAAGCCCTCTACCACTCCAGCCATCGGATTCAATCCATACACGATCCGCAAGGGTTCCGGAAGCAGGCTGCTGGGATATGCAATCGGGGTCACAAAAAGCCAGGCCTGGGTTAAGAATGGGATTGTATAGCGCACATCGCGGAACTGTACATTCATCGCCGAGAGCCATAAGCTCACGCCTATTGATGTGACCAGAGCCAGCAGTGCAAAAAATGGCAACCAGATAATATTGGCCGTGGGTACTAAACCATAATAGAACATTATGCCTAAGAGAACGATAAAAGCCAGCGCAAAGTCAACAACACCTGCCACAACGGTCGCGATAGGCAATGCCAAGCGCGGAAAATAGATTTTCTTAAGCATGTTGCCGCTGAGCACAAGACTGTTTGAGGCTTGGGTGAGGGCGTTAGCAAAGAAAGTCCACGGTACTAATGCGGCAAAGCTAAAGACGGGATACGGCACCCCATCAGAAGGGATGTTGGCCAGACGGCCAAAAAACAGGTTGAAGATCACCATGGTGAGGAAGGGTTGGATGATCGCCCATAGCACGCCCAGTACTGTTTGCCTGTAGCGCACTTTGATGTCGCGCCAGGCGAAGAAAAAAAGAAGTTCCCGGTATTCCCACAGCTCGCGCAGGTTGGGCGGCACCCATCCTTTGGAGGGTTGTCGGCGAGTTCTTGGCAACGCGGATGGAATTGTCAATGTAGTCTCTTTCATATCCAATTGCTCTTAACCCTGTTCAAGCTCGACCGCCAGAATATTTTCCGCGACCTCAGCTAGGTCCGCACCTTTCACATCCGGCTGAGGGCCAAAGGGATTCATAACCTGGCCCGGTCGGGCGACGAAAGCTGCTGCACACCCGGCTCGCAGTGCGCCGGTCACGTCCCAATCATGGGCCGCCACCAACCTCATCTGTTCCAGCTCTACACTCATCCGCTTGGCAGCCAGATGGTAGATTTCGGGCGACGGTTTGAAACACTGGATCTCATCAGCCGAGATCACTTGTTCGAAGTGGTCACGCAACCCGGTGTAGGTGAGTTGCGCTTCGGCTGTCTTCGCGGTCGAATTAGTCAACGCGGCCAGTCGTAGACCGGCGTCGCGCAAGCGCTGAAGATTCCGGGCGACCTCGGGATAGGGCCGTAACTTGCGCACCGTGCTCAGGATCAAGTTCTTCTCCTCACCTAACAAGGAGACCTTGTAGCGCCGGGCCGTGATCTCCAAACCCGTGTCCGCTTGGACTCCGAACTCTTCATAGGCGTTTGTCAGCATGGCTGCCATCGCCAATTGTAAAGTCTGCGTGAACCACTCTTTCCGTATAGCCGTATCTCCGAAGAAACGCTCAAAGTACGGGTCGAGCGCCTGGAAGTCCAATAACGTTCCCATTATGTCGAAGACAATCACACGCGACATGAATTCTCCTTAAGTTGATATTGCTCTAAAAAGCGCTTTGACCGATGAACCACGGCACCCATGCGGTGTCACAACCTGGTGGCGCAAACGGTCAAAGATGGGCTGCGGTTGATTTGCGATGATTTGTGGCTCGCTGAATACGAACACTAGCGCACCACAAGACCGATGCTCAGGTTGCAGGGGTGCTGCCTAGGCTTTGAGTTGCTGTTGGGCGTCGAGGCCGTTTTCGGCCTCCTTCAAGATATCTTCAATCGGGATATCGCTGAGCTGCCCGCGGAACACATGCTTCTCGTTCTTTTCAACCACCGCAATATAACGGCGCATCACATCGAGCACGCGTACATCCTGCCGATTAAACACTTCTCCTTGCAGCAAGCGCAGAATCTCAAGCCGGTATTCGCTCTGAATAAAGAGTGTGAAGAGCGGGAGCAACTTGTAGTACAGGCGGATGAATTCGTACCAGATCTCTACACCGCCTCGCAATGTGTGCTCATAGGGCTTTAGTGCTTCTTCGCTCCAGTCGCCCGATTCCAGTGCGCTCTGGATCTTCTGAGCGCCAAATCGAGCGCTATGCATGGCGACGCTGACTCCCGATGAGAAGATAGGATCTACGAAGCGGGCCGCATCACCAACCATCAGGTAGCCATTCCCACAGAACTTGTCCAGGATATAGCTGTAATCACCTTCGGTCTTGAAATCGTTGACACGCACTGCCTTTGCCATCGCCCGCGCCAGTCCCGGGTTGGATTGGACGTAGGTATCGAAATAGCGCTCCGACTCGGACTTGAACTGCTGAAAGACTTCGCGTTCCGCCACCACTCCCACGGACGTGATCTTGTCAGTGATCGGAATCTGCCAAGCCCAGCCACGCTTGACGGGCAGGAAGTAAATATGGATATAGTCGGCTGTTTTCGGATTATCTCCCCGCTCGACATTTTCGAACCAGCCATGCACTGCATACTGGTTGAAGATCTTATCGTTCTGTTTTAGATTCAGTTGGCGCCCCAACAGCGTTTGCCGGCCGCTGGCATCCACGACGATCTTGCAGGGGATGTCAATCTCCTGCCCGGCGAACTTGGCCCGAACCCCGACAGCCCGATCACCCTCGAAGTTGACCCTTTTCACCTGTACTCCCTGGTGTACCTCGGAGCCCAGGCTTTCTGCATGCTTGAGAAGCAGCAAGTCAAATTTGCTTCGATCCACATGGTAGGTGTGGTCACGGTCAATACCTTCTTGGCGAAATTCAGAGAAGTGCAGGGCTTGCTCTTTCCCATTGAAATCGCGCCATGCGGCGCCATACTTCTTGGGAAACCCCGCTTGGTCCATTGTGTCGATAAGGCCAAGCTCGGAGAAGACCCGCATCGTAGAGAGTACCAGCGACTCACCTACATGAGGCCGTGGCTGGTTATGGCCTTCCAAAATCAGGTTCTTGATCCCGGCCTTCGACAGGTATGATCCCATCGTCGAACCTGCCGGTCCTCCACCTATAATGATGACATCGTACATAATTCACTACTCCAATTCTGTGATAGGCTGTGACGTGCTACAATCTTTCAGGCAACGACTTCACACTCATTGCTTCCAGCTTCCAACGAATACGTTCGATCCAGTACAGCGCTGGAGCGGTCATAAAAGTCGTCACCAGAGCCATTAAGACCATCATCGTGAAGACCGTCGGTGAGAGCACGCCCAGATCATAACCGATATTGAGCACGATCAGCTCCATTAGTCCGCGCGTGTTCATCAGCGCCCCAATGGCGAGGGAATCAGACCACGATTGGCCGGTAAACTTGGCGGCCAGCAAACTTCCGCCAAACTTGCCGGCGACTGCCACAGAGATGATCAGGCCGCAGACCAGCCAGGTCACGCTGTCGTTCAACAGTCCGATCTGAGTCTTAAGGCCGGTAAAGGCAAAGAAAAGTGGCAGCAAGATGACCAAACTAACATCTTCAATCCTTGACGCCAACAATTTTCTAAAACTCACTTGAGAGGGCATGCTTGCCCCGGCTAGGAATGCGCCAAACAGGGCGTGAATGCCGATCACTTCAGTCGTCAGAGCGGACAAGAACAAGACAACGAAAGAAATAACGGCGAACGTCCTATTTAGACTCTCAGGGCTTGCATATTGAGTCTCCAGACGCTCCAACCAGGGTCGCACCAGCTTCAGCATGGCAATGACATAGACTATGGAAAGCAGAACCGTAAACACGGCGCTTACGGCATTGCCGGCCTGGACAATAGCGATAACCGCTGCGAGAATGCACCAGGCAGTGACATCGTCAGCGGCCGCGCACGTAAGGACCAGGCTGCCCAGCGCCGTCTTGGTCAAGCCGCGCTCATGCAGGATCCGAGCCAGCACCGGGAACGCAGTGATGCTCATCGCAATTCCCATAAATAGGCCAAAGGCCAGGAACGAGATATGTGGCGGGGCAAATCTCGAATACAAGAAGTAGGCTAGGCTGACGCCCATGGCAAAGGGAATAATTATGCTGGCGTGGCTGACAACGACAGCAGTGTGAGCTTTCCGCCTCAACAACTGGATGTCCAACTCCAATCCTATAATAAACATGAACAAAATCAGGCCCAGCTGGCTAAGAAAGTTCAGGTTGGGCAATGAAGCAGCCTGAAATATGAATTGACTTACATTAGGCCAGAAGTGGCCCAGGACAGAAGGGCCAAGCAGGATGCCAGCAATAATCTCACCAATTACCATAGGCTGGCCTATTTTGCTCATGAGGGAGGCGAGCAACCTCGAAGATAAAATTATCACGACAATCTGGATCATGAGCAGACTAAGCGGATGTTCCAGGTTTTCGACGACACTTCTAAAGATCATACCAACGGCGCCTTCGTCAGCGCCGGCTTCGACCTGAGAATTCTGCGCGCTCGTGGCTCCACTGGGTTCTCCTGCGCTCGGTTGCGAGGCTTGGATGTTTTCAAGCTTCGCTCCCTGGTTGAATACAAACCACAAAAGGGAACCGAAGACGGCCATCACTACAGTGTAAAAGATTAAATTTCGGTTCATTCTAAAGTCCCAACCAACGCGCGATGATCATGCGCTGGATATCTGATGTGCCAGAGTAAAGTAACCCACCCACTGCATCTCGCAACTCACGTTCAATTTCCAATTCGGTCATATAACCATAGCCGCCATGCGTTCGGACTGCATCCAAGCTGGATTGAACGAAAGACTCGCTCAAATACAACTTGGCCATCGCCGCTTCCATGATCGCGGGCTTATCTATCTGCTTGAGCCAGGCCACTTTGTATAGGAGTAGTCGGGCCGTTTCCAGACGGACCTTCATCTCCGCAATGCGGTTGGCTACCGCCTGAAATTTACCGATCGCCTGGCCAAACTGGCGACGCTCACGGGCGTAGCGGATAGACTCCTCCAGTTGACGGTCCATGGCTCCGATGTGGCTGCCCAGGATGCAACTGCGTTCCCACTCCATCGAGCTATTAAAAATACTTGAGCCAGCGCCTTCCGACCCCAACCGGCTCTCTTCCGGCAAAACGCAATCCTGCAAAATCAATTCGCCCATTGGCGAGGTGCGGAGGCCCATCTTTTCGATATTCCGACTGACTCTAAAACCTGGCGTTCCCTTTTCCACCAGGAAGGCAGTGACGCCCCCTATTCCCTTGGCCAGATTGACCGTGGCAAAGACCAAAGCTACATCGGCAACGGGCGCATTAGTCACAAACATTTTCGTCCCGTTCAGGATATAGCCCTCGCTAGTTCGTTCTGCCTTGGTATGCAAGCTGTAAGCGTCAGAACCCGAATCTGGTTCAGACATGCCATGGGCGCCAATGATCTCGCCGCTACACATCTTCGGCAAGTACTTCTGCTTTTGGGATTCGGTGCCAAAGGTGAGAATAGGATGCTGAACGCTCCACATCTGGGCGTTCATCGCAAAAATCAGGCCATTATCCTTGCAGCCATAACCCAGGCCTTCCATGACCAACATTGTAGTCAGGATGTCGGTCGCACTTCCGCCATACTCCTCGGGCGTCGCCAATCCAAGAATGCCCATCTGTGCACACTTTTTCCAATTCTCGCGTGCGAGTTCACCCTTTCGGTCGCGATCGATCAATCCCGTATTTAACTCTTTTTGTGCAAACTCGATCACCGCATTCTTAAATTTGAGTTGCTCTTCTGTCCAGGAAAAGTCCATCAGTTTTTTTAGAACTCCTTTGCAGCAAAGTTGATATGCTTCAGTGTTCGAACATCCGAGTCAGAAACGCCTCGAGCTCATCCGCTAACAATTTGTGCCCATAGGCTGAAGGATGCATCCAGACGTCGGCAAATAAATAACGGTCTTCCAGTTGACACGCGCCGCCAGGCCTCTCGCGGCAAGCCTGCCGAAATGCTGGCAGTGGATCTATCGAAGGGATGCCTGTCTCTGCCGCTTTGGCAGTAAGCAATTCTTGCGAAAGAGTCGAATAACTCTCGTCGATTACTTGAAACTCCAACGGAAAAATTACCACCACGACAGGAATATTATTCTCTGCACCCAGCCGGTTGATATCCAGTACCAAGTTCCAGAAGTTCTTCCACTGCTCGGCTTCCGGATCTAGCGGGAAATATTTATCTGGTTCGGTCGGCGGATCGATCACATCAATCCTGTCGTGTCCGTTGGACCGAGCTTGCATCCAACGCAACTGAATCGTGAGAAACGGCCAGAAATAGGTGTTGGAGCGGAGCCATTTGGTTGAAGCAGGCTGATTGTCGGCCAACAGCGCGCTTTTGCCCTTGATATCGTTTGCGAGGGTAAGCCCAAGTAAAATTACATCTGGCTCATACTTTAGGCCCTCTGCCTGTAAATAGGCTGACGCATTTTCGAGATTCCAACCAGGAACCCCCGCATTGATCACCTCAAAATGCAGGTCGCTGCTGCTGTTTTCATTCAGTAGTGATTCCAATTTCCGGCCGTATGTATCTTCCTCGCGAACGCCCCAACCCATTACTACCGAATCACCCAAGTTTAGAATGCGAAACGTGCTAGGTGGCTTTTCATAGGTTGTTTCAGGCCCGCGCAAACCGTGCGAATTGATATCCACAGGTATACCCTGCCATTCATAGTGGCTGCCGGGCTTCATTAAGGTATAACCAGCGCCCGGTTGGTGATACTGCACCCAGACCATCCGGCGTGAAGCGACCAGCTCCCAAGCATAAGGGCCATTGGCCTGCTTTCGCTCCCATAAGTAAGCCGCACCTTCGAGCAATCCAATAAGCAATAGCGGACTAATCATCGCCATGACAATTTTAAGCAAAAGGTCTGACCATTTGCTCTTCGGTGTTTTCTTAGCAATAGTGCTTGATTGTGATATCAAGGTTCGGTGCCCTCAGCTAGAGGAACTCTCACGTTTTTTAAATTGGAAAAAGCTACGGCGCCAGGAGTTCAACTGTTTGAATAGTTGAAGTACGGCCAACCCGGCAAAGACCATTAACACGGCATCAACCGATAACCGATAACGAGGCGCTGGCCAGGAAAGCAGATGAATACCCGTATGAACAATACTAAATAAATACAAAGGCAAATAGCTACGCCAGCGTGAAAAAGACAGATATAGACCCATCAACATAAATGGCAGATACAATCCAAAAGAGAGCACCCGATTTAGATTACTGATTAGGCTGGAGTCGCGGGATGGCCAAAATTTAAAATACTCCAAAGTTTTATTCAGGGTCAACCACAGGTAACGTTGAGGATCTGCAACAATGAATTCGACCGCCTTTTGAGTAAGGGCATCATTGATCTGCGCTTCGTTTTGTCCCAAAAGTTCTTCAGGCACCGGCACCACAATATCATCGTTGCTCCACTGAGTTCCCAAGTGCGGATGATTGGATGCATAGAGAGCATAACCGGCGTTAGAGTTGAGAGGCAGTAACTGATGAAAAACCAAGTAGTTCCGTATCGTCCAGGGCGCAATTAATAGAATCATGACGATTACGGGAACGGCAAAATACCACCACCGAACATTTGCCTTTTTTAATTCTAGGAATAACCATAGGAACAGAAACGGAACGAAAACCAGAATAGTCTGTCTTAACAAAGTGGCGAGTCCCAGTGTCAGGCCAAGCACTAGCCAGCGTCGGAGCGTAGGCTGCTCTTTGATTTCTAAACCGAGGTGGAGCGAAAGAAGCACCAACACAATAAAGAACGTCTCAGTCATTAGGGCTGCGCTATAGTAAATAAAGTATCCATAGACCGCTGCCAAACCAGCCGCGACAAGCCCAGTATCTTCATCAACAACGCGACGCCCTATCCTATAAATCAGAAAACAGATCAGAACGCCACCCGCAACACCTTGAACAAGCCGGGCTGCCAGGGGATGGTATCCAGTTACCGTATATATTCCAGCCAAATAGAGCGGATAAATGAAAGACCAGTGAGCGGTGGGCGTATTGGCCGGCGTGAATGGATACCAGTTCTTTGTAAAGCTATAACCTCGACCATCCAACAGGCTGCGCGCCAGGGCATCGTACGACACCTGGTCGTGAATACCAGGCAAAACGGTGATCTGATTACCCATTAAGAGGGCAATCGGAATGCGGATCAGTACAGCCACAACCAAGATCAATGTCAACAGCTGCTTGTTCTTGGCTCTAACCCCGTTGAGCATTATAGACCTCGATGGCGACATCATAAACGCGTTGTGCTAGCTTCTCCATTTTGTAATTCTCTTCAAAACACCGCCTGGCTTCTTTGCCCATCCTTACGGCCTCATCAGGATTTCGCCAAAGCTGCAAGATTGCCTGCCGCATACCCTCAACATCGCCGGGTTCCACCAGCAGTCCCGTGCGTCCATGCTGAACGTACGTTTCTGTGCCGGGCGAACGCGTCGCCACTACTGCCTTGCCAAAGCTCATCGCATGGAGCAGGCTCGTCTCACCACTCGAGTGAGTGATGGGCTGCAGAGGGACCACGCAGAATTGGGAATCAAACAAGTAATCTTCCATCTCTCGATAATTCAGCCAACCAGTGGTTTCTATATTATGGGGCAACTCAATTCCAGCTAAATTGAAGGCGCGACCGCTGACCTTAACATGTACATCGGTTCCCTCGACCGCGCGAGCCAGGGTCCCATAATCTCTATATGAACGACCAAAGGTATAGATGTACTTTCCGTTTTGAGCCGGGGGGGGCGATTTGCGGATTTCCTGCGTTTGGTACCGCTGCACAGAGTCATACCAGCCAAGAGGAGTGTAGCAGATCGCTTCAGGGCTCAAAGACAACAATCGTCGGTATGACTCAAGTTCAGCCGGGGTAATAACCGTCACGCGCGATACCGAACGCAGCCCAAATCGTACCAGGCCGCGAAAGTGGCTGACAACGCCCTGAAGGCTGAAGGCCAGGATGATCATCGGAGGCGATGTTTGGCCAACGATGCTGCGCAGGATGGCATAGGGGAAGCCATTCTTGCCTTGCCAGGCTACCACCAGATCGTAATGTGTTCGCCTAGTTTTGAGTAATGCCCGAAATCCCATCTGCCAGAAAGCCGGATAGTAATTGAGCAATTTGCCCCATTTTTGATAGCTGTCGACCCATTTGGTGGTGACGAGAAAATCTACCTCATCGTTATTTGAGGGTAGATAGTTCCACAGCCACCGGTCACCTGGCTTTACCACATTGTCAAGTAAGCATAAAATCTTCATCCCTAATCTCCCGTTGTCTCACAGAAAAGATCCGAAAGCATTTCCTCAAGGTATTTATTAGTCGCTTGGTTCTGTCTCTGTTAAGCACGATAGACCTCAAGGGCTAGATCATAAACGCGTTGAGCCAGCTTATCAATCGTATGATTCTCTTCAAAACGCTGCCTTGCTTCTTTACCCATCCTTGTAGCTTCCTCTGGGTTGCGCCACAAATGGAGAATCGCCTGCCGCATGCCTTCAACATCGTTTGGTTCCACCAGTAATCCCGTCTCTCCATGTTGAATATATGCTTCCGTGCTGGGTGCCCGCGTCGCCACAATAGCCTTGCCAAAGCTCATGGCCTGAAGCAGGCTGCTATCGCCACCGGCGTGCGCAATACGCTGGAGTGGCACCACATAAAAATTTGTGTCATATAAGTAATGCTGCAATTCTCGATTGGTTAACCAACCAGTAGTTTCCATGTTCTTTGGAAAATCTACCCCGGCCAAATTGAAAGGTCGGCCGCTGACCTTGACATTCACATCCGTTCCATCAACAGCGCGGGCGAGGGTCTCATAATCTCTATAGGAACGACCTGAGGCAAGGATAAATTTTCCAGCGTCGACAAGGGCGTCAGATTTTTGCACTTTTTGAGGATCGTACCAGCGCATAGGATCATACCAGCCGTGTGGGCAATAGCTAATTTTATCTGGGGTTAATGACAAAAGTTGTTGGTAGCGCTCTACTTCAGAAGGAGTAAAAACTACCACCCGCGATACCGATCGCAGCCCAAATCGCACCAGGCTTGGAAAGTGACTGACCACACCACGGATGTTGAAGGCCAGGATGATGAGCGGAGGAGATTTCTTACCAACAAGGCTGCGAAGAAACGCATAGGGGAAGCCATTTTTGCCTTCCCACGCCACCACTAAATCATAAGAGGTTCGCCGAGTTTTGAGAAAGGCCCGCAAGCCTGACAACCAAAAAGACGGATAATAGTTGAAGAGCTTGCCCCACTTTTGAAAACGATCACTCGCCCCGCGCGCGACAAGAAAATCCAGCTCATCGTTGTTTGAAGGCAGATATTTCCATAGCCACCGGTCGCCCGACTTTACCTCATTATCAATTAAGCACAAAATCTTCATATCTAATTCCCTAAGGTCCTTCTTCTAGTATCCGGAAGCATTTACTTAA
>Ga0070699_100003158_pt1 | contig 14581 bp, 28 predicted proteins | sample KBSK1503metaG_FD_65473 | JGI IMG/M metagenome (GOLD analysis project Ga0070699, IMG submission 65473) | Corn, switchgrass and miscanthus rhizosphere microbial communities from Kellogg Biological Station, Michigan, USA - KBS K1-50-3 metaG | ecosystem: Host-associated > Plants > Roots >...
TACTGGACACTGATGCGCAGGAATCTCTACACGAAACGCGCCGGGTACAGGTCGCATGGTAAGTCTGGCACCGCCGAATTCCGCGCCTGGTGGAAGATGCTCGTGCGCTGCTACGAGCCGAGCCACGTCTCGTTCCACAACTACGGAGCGCGCGGCGTCCGCGTCGCCAAGGCGTGGCGCGGCCCGAAGGGCTTCGCCGCGTTCCTCGCTCACGTCGGCCCGCGACCGAGCCCGAAGCACAGCCTGGACCGCTGGCCGAACAACACTGGCGACTACAAGCCGGGCAACGTGCGGTGGGCGACGCGCATCGAGCAGAACCAGAACACCAGCAAGAACGTCACGGTGACATTCAACGGTGAGACTCACTGCATCTCCGAGTGGGCTCGCCGCACAGGCATCAACAAGGAGACCATCCGCAACCGAATCAACAAAGGCTGGAGCGCGCGCGACACGTTGACCGTGACTCCGAGCAAGAAGAACAGGAGACTAACATGCCGAGCGAGAAGGTAGCGGTGCGGGCCAACTTCTGGGACGAGGGCGCGTTCGTCGTCGTCGAGAACCAGACCAACCGGGTGGTCGCGGACAGCGACGGCCCGACGTTCAACCAGGTCAACCTGATGCACCGCCGGGACCCGTCCCAGCCGTGGGTCGAGGTCACCGCGTGGTGCGACGACGAGTGGCGGACCTCGGGGAACGAGGCGTTCGAGGCCATCCTCGGCGTGATCGCCATGGTGGCGGCGGGCGTCGAGGTCACCCTGAACACCGCATCCTCACCGCACAGGGAGCACTGACATGCCGAACCGATGGGACAGGGGCGACGTCCTCAGGCTCATCGCCGACTGCGAGCTCGGCAGGTACGGCGACGTCCTGCGCGTGACCAGCGTCGACGGGCCGTACATGACCGTCACCTCCGAGCGGCGCGCCGCGTTCGACGACAAGGCGGGCTCGACCATCTACACCGGGCGCGACTACGCGTACGCCGTCAAGGTCGGCGAGTTCCAGCCCGACGAGGAGCCGCTGTTCAGCTGGGTCGGCGACGCGCTCACCGAGTGCGGGCTGAAGCTGCGCGCGGTGGAGGAGCGCATGCGCGAGGTGCCGACGGCGCGGCACTGCGCCGACCGGGTCGCCGAGCTGTGCGCCAGGATCGACGAGGTCGCCGAGGAGTTCGCCAACGAAGACCACATGGGGAACAAGTGACATGACCGACCAGAACGACATCGACATCCCGCCTGGCACGTACAAGCTCGACCGCGACGTCCAGAACCCGCGCCCCGACCGCCGGTGCACCCGCGACTGGCGCAAGATGCCGGTCTGGAACAGGGGCGTCCGGTTCGTGGTGAAGGAGCAGCGCCGCATGGGCGACCGCCACCTCGCCGAGGCGACCGCCGGCCTGGAGCCTGACGTGGTCGCCGCGCTGCGCGCCAAGGACAGGTACACGGTGATCGAGCTGGCCGGCGACCGCTGGCCGACCAACCACCGCATCGGCCCCGGCGACGACGAGCAGTACGCCGCGCTCGCCGCCGCGCTCGTCTCGACCGAGGAGTCCATCTCGCAGTTCATGACCCGCATCGACTGCGAGAGCGGGTTCGTCGAGTGGCTCGTCGAGAACGACAAGATCACCCGCGCCGACCTCGAGACGTGGTGGCACAGCTACCAGTACGGCGACGACGAGAGCGTCGTCGAGCCTCCGGTCGTCATCACGCTGCCCGTGCACGACGAGGTCCCGGCGCTGCCGCCGGCGCCGGTCGACCCCACCGTCAAGATGACCGAGATCTCGGTCGAGGGCGGCGTCGGCTCGGAGTGGGGCAAGCGCCCCGAGGGGAACCTCGGCGACGACCCCGACCGCGGGCACGGCGGCTACAACTGGGGCGCGTACAACGAGGTCACGCAGCCCGGCGGCGGGGAGGACGACTAGCCGTGCCAGTCCTGCTGTTCACCGCGGACGAGGTCGCGAACTCCCTGGTCAACCAGCAGCGGAAGCTGAGCAAGGAGATCCGGGCGCTCGCCGACCTCAAGACGAGGCCGCTCAACCCGGGCGAGTCGGTCGCCGACCGCCACCACAAGCTCGCGAAGCTCGGCAGGCAGCTCGCCGAGGCGTTCGACGCGTTCGACACCGTCATGCGCGCGGCGACGAAGGAGGACGAGATCGTCGGCGACGACCAGGAGCCGGACGAGGCCCCGGACGCGCCGGCCTCGCCGGGCGCGAACTGACCGCGTTGTTTGTGTTGACAACGTCACCTAGTAACCGTACAACCTGAACCTGGAGGGCAACGTGAACAAGGAGCTGGACTGCCTGATCATCGGATTCTCCGTCGGCTCGCTGGCCTCCCTGTGGTTCGGCTACTGGCTGCGCGGGCGCGTGGAGGACTGGCGCTACCGACGCTCCATGAAGCGCAGCTACGCGAAGGCGCGCGCCGCTGACACCGTGCTCAGCATCAAACAAGTCCCTGAGCAGCGAGCGCGTCAGGTGCTGTCGGGCAAGCCGCGGGTCATCCCGCTCCCGAAGCGCGACCCGGAGGTCGGCCACGAGCACCACCGCGTCGAGCGGCCGATCCCGCTCCCGTGCGACAGCTTCCACGAACCAGGGTCGCCGTCGCAGCAGATCCCGCCGGCCGACGCGCTCCTGCGCGACCTCGAGCTGGACAAGCAGCAGGCGAAGGAGACCGCGAGGATCATCCGCGAGGACGCGGTCGCCGCGCTCACGGGCGCGGGCTACAAGCGGGCCGCCGCGGAGGCGGCGCTCGACGCGTGCACGCTCGTGGAGCGCGCCGGCGGCCTGGAGTCCTGGGTCGCCTGCGCGCTCCGCCGGGCCGCCGCGAAGCCGTGAGGCTGCTGAGGTACCTGCTCCTACTCCCGCGCCTGGTCGAGGCGATCGCCTACGCGGGGCTCATCATGATCGCTACACCGCTGCTGGCCGTGCTCGACGGCCGGCGGCGCTCACACCGAGGACCGACCATGACCGACGCAGAAGACATCCCCGAGAACACCCCGACCGAGAACAGACTGCTCGCCGCCGCGGAGGCGCTCGACGCCGCCGGGATCCCGCGGGCCGGCGAGATAATCGGCCTCGAGCTCGACCTCCCCGAGCGGATCCAGCGGCTCGCGCGCGACCGCGACGGCAAGGAGCTGGCCAGAGAGAAGGAGGCCAGGGAGGCGAACAGGTGGTCCGGCGAGGCCAGGCAACTCCGCTCGGACATCGACCAAGCCTGCGCCGCGCTCAAGGCCACGGGCGCCCCGATGGACGAGCTGATGGTCTACCAGGGCGCGACCTGGCTCGGCCGCGAGCTGCTCGCCACGCAGGACCGCGCCAACAACGCCGAGAGCAACCTGAGCACGCTCCACGTCCAGCTCCGCCAGATGTTCGGCGCCGAGTCGGTCGCCGAGGCGCTCGCGGATGCCGCCGCGCTCAAGGAGAAGTGCGAGGAGCTCTCCAAGGACCGGCTGTTCCTCGCCACCAAGCGCCGCGAGGCTGAGGAGGCGCTCGCCCACTTCGTCTCGCAGCGCGACGCCGAGGTCGACCAGCTGCGCGCCGGGTTCATGAAACAGCGCGACGAAGCGATCGCCATGGCGCAAGGTGCGGCGGACAACGCCGGCGCGCTGGCCACGGAGAACCTCCGCCTGGAGCGCCTGGTCAAGCAGCTCACCAGCAAGGTGAAGCGGCTCGAGTCCGCGGGGAGCGGCGCGCGGTTCGCCCTCACGTCGGAGCCGCGCGCCGCGATCCTCAAGGCCGACATCGTCGTCGACGCCAAGAGCGGCAAGGTCGTCAAGAACAGGCTCGGCAAGACGCTCGCGGCCGGCAAGACGAAGGCCAGGAAGCGCGCGTGATGCGGAAGCTCGGCAGCGTCCAGCAGGGCGTGTACGACATGCTCAAGCGCCAGGGCCGGTGGCACCCCAACGCCGGGTGGTTGTGGGACACGCCCGGCAACACCCGGCGCCTCATGAACTCGCTCGTGCGCGCCGGGTACGCGCGGTGGTTCGACGACCACGGCCAGCGCGTCGTCCTCCCGGTCGACCCGAAGGCTCCGGTCAAGTCGGCCGTCGTCCTGAGCGACGGGCGCGTCGTCGACGGCGGCGACGTCCCCACCATGCTCGGGCTGCAGTGGGGCATCCTGCTCAAGCTGAGCAAGGCCCTCGCCAAGCAGGGCCACGGCGAGGGCAGCGCAGCGCAGAAGGCAATCGCGGACGCCAACATGCTCGGGCTCGAGGTGGCCGAGCGCTGGGAGGAACTGTGAGCAAGGACAAGGACGTCAGACCCGTGTCGTTCGACGACTACGTCGGCCAGCGCCCGACGATCGAGGTGCTCCGGCGCGCCGTGGTCGCGGCGCGCCACGGCGACCGCGCGTGCGGCCACGTGCTGCTCGCCGGCATGCCCGGCTGTGGCAAGACCTCGCTCGCCCAGATCCTCGCCGCCGAGATGGGCACCAAGCTGCACGCCGCGGTCGCCACGGCGATCGAGCACAAGGGCGAGCTCACCGGGCTGCTCACCACGCTCGGCCGGCACGACGTGCTGTTCCTGGACGAGATCCACGGCATCTCGGTGACGATGCAGGAGCTGCTCTACACGGCGATGGAGGACGGCCACGTCGACCTGTCCGCCAACCGGCGCGTCGTGCGGCTCCCGCTGCAGCCGTTCACCCTGGTCGGCGCGACAACGCGCGCGCACCTCCTGACCGGGCCGCTCCGCGGGCGCTTCAACTACAGGTTCGAGCTGGAGCACTACTCGGTCCCCGACCTCGCGACCATCGCCAAGCGCACGATGGGCCGCCTCGGGATCCGCCTCAACGCGTTCGGGGCGGACGTCGCCGACGCGGTCGCGCGGCGCAGCCGCGGCACGCCGCGCGTCGCCAACAACCTCGTGCGCGCGTGCCGCGACTTCCAGGACAGCGCCGGCGAGCCCACGCTGACGCTCGAGATCGCGGAGGCCACGTTCGACGCGCTCGGGCTCGACATGCTCGGCCTCGAGCCCAAGGACCGCGCGTACCTTGGGATCCTGTGCGAGCGGCTCGGCTCCCCGGTCGGCGTGGCGACCATCGCCGCCCAGCTCGGCATCGAGCGCGGCACCATCGAGGGCATCATCGAGCCGGTGCTCCTCGAGCTCGGCCTGATCGCGCGCACCCCGAAGGGCCGGATCGCGCTGCCGCCCGCGGTCAGCCACCTCCACGCCCACGCCGAACGGTACCGCGCCCAGCAGCTCCCCATCGACCCCGCGCCGGAGGCGACGTCGTGAAGAAGAAGGACCACGCTCCGAGGAGCCCTCGAGTCAGGGCCGCCAGGGACGCGGACTGCACGTGCTCGTACGCGCGCGGCCAGAAATACAAGAGCGGCCACGGACACAGCACCGAGTGCGCGCGGTTCGCGTACGAGGACTGGCGCTACTGGAAGCGGCGCGACCGCCGGGCGCCCGCGACCGGCGCCCAGGGCCGCAAGCGCGCCAAGGACGCGGCCGTTCGCTTCCTCAGGAGTGGCAAGGTGGTCGTGTCCGTCCCCGGCGAGGACCCGATCGTCAGCCGCCGCGAGGACCCAATCGGATCGACGATGTGGTTCGTGCTCCACATCCTCGGCCTGACCGCGTACGACGGCGACGACTTCCTGATCTCCGCGCAGAGGACCAAGCCATGAAGATCGAGATGACCAACGAGCCGCTGTCGCTCGACATCAAGCGCTGCCGCCTGCCCATCGAGATCACCGACACGTGCCCAACGTGCGGCGCCGAGGTCACGAAGCACCTGAGCAGCGACTACCTCAGCTTCCCGAAGGTCAACGCGCCGTTCGAGATCCCGATGTACCACCACGTCGAGCTCCCGGACCGCGACGACGAGCATGCGTGGACGGTGATGATCGTCCTGCGCGTCACCGCCGAGGCGGCGCCGTGATCGGGGAGCGCAACTCGATCCGCAGCGGGTACCGCTGGGACGTGTTCGCGAGCTTCGTTTGCAACGCGAGCGCTGTGCGCGTCGCGACGCGCAAGACGAAACGCGGCGCCGACCGCCTCGCCGGGCGCTTCGCCGAGGTCAACCGCAAGTTCGGGTGCGACGGCGCCTACTCGAAGCTGCGGCACGACCCGCTGCTCGACGAGGTGATGAACAAGAAGAGAGGCCGCCGTGGCTGAGACCAACCAGAAGCGACTCGACGCGGTCCGCGCGGGAGCCGCCGACCGCAAGAAGCGGAGGCGGTCGGCCGCGCTGCACATCACCCTCACCGAGGCCGAGCGCGCGGAGTTCAAGCGGATCGCGGAGGAGCACGGGATGCTCGACCGCGAGCTGCTGGTGAACGCGATGCGCGCGTTCAAGACCGGGACCAGGCGCCTGGAGGTCGTCGAGGCGCGCCTGGTCCTGCTCGGGGAGCGCCTGGATGAAGTCAACGCGCGCCTGATCCTGCTCGGAGAACGGAGCTAGCCAGATGAGAACCGTCATCTTCACCGCGCTCGCCGCGCTATCCGCCTGCACCCACGCCGACCGCGTCGCGGTCCTGTCCGCGAGCGCCGTGGCGCTCACCTTCTGCGACGTCCGCCAGACGCTCAACGTGTCCTGCGGCGGGCGGTGGGACTGCCCGGCACGGGACGGCTACTACTACCAGGAGAGCAACCCGCTGCTCGGCTCGGCGCCCAGCGCCCCGAAGCTCGTGACCGCGTTCGGGCTGGTCTACGCGTCCACCCTGTGGGTGGCGGTCACGGACAAGATCCCGACCTGGGGCAAGTACGCGCTGCTCGGCGCGCTGGTCGCCGGCGAGGCGTACGAGGTCTCGCGCATGACCCCGCTGGTCGGCGCGTGCGGAGGTCGCCAGTGACCAAGACCGAGACCCTCAACCGCCTGCAGCTGAGGCTCGGCGAACTGAGCCTGTATGTGATCAAGGAAGCCACTGGCCAGGCCCAGTGGCGCGACAACGAGGACGCGCAGCGCGCCGCCCGCGACGTGTCCGAACTCCTCTCCAAGCTCGAAGACAAGGACTGAGCGATGCCGAAGACCAGGTCGAAGAAGGAGCAGTACGTGGAGCGCGTGCGCTCCGCGCTCACGATGAGCTCCGCGATGGAGCTCGAACGCAGCGAGTACATCGAGGCTCTCGAGGAGATCGCGGGCGACATCGACGGCATGCTCGAGGCGGCGAGGGAAGAGGCCCGCGCGGAAGGAACCGACCGATGACTTACAGACCACCCACCAAGCAGCCGTGCTCCGACTGCCCGTTCCGCCGCGCGGCCATGCCCGGGTGGCTCGGCGCGGGCTCGCCCGAGAGCTTCATCGACTGCATGAACCGCGACGAGCCGCTCCCGTGCCATCAGACCATCGACTACGACGACCCGGACTGGCTCGTGAAGTGGTCGGCGCAGGAGGACGGGTCGATGTGCGCCGGCGCGCTGATCTTCATGGCGAACAAGATGCAGCGCCCGCGCACGCGCGGCTTCCCGACCCTGCCACCGGACAAGGTCACCGTGTTCTCCAACACCGTCGAGTTCGTGCGGCACCACCGCGAGGCTGGCACCCACAGCTGGGACGACGACGCGCAGAACGAGGGCGCGAAGCTGCAGCGCGAGCTGGTCAGGCGCGGCGCGGAGGCGGCCGGCCAGCCGATCATCGACCACAAGAACAAGCGGCGCGCCCTCGACAACTCTGATCTGAACGTTCTCCTCGCTCAAGCCGCCGCCGGGCCGACGAGAGCGCCGCTCCCGGTCGCGAGGACCCGCAAGCGGAAGAAGAAGAGCAAGGGGCCGTACCGGCGCCGCGGGATCCGCAGGTGTTCTGTTGACAACGTCAACGCTAAAGGGTAGCGTGTCGGTGTGGCGGGATGCCCTGACCTGGAGCTGTTCTTCGACCACGAGCTCGACGAGGCGCAGGCGGAGTCGTTCCGCACCCACCTCGCCGGCTGCTCGCGGTGCCAGGCGAAGCTCCACGGCCTGATGCAGGAGCAGATCGCGGCATCGTCCGAGCAGAAGAGGACCAAGAGATGACTACCGAACAGTACCGAGTCACCAACTTCAAGGACGACACGCGCGCCATCATCGACAAGATGGTGGAGATCCTCGCCGAGTACAGCGACCAGAAGCTGAGCGCCAGGCAGGTCTACTACCGCTTCATCGGCGGCAACTTCCTCCCCGACAGCTGGATCGACGTCGAGTACAACCGGAAGAAGGGGCTGCCCGACGACACGAAGAACACGCCGAAGAACTACCAGCGGCTGATCTCCATCCTGGTCGACGCGCGCTACGCCGGGATCGTGGACTGGGACATCATCGAGGACCGCGGCAGGGAGCCGCGCGTCCCCGGCCAGTGGAGCAGCGTCGACCAGATCATCGACGTCGCGCTCGACCAGTTCCGCCTGCCACGGCGGGCCGACCAGCCCAGGCACCTCGAGCTCTGGGTCGAGAAGGACGCCCTCGCCGGCGTGCTCGGGCCGATCGCGCGCCGGGCGCACATCCCGCTCGCCGTCAACAAGGGCTACAGCTCGGCCAGCGCGATGAAGACCGCCGCCGACCGCATGATCGCGGCGTGCGGCGTGTTCGCCGCGGTCCCACAGTGCGCGAACTGCGCCGAGGACTTCGCGTACAGGTACCCGGACGGGACGTGCAAGGGGTGCGGGCGCAAGAAGGAGGGCACCATCTTCCGCTACAACGACGAGGACGGCAACCAGATCGAGGAGGTCGAGAAGGAGGTCGTCGTGCTCTACCTCGGCGACCACGACCCGTCAGGCGAGGACATGGTGCGCGACATCCGCGACCGCCTGACGGAGTTCGGCGTCCCGAACCTCAAGGTCATCAAGATCGGGCTCACCATCGAGCAGGTCCGCCGTTACAATCTGCCACCCAACCCGGCGAAGGTCACCGACGCCCGCGCCAAGGGCTACATCGCCAAGTTCGGTAACGACAGCTGGGAGGTGGACGCCGTCCCTCCCCGCGACCTCAACCGGATCGTCGAGCAGTCCATCACCCGGTACACCGACAAGGCGAAGATGGATGCCATCATCGCCAACGAGAACGCCGAGCGCGAGCGCGTGCGCGCCGCCATCGAGAGGAGCCGCGAATGAGGTGGATCACCAACGCTGTCACCCACGTTCTCCACGCGATCTGCATGGTGGTCGTCCTGTGCGCCGTGCTCACGTGGATGGTGCTCGAGTGGCTGCTGCGACGCGTGCCGAGGATGCCGCGGAGGAAGACGTGAGGAGACACCCGCGCAGCAAGATCGTCGAGAACGCCGAGTACGAGTTCTCCAAGGCGTTCCTCGACATCGAGAAGAAGTACAAGCTCACATTCGGTGAGATGTTCCACATGCTGGGCAACCGAATCGCCCGCTTGGCGAGGGACAACATCCAGACCGAGCGTCACCCGGACGACCCCGAGAAGTCGGGAGACGTGGCGTAAGAAAAACCTAAAATCACGAAGGACGAAGACAATGACACAGAGACAGTTCGAGTCAGAGATCAGCAAGCTCCTGCGGACCGCCAAGCGCCGCGTGCAGCTGCTCAGCGAGGCGAGCAGCGGGAGCATCAAGCTGCGCAAGATCGACGTCAAGAAGTGCGTCGTGCCGGAGCACTCGCGCGTCGCCCACTCCCGCCTCATCGCCCCGAGGGGTTGGAAGCCCCGGCCGTCGTGAAGAAGCTCGACCTGGCCCGGCTCAAGGGGACGATAGCCGGCGACGACTCGAACAGGTGGCCGTGGTCGATGATCCTCAAGCTGATCGACTACACCTCTGAGCTCGAGTCCATCGCGGTGAGCGCCGCGGCTGCCGCTCGGAAGGCCGGCCACAACGTGGTGGCGAACGAGGTGATCGACCACATCGAACGCGGGGTGGTCCTGTGAGCGTCGACATCGTCAAGCTCGTGCTGGACGAGGCGGCCGGGTGGGGCAAGCCGGGCGACGACAAGCACGACGTGCTCACCCGGCTCGCCGAGAAGCTCCGCGCCGCGATGGAGGCCGAGTACGTGGAGCCGCTGCACCGCACCGACTTCACGGTCCAGGGCGACGGCCCGTTCCCGATCGACATGCTCCGCTACACGTGCTCGTGGCCGGCCACCGAGGCGGACGCGCGCGCCATCGAGGAGAGCCACGAGCACGCCGACTACACCGACCCGTTCACCGTCAGGTTGTCGAAGTACCACCGCGACCCGAAGCCGGAGCTCTCGGACCAGCGCTGGCGGTCGAAGTTCCGGTGCACGATCGTCGGCGTCATCGAGACCGTGGAGCTGTAACGCCTGCGCCGTCCACGACGGCCGAGAGGACAGAGGCAATGGACGTCAACAAGTACAAGCAAGAGCAAGAGATACAGAAGGCCGCCGACCTGAAGGCGAAGCTGGCGATGGTCGAGGTGCGCAAGAAGCCGACGCATGGGCGGGCGCCGCGCAAAATAGGCGAGATGGTGTGCGACACCGGGATCAAGGTCGGGTACCGCATGCAGACCGCCAACTTCGTGCTCCGGCTCGACGCGCAAGAGGGCGACTTCATCGCGGAATACGGCGACGTCTGGTACGTGTCGAAGTCGCGCGACGCGCTCAAGGCGAAGATGGATGAGGTCGCGCGCGCCAAGCTCGACCTGGAGTGGTCGCGCTACCTGCGCATCGAGTACAGGGCCGAGGTCCCGTACAACAGCAACTGGCACAACACGACCACCCTCGACATCGACGACGCACGGCACAAGGGTACCGCGGTGATCGGCATCTCCCTGAAGTGGGAGGTGATCGAGTACAGCAACGCGTTCGAGCTCCCCGGCCAGGGGAAGCGGCACATGCAGCGGGACGTCGACGAGAAGGGCAAGCCGCTCGAGGTGGAGTCGACCGTCGACGAGCTACCGGACGGGATCGTGCCATACACGGAGGAGCGCGAGGACACGCTCCGGCGGCTGCGCGCGGCGCTCACCGCGGTCGACGCACAGATGGTCAACCTCTTCCGAGGCACACCTCACCACGTCGGGCGAGCGCTGGACGAGCTCGGCGGCGACGTCCAGCTCGTGCTCGAGTCTGGCGGCGAGAAGCCGACGAAATCAAAGCGTTGACATTGTCAACAAGAACCGATAGAAGATCGATCATGGCGAACACGAAGCGCAAGCCTGATGACGACGGTGGCGAGGGCGGCGCGAAGAAGCCCCCGGGACGGCCGAAGGTCCTGCCGCCTGACCTGGACAAGCGGCACCAGCTCCGGTGCAGCTCGAGGGACTTCGAGATGTGGGAGAGGTACTCCAACCAGCTCGGGTTCCCGAACGTCTCGGCCTGGATCCGCAAGGCGGTCAACGACGCGCTCCCGACCGATATGCGCAAGCGAGCGGCGCGGTGAGCCTCCCGAAGCCCACGTGCGCCGACTGCGGTCGGACGCTCGGGTTCGTCAAGAAGGACCCGACGGGGACCGCCTACAGGTGCGTGAACGACGGCTGCCCGAGGTTCGGCGCGGAGGTCGTCATGGAGGTCGACCCGCGCACCGAGGCCGACGCGCAGGTCGCCAGGGCGCTCCAGGTCGTGGTCGACGCCGGCGACGAGCACGACCGGCGGGACTACACGCCCGACGAGCTCGACACGCTGTTCTTCGCGCTCGGCATGGCCCTCGTCCAGCTTCGGAAGATGCCGGGCGGCAAGGAGGCGCGGGACCGCTTCTACGAGCGCGCCGAGGGCGTGCTCACCAAGCGCGGCCGGCGGGACATCCTGGAGAAGCTCGACGCCGAGGCCAAGATCGATCGGATCGGCGCCGCGCTGGACGCGCTCGGCGTGCCCCGCATGACGGGCTACGGCGAGCCGGTCTCCGCGGGGCAGCCGCTCGACGCAGAGGCCCGCGTCCTGCGGCTCGGCTCCGAGCGCGACCAGCTCCTGGCGGAGCTCAACCGCCTCCGGCTCCCGGCCAGGTCGAACCACCGCCGCGTGATGCGCACCGTCGCCGTGAGGAAGTGCGACCTGACCGAGGCCGAGACGGCGTACGCGCACCCGACCGGGACCGCCGACCTCTGGGAGGTGGAGCGCTGGGAGGACAGCGACGCCGTGAAGCTCGTCAGGCGGGCGTTCGGAGACGACGTCGACCTGAGCGACGGGACGTTCGGCGACACCATGGTCAAGGCGATAGCGGTCGAGATGAGCAACCTCGACAAAGCCCGCGACCAGCTCCTCAAGCTCGCGTCCACGCTCCGGCCGCGCGAGGACGAGCCGTGACCCTGGAGGCGCTCCGGCCGCACAGGAGCACGCTGGCGTCGCTCCTGCGGCGGACCCTCTGGTGGGCGGTCAAGCTGGCGACGGGCGCCGCGTTCTGCGTGGCGAGCGCGCGGTGGGGAGCGGCGGTCCAGTCCCGCCGGTCCGAGGCCATCGAGCGCCGACCGGCGACCAGGAGCGCGCCGGCGCCGCGCGGGCGGGGCGAGCTGTGGCTGCGCTGCCCCGCGAGCACGACCTGGTACAACTACGTCGGCGACGAGCGAGAGTGGGTCGCCGCGACGGCGCCAGAAGGGGAACGATGAGCTTGAGGGCGCGCGCCCGAATCCCGATCTCAGGTTAAGACGCGCGCCCAATAGTCCGGTGGCTACCTTACCCGCAAGGGGACTCGCCCAAGCCGACAGGCCGGTGGGTCACTCGACCTCGGAGCGCAGAGGGCAAACCCGGCGGAGGAGGTGGAACGCCTCCTCACTTTCCGCGATGCTGACCCAGTGAAGATCTCCACGCTCATCGACCTGCCACCGGAGACCGACGCGATGACCGGACTGGAGGCCATCGCGGAGCGGGACCCGGTGGTGTGGTGCATGCTCAACCGCCGGGTGAAGGGCGACCCGATCATCTTCGACAACACGCGCGCCCTGACCGACGAGTCGCTCGGGGAGCTCCGCCGGACGCTCGTGGCCGACAGCGACTACGACACCGAGGTGCTGGGGCGCCTCCAGCGGCACCGGCCGTGGCAGCGCCAGCCGATGCGCGACCTGCACCGGCACAAGGTCTACGAGAAGTCGCGGCAGGTGGGCGTGACCGAGGTGTCCGAGAACGAGGTGTTCCACTTCCTCGCCCACCACCCGGGGACGAAGTGGATCACCACGTTCCCTCGCGAGAAGCAGCTCACCGACTTCAGCAACACGCGCGTCGCGGCGGCGTTCGCGGACACGCCGCGCATGGCCGCGCTCGTCGGGACGCCGAACCAGGTGTTCACCCGGCGCGTCGGCGACAGCTACTGGCTGTTCAGGTCGGCGTGGGAGTCCAACCTCGGCGAGGGCGAACCGGCCGACGGCGTCACGCTCGATGAGAAGGACCGGATGCGGGACAAGATCGAGTTCGCCTTCAAGGAGGCGCTCAAGTCCAGCAAGTGGGGCTTCTTCCGCGAGATCTCCACGCCGACCCTCCCGCGCCAGGGCATCGACCTGCCGTTCTCCAAGAGCGACCAGCAGACGTGGCTGGTGAGGTGCAAGCGCTGCGGCGAGCGGCAGCCGATCGACCACAAGGAGAACATCGTCCAGGTGAAGAGCTTCCCGATCGGCTGCCAGGAGCTCCCGCCCGGCGCCTTCGAGTTCCAGTGCCGGAAGCAGAAGTGCCGCGGCGAGCTCGACCGCGTGTACAGCGGCGAGTGGGTCCCGAAGTACCCCGACCGGAAGCACATCCGCGGCTACGCGATCTCCCAGCTCATGGCGGCGTGGATCTCCGCGACGCAGGTGATGCAGGACAAGATCGACATGCGGTTCCCGGAGATCTGGCTGAACTACGTCGTCGGCGTGCCGGCCGGCTCCGACATGGAGATGCTCAACGACGTCGACTTCGAGAGGTCGTGCGCAGGCCACCAGCTGTACACGTCGCGCACGCCGGCGTGGTCGCACGTGACGTACGGCGTCGACTGGGGCAACCTGAACTGGGTCGTCGTGCTCGGGCGCAACAAGTACAACCAGCGCCCGTACGTCATCGGGGTCGACGTCTTCGAGGACACCCAGGTCGAGCTCGAGAGCGCCAAGAGGGTCCTCAGCTACGTCAACCAGTTCAACCCGGACATGGGCGCGGCGGACGCGGGCTACGGCAAGGACCGCAACGCGCTGATGCTCCGCGCGATGTGCCCGAACGGCGACGAGGGCAAGTTCTGGATACAGCAGTACGACCAGAACCCGAAGACGTCGAAGACGTTCGTGCCGGAGTGGAGCGACCCGAGCCGCGCGCGGGTGACGGTCTCGCGCCTTATCCAGCTCAAGAACGCGGCACGCGTGGTCAAGGAGCGCGAGATCGGGTTCCCCAACCTCGAGATCCCGATAGTCGACGCCCTCAAGCGCCACCTGAAGTCGCTCGTCCCGTTCCGCGAGATCGACGAGGAGACCAAGCAGGTCGTCGAGACGGTCAAGACCAGCGGCGAGGACCACCTCGCCCACGCGTTCGGCAGCGCGCTGCTCTGCATGGAGCGGCTCAGCAAGCAGTCGCGGTTCAATTTCTCGTTCGAGTGACAACAAGAGGAGACGAGCACCATGAACAGAGAGCACACCTGGAGACAGATCTACAAGAACTCCGACGTGGAGCAATGCGTGAACTGCCCGATACAGAGGCGACGCGCCGGCGACGGTTGGCAGTGGCGCCCGACGAACATCGCGATCGACTGGGGCAGCATCGGCATGCCGGTGTGCGTGGAGTCCGCCGGCAGCGGGACGTCGGACAAGCAGCGCGCCACGGA
>Ga0070699_100003161_pt1 | contig 14577 bp, 16 predicted proteins | sample KBSK1503metaG_FD_65473 | JGI IMG/M metagenome (GOLD analysis project Ga0070699, IMG submission 65473) | Corn, switchgrass and miscanthus rhizosphere microbial communities from Kellogg Biological Station, Michigan, USA - KBS K1-50-3 metaG | ecosystem: Host-associated > Plants > Roots >...
AGTGGAGCGTGCCGCCGCGGCCGTGAAGAACCTGTGAAGGTCCGGTTTGCACCTGATGCTCTCAGCCGATCTTCATCGGATTCTCATCAACTTCGGGGACATTGAGAGCTATGCCAGCCCGGATCCTGGTCGCCGAAGACGACCTCAAGCAGGCGGAGCTGATCCGGCGGTACCTCGAACGGGAAGGGCACCTGACTGTCGTCGTGCACGACGGCCGGGAAGCGATCGACGAGGCCCGCCGGCGCAGCCCGGACCTGCTGGTGCTCGACGTGATGATGCCCAAGGTCGACGGTCTGGACGTCTGCCGGGTCCTGCGGGCCGACGGCGATGTCCCGATCATCATGCTGACGGCCCGTTCGACCGAAAGCGATCGGATCGCCGGACTCGATGTGGGCGCCGACGACTACATCACCAAGCCCTTCAGCCTGCGCGAGCTTGCCGCGCGCGTACGCGCCGTGCTGCGGCGCCAATCCAACGGCGACCACGATTCCGCCACGCCTGTTTACCGCGGGAAACACATCGTTGCCGACTTCGAAGCGGTCGCCATCGCCGTTGACGGCGAGCCGATCCGCCTGACGCGACGCGAGTTCGAGCTGCTTCGCTATCTCGTGGCGAATCGCAATCGTGTGCTGTCGAGGGATCGGCTGCTGGAGCGTGTCTGGGGCTACGACCAGGCGATCGAAACGCGATCGGTGGACGTGCACGTGGGCCGTTTGCGCGGAAAGCTGCGCGCGGCGGGACAACAGATTGAAACGGTCGTGGGGCTGGGCTACCGCTTCGTCGAGTGATGCGAATTCCGCGTCCGCGAATTCAACGGCCGCACCTCAGCATTCGCAATTCAGTATTCGCAAGTCCTAGGCTTCGTTCCAGCCGCTCTCTTCGAGCATGGCCGCTTCGAGCGCGAACGACATCTTCGCACGCTCGACCCGGTGCCAGTCGTGGTAGCGGGCCCAGCGAATCACGCGGCTGTCATGCTCGTCGCGGACTTCCCACCCCGATTCGCTCGCTGAACTGATCGTGAACTTGCGCGTGTGCGCGGCTTTTTGAAGGAGTCGTGTGTACATACGCAAGCTGCGATCTGTACTCCACTCGGTCTCCTCAAGATGTAAAGCTTGTGTAAACACCACGTGATTGGAGGCGACTGACCTAATAGGCAGGCACCCTAATTCGCACCGCCCGCGGCCGAGCGTGCGCTCGAAGGCTTGAAGTCCCCGCAATCGGCTCGCCGTCCAGGTGATACAGGACGGGATGGGGCGCCGTCACCTCGACTGATTCCGTGGCCTCCATGGTCACTCCCGCAACATTTCCTGCCCGCCCCATGAAGATCAGAGGCAGCTCAAGGCATGCGCGCAACAAGGACCGATGGCCGACGATCACGACATCCAGCCGCCCGTCGTCGAGCCGCGCGTCGGGCGCGATGATCGCACCGTTGCCGTACTGTCGGCCGTTGGCGATCGCCACGAGGAGAACCGGCTCTGTAATCGATGACGACGGTGTCGTCACGGTCAGTTGATCGGGCAAGTATCCCCTCAATTCTCCGATCGTGAGCGCCAAATAGCGGGAGAAACCGCGCCGGCCGAGACCGTCGACCGCAAAGCGATGCGCGACGCGTGCGTCGAGCCCGATGCCGGCGATGTTGAAGAACAAGCGCCCGCCGATCTCTCCGGCGTCAATGACCATCTCGCGACCCCGGTACGCCACGTCGAACGCGGAGGCAGGATCGAACGGAATCTTCAGCTCCCGTGCGAGGCCGTTGCCGGATCCGCTGGGCACCATCGCGATCGCCGTGTCTGTAAACGCCAGCGCGCTCGCCACCTCGTTCATCGTCCCGTCGCCGCCCCATGCGACGACTGTCGCAGCGCCACGGGACCTCGCCGCGTTGGCGAGCTCCCGTGCGTGGCCGGGCCCTTCCGTCAGGAATACCAGCGAGGGATCGCCACCCTGCGAGGCGATCAGATCGGCTGCGAACGCCGCGCGCGCGCGCCCGATATCAATACGGCCGCCGGTTCCCGAGATTGGATTGATGATGACGGCGATCGAAGGCTTGGCCACGGAGATCACAAAGACGTGTCAACCACAAAGGTCACAAAGAGCCCAAAGGTTGGGCACAAAGGTAATTTAGTTTTCTTTGTGTCCTGTTTTTCTTCGTGTTCTTCGTGTCCTTCGTGGTTCACCCCGTCTTTGTGCTCATCGTGGCTACCGTGGGAGGCGGCGCAGCACCTTGGGCGGCAGAAACCACACCAGCTCGCCGGGGCGACGCGAGGTGAGGCCCTGGACGGCGATGTGACAGATGCCACCCTTCTTGAAGGGCAGCGCCCGGGGTGACCCGAGCAGGTGCGCCGCCAGCTCGCCGAGATCCGGCTCGTGGCCGACGAGCGCAATACGCCGCCGTTTGGCGCAGCGACTGAGCTCGCTCATGACCATCCGAGCCGACTGACCAGGCGCGAGCGCTTCGAGCGTTTTCACCGCCGCCTTGTTCGCAAGGCCGTGCGCCAGCAGGTTCGCCGTCTGCTTCGCGCGTACGAGTGGACTGGTGAAGATCTCGTCGATCTCGACATTGAGCCAGGCCAGCCCTTTGACGACCTCCTTGAACCGGGCGGTGCCGGTTTCGGTCAGCGGACGCCTGGTGTCGTCGGGCCATTCCTCACCGCGTTCCGCGGCAATCGCATGGCGAACCAGATACAGGTCACACGGCTCCATACGCGCTACGCCGCCGACGTCCGCGGACGGTCACCGCGCTCGCCACGCGCTATCAGGCGGCTGCACAGCGACAGCAGATCTTTGCGCGACGCCATGTAATGCCCGTGCAGTTGACGGCATTCGTTCTCGAGACGCCGAACGAGGCGATCGAGGTCCGCGGAGACCTTGAGCGTGGACGCGCCAGGTGAGCTCTGTATGTCGCGTGTCCGCGCGATCAGCACCTCGAGGTCGTGCATGCGGCCGAGAAGATCCTGGGCGTTCTTCAGCGTGCGGAGACGCGCGGTCGCGCGAGAGGCGGTGAAGCTCTGTTCGAGCTCCAGCGTGTACCGCAGTTTCTTCACCGCGATCCGGACCTCGTGAAGTCGATCTGGAAGGTACAGCCCAGCGGCGTTTTCAATCGACAGCGCGAGCCGCTCGGCGCGCTGTCGCGCGCGGATCCGGGCCTTCGCGGCGCGCTTCGGATCGCGCACGCGCTGGTGAGTCTTCCCTTCCTGTTTACGCGCCGCCGACACCGCACGCTTACGCAACTTCCCCAGGTCGAAGCCTTCGAGAAGCCGCTGCAACTCCGCGTACAGCTGCCGCCGCTCTTCTCCAATCGCGGCGCGGAGCCGCTGGACCGCCGGCCGCGGCACATCCGCGCTATCCTCGAATTCATCGAGGATCAGAAGCGCCACGTCGAGCTCGCGGACCGGCCCGAGCGCCTGCGTCAACTTGCGGACCGACCGGGTGAGCTTTTCCGTCTTGCGCCCGGATGCGACAAGCGGCAGCGCAGCCCGAAGCCGCCGCGTAGCCACGCGTGCCTGATGCAGCGAGGTGACATCGCCCTTGGTGGCAGCTGGCAACGCCCGCCCGAGGGCGGTGACTCGCTGGCGGATGAGGTATTCCGTGGCCGGGGTACGCATAATTGACTGCGGCGAGGCAGTTCACTTCACTATAGCTCGCCGTCGCGACGAACCTCCATGCGCATAGCCGCCATCGACATCGGTACCAACTCGGTCCACATGATCGTGGTCCGCGTGCGGCCCGACCTCTCGTTCGAGGTCGTGGACCGTGAAAAGGCGATGGTCCGCCTCGGCGCGGGTGGCCTCGACGGCCGCGCGTTGACGGCCGAAGCCATGACCGCCGCCTTACAGGCGCTGTCCAAGTTCAAACGGCTCGCAGACTCGCACCGCGTGGATGAGATTCTTGCCGCGGCGACCAGCGCGACACGGGAGGCGCGCAACGGCGGCGAGTTCCTCGCGCGCGTGGAGCGCGACACGGGCATCCGGCCACGCGTGATCTCGGGCGCCGAGGAAGCGCGGATGATCCACCAGGCCGCCGTGTACGGCGTCGATGTGGCCGGCGGGCGCGCGGTTGTCATCGACATCGGCGGAGGCAGCGTCGAAATCACGCTGGGTACCGCGACGACGATTCAGCTCGCGCGCAGCTTCAAGATCGGTTCAATCCGCCTGACCGAGCGATTCGTGCACAGCGACCCGCTCTCGGAACGCGACGAGCGGAAGCTCGTCAAGCATGTGCTTGGCGAGATCGATCGGTACTGCGAGCAGATCGTGGCGGTCGGTTTCGACCGCGTCATCGGCACATCGGGAACAATCCTCAGCATCGGCGCGGTTGCGGCGACGGCTGCGCGGGGTGCGCCGCCCTCGGAGCTCCGCAACCTGCACATATCCGCCAAGCAAATCCGGCGGGTTCGCAAGGACGTTGCCGCGCTCGACCTCGAGCACCGGCTCGCGATCCCCGGGCTGGACCAGAGACGTGCGGACCTGATCGTCGGCGGCGCCGTGCTGCTCGACACGATCATCCGGCGGCTCGGCGCCGAAGAACTGACGCTCTGCGATCTCGCTCTCCGCGAAGGTCTGGTGCTCGATTACATCCGGCGGAATCGCCGGCAGATTGCGCAGATCGACAGCATCCCGGACGTGCGTCGCCGCAGCACGCTCGAGCTCGCGGAACGCTGCAACTACTACGCGGAGCATGCGCAGCAGGTCGTTCGGCTGGCGCTGGCCTTGTTCGACCAGACGCGCGCCGTCCATGGACTCACCGATCGCGAGCGCGAGTGGCTCGAGTACGCGTCGCTGATGCACGACCTCGGCGGGCACATCAGCTACTCGGCCCATCACAAGCATTCGTATTACCTGATCAAGAACGGCGACCTGAGAGGGTTTCACCCCGACGAGATCGAAGTGATGGCCCTTGTCGCCCGGTATCACCGGCGAGGAACCCCGAGGCGCTCGCATGATGAATATGCCCAGCTCCCGTCGCCGCTGAGACGGACCGTGCGCATCCTTTCGTCGATCCTCCGCGTGGCGGAAAGCCTCGATCGCAGTCACGCCCAGACCATTTCCGGTCTCGAGGTGAACGACCGAGGGACGGACATCGTGCTGACCCTGCATTCGTCCGGCGACTCGGAGCTCGAAGTCTGGGCAACCAGCCGTCATCTGGAGCCATTCGAGGAGCTCGTCGGCAAACCGGTCCGGATCGAGACGGCCGCCGCCGCCACTCCGGTGGCGCGTGCGAAAGCCGGTCGCGCAGCTCGTGCGGCCGCGTCCCGTTAACACGGATTTAACAACCCAGAAACGGCTGCGAAATTCGGATCCGGTACGTTTGCGGATCTATGCAAACGTCTTCGCTTCGTCACCTCGTCCTCGCGGTCGCTACCGTTGCCCTGACGGCCTGTGGCGGAGGTACCCAGCAACCCGCTGCGACGCAGAACGCGTCTCCGACCATTCAGATCAACGGCGCGGGTGCCACGTTTCCGTATCCGATTTATTCCAAATGGTTTTCCGAGTACAACACGCTCCACCCGAACGTACGGATCAACTACCAGTCGATCGGATCTGGCGGCGGTATCCGCCAGCTCCTGAATCAGACCGTGTTCTTCGGCGCCACGGACGGTCCAATGACCGACGAGCAGTTGAAGTCGGCGCCGGGACCAATTCTCCATCTGCCGACCGTGCTCGGAGCGGTTGTGCCCGTGTACAACGTACCCGGCATCACAGACGAGCTGAAATTCACGGGACCCCTTCTGGCGGACATGTATCTTGGCAGGGTGAAGAAATGGAACGACCCGGCGATTGCGAAGCTCAATCCAGGCGTCAAGTTGCCCGGCACCGACATCACGATCGTGCATCGCTCGGATGGTTCTGGGACCACGTACATCTTCATGGACTTCCTGTCGAAGGTCTCGCCTGAATTCAAGACCACCGTGGGTGTGAACACCTCGGTGAACTGGCCGGTCGGCGTTGGCGGCAAAGGCAACGAGGGTGTGTCCGGTCTGGTCTCGCAGACGCCGGGATCAATCGGCTACGTCGAATTGATTTACGCGCTTCAAACCAAGATCCCCTTCGGGGCCGTGCAGAACCCCGCCGGCGAATTCGTGAAAGCGTCAGTCGACTCGGTTACGAAAGCCGCGGCGGCCGCCGCGGCGAACATGCCGGCCGATTTCCGGGTGTCCATCACCAACGCCGAGGGCGCCGGCAGCTATCCAATCTCGTCGTTCACCTGGATCCTGCTGTACGAGAATCCGACCGACAAGGCCGCTGCGAAGGCGACGCTCGACTTCATGCACTGGGCGCTGACCGACGGCGAGAAATATGCCGCCGATCTCGGGTACGCGCCGCTGCCTGACAGCGTCGTGAAACTCGAAGAGGCCGCGCTGCAGAAGATCAAGGTATCGTAGGCGCGTCAATGCGTTCGCGCGACCTGGGATTTCGCCTCAGCATCGGCGCCTTTGCTGCGGCGCTGCTGCTCATTGTCACCGCCATCGGGTTCGAGCTGGCGAGGCAATCGTGGCTGTCGATCCAGAGGTTCGGTTTCGACTTCTGGCGCACCAGCACGTGGGATCCGGTAGCCGGCGAGTTCGGTGCGCTCCCCTTCATCTGGGGGACGCTGTATTCGTCGATCCTCGCGCTGGCGATCGCCACGCCTGTTGCGCTCGGCATCGCCGTCTTCGTCTCCGAGCTTTGTCCCCCCGTGCTGCGATCGCCTCTGATTTTTCTCACGGAACTGCTGGCGGCGATCCCGTCCATCGTGTACGGGTTGTGGGGCATCTTCGTGCTCGTTCCATTCGTCCGCCTGCTGGAAACGTGGACGCCTGAATCCCTGCGGGCGTTGCCGCTCTTTTCGGGGCCGCCTCTCGGCGTCGGCATGCTTGCTGCCGGCCTCGTCCTCGCAGTGATGGTCGTCCCCTTCACGTCCTCGGTGGCGCGTGAAGTGCTGAAGACCGTGCCGGAGACGCAGCGCGAGGCGGCCTACGCGCTTGGCGCCACGCGCTTCGAAGCGATTCGCGCGGCCATGTTCTACGCGCGCACGGGCATCATTGGCGCGATCATGCTCGGCTTCGGCCGCGCGCTTGGCGAAACGATGGCGGTGACGATGGTGATTGGGAACAACCCGCAGGTATCGTTGTCCCTGTTTGCGCCGCAGTACACGATGTCCGCGGTGATCGCCAACGAGTTCACCGAAGCGACCGACGCGCTGTACCTCTCTGCCCTGGTCGAGATCGGCCTGGTCCTCTTCATCATCACACTGCTCGTCAACGGATTGTCCCGCGGGCTGATCTGGACGATGGCGCGACAGGTGTCGTCGAAGGTCGCCGCGTGACCCTTCGACCTTTCGACACGCTCAAGGTCGTCCCGAGCGACGTCGAGGGACGACAAGCTCAGGGTCATCCCGAGGTGGTCGAGGGATGAATTCGCTTGGCACCGCGGCGCCGCGGAAGATCCTGTCCGCGCTGTTCGTCGCCGCCTGCGCGCTGTCGGTCGCACTTGCACTCGTGCCGCTGGCCTTCATCATGTTCTTTGTCGTCAGCCAGGGTATCCAGTCGCTCAATCTGGATTTCTTCCTGCACGATCCGCGTCCGGTCGGCGAGCCCGGCGGCGGCATGCGCAACGCCATCGTCGGCACGTTGATGCTGACCGGGCTTGCCGCGGCGATCGCGGTGCCGATTGGCGTCGTGAGCGGAATCTACCTGTCCGAATACAGGGGCACACGATTCGCCTCGGCGGTGCGGTTCGCGGCAGACACGCTGAACGGCGTCCCGTCGATCGTCATCGGCGTTTTTGCCTACGGGGTCGCCGTTCTGCCGTTCAAGCACTTCAGCATGCTCGCCGGCGGCCTGGCGCTCGGCATCATGATGATTCCGCTGATCGCGCGGACCACCGAGGAGTTACTGCTCCTGGTGCCGAACGCGCTGCGTGAAGGGGCGCTGGCGCTCGGGGCCACACGCGCGAAGGCGGTCCTGACTGTGCTGGTTCCGGCGGCGTTGCCGGGGATCATCACCGGGGTCGTGCTGGCGCTCGCCCGCGTCGCCGGGGAAACGGCGCCGCTGCTGTTCACGTCGTTCGGCAACCCTTTTTTCTCCACGTCGCTCACGCAGCCTGTCTCCTCGATTACCGTCCAAGTGTTTAGCTATGCGATCTCCCCGTACGAGGACTGGCATCGGCAGGCCTGGGCGGGCGCGCTGGTGCTCGTGACCATCGTGCTGATCTGTTCAGTGGCGGCGCGGATGGCAACCGCCCGCGTCGCCCGAATTCGTGGTGGACAATAGACAGGTGACGACGTGGAGACGATGAACCGGCCGCTCGTTGCGGTGCCCAGACCGCCCGCAACCTCCACGCCGCAGCAGCAGGAGGGGCAGCTCAAGATCGACGTGGATCATCTCTCCTTCTACTACGGCGCCAAACGGGCGCTGGAAGATATCTCCATCAAGATCCAGCCGAACGTCGTCACCGCGTTTATCGGGCCATCGGGGTGCGGCAAAAGCACGTTCCTACGCACGCTCAACCGGATGAACGACATCATTCCCGGCGCGCGTGTCGAAGGACGCGTCTGCATCGACGGGGCGGACGTCTACGGCCAGAGAGTCGACGTCGTTGCGCTGCGACGCAAGGTCGGGATGGTGTTTCAGAAATCGAATCCGTTCCCGAAGAGTGTCTTCGAGAACGTGGCGTACGGACTGCGGATCAACAAGATGGCGTCCAGCCGCTCGGAACTGACGGGCCGAGTAGAGGAGAGCCTGAAGCAGGCTGCCATCTGGGAAGAAGTCAAAGACCGGCTGCACGAATCGGCGCTGGCGATGTCTGGTGGGCAGCAGCAGCGCTTGTGCATCGCGCGCGCGCTCGCCGTTCGTCCGGACATCCTCCTGATGGACGAGCCGGCGTCGGCGCTCGACCCGATTGCGACGCAGCGCATCGAGGAGCTGATTTACGGCCTGAAAAAGAGCTACACGATCGTGATCGTGACGCACAACATGCAACAAGCGGCGCGCGTTTCGGACCACACGGCTTTTTTCTGGCTTGGGCGTCTAGTGGAGTACGGGCGGACCGAAAAGATTTTCACGGCGCCGTCCGAAAAACTGACTGAGGACTACCTGACGGGGAGATTTGGTTGAAATGCAACCACGTGGTTGAAGGAGTGACCTAGGTGGAACGAGTCGTACGTCACTTCCAGGAGGAGCTCGAAATGCTCCAGGGCCGGCTGCTCGAGATGGGCGGCCTGGCCGAGGAGCGCGTCCGCGCCGCCGTGCACGGGTTGACGAGCCGCAACGTCGAGATGATCGACCGGGTGCTCTATGGCGACGAGCCGATCAATGATCTGCATGTCGAGATCGACAACCGCTGCTTCAAGCTGCTCGCGCTGCACCAGCCGATGGCCACCGATCTGCGGGCGATCGTCGCGGCCGTGAAGATCAATACCGACCTGGAGCGCGTCGGAGACCTCGCGGTCAACATCGCGGAGGCGGCCAAGCGCTACGCCACGCATCCGCCGGTCAAGAAGCTGATCGACATCCCCCAGATGGGTGACATGGCGCAGTCGATGCTCCGCGACGCGCTCGACTCGTTCGTGCGTCGCGACACGGTCCTCGCCCACCAGGTGCTCAACGAGGACGACCGCCTCGACGCCCTGAAGACCCAGATCTTCCGCGAGCTCCTGTCCTACATGCTGAACGACCCGGCCACGGTCGAGCCCTCACTTGACCTCATCCTGATCTCCCGCCACCTCGAGCGCATCGGCGATCATGCGACGAACATCGCCGAGGACGTGATCTTCATGGTGTCAGCGCTCGATGTGCGTCATCACCCGCCGAATCCGCCAATCTGACCGTCAATCCAATCCGCCAATCCATTCGGCAAATCTTACAAATCGGCAATCTCCCGCCTGTCCAATCGCGCAACAACCAATCATTGAATTAGAATTGGCCGGATGGGCGGCGCGCGGTTGTGCGTCCTGTGCGGTAAGCGTCCCGTGGACCAGCGGTGGCGCCCCTTCTGCTGCGAGCGGTGCCGCAACGAGGATCTGGCACGATGGGCGGAAGGACGGTACCGCGTGCCGGGCGAGCCGCTGTCATCGCCCGACGATCAGGAACAAGACCATGACCAGGACCGGGACCAGTAGCGACAGCGTCTCAAGTGACAGAAGCGCACCGATAACCGCCTCGACCCCTACTTCTATGGCCGATACGCTCACCGTTACCGACAACCGCACGGGCAAGCAATACGAGCTGCCGATCAAGGATGGCGCGATTCGCGCCATGGACCTCAAGCAGATCAAGACCGGCCCGGACGACTTCGGACTCATGACCTACGACCCGGCGTTCATGAACACCGCGTCGTGTCGCAGCAGGATCACCTACATCGACGGCGACAAGGGGATCCTCGAATACCGCGGCTACCCGATCGAGCAGCTCGCCGAGAGCTCGAACTATCTCGAGACGGCGTATTTGATCATCTTCGGGGAGCTGCCGACCAAGACCCAGCTCGCGAACTGGGCGAGCGACATCACGGCCCATTGCCTGCTCCACGAGAACATCAAGAAGCTGATGGACGGCTACCAGTACGATGCGCATCCGATGGGCGTCTTCCTCAGCACGGTGGGGGCGTTTTCGACCTTCTACCCGGATGCCAAGCAGATCTTCGACGAACGATCCCGCAAGAAACAGGTGCACCGGCTGATCGCGAAGGTGCCCACGATTGCGGCGTACGCGTTCCGCCACAGCATCGGCCGGCCCTACGTCTATCCGGACGATGACCTGAGCTTCACCGGCAACTTCCTGAACATGCTGTTCAAACGGACCGAGCTGAAGTACAAGGTCAACCCCGTACTCGAAAAAGCGCTCGACATCCTGTTCATCCTGCACGCCGACCACGAGCAGAACTGCAGCACGAGCGCCATGCGCACGATTGGCAGCTCGCACGTGGATCCGTACTCAGCAATGGCTGGTGCGGCCGCTGCCCTCTACGGTCCGCTGCACGGCGGAGCGAACGAGGCGGTGCTCCACATGCTGCAGGAGATCAGCACCATCAACAACATCCCCGGGTTCATCAAGAAAGTGAAGGCGGGCGAGGGACGGCTGATGGGATTCGGCCACCGTGTGTACAAGTCGTACGACCCGCGCGCGAAGATCATCAAGAAGACCGCCGACGCGGTGTTCGACGTCACGGGCAAGAACCCGCTGCTCGAAATCGCCCTGGAGCTCGAGCGCATCGCGCTCGAGGACGACTACTTCATCAGCCGGAAGCTGTATCCGAACGTCGACTTCTACTCCGGGCTTATCTACCAGGCGATGGGCTTCCCGATGACCATGTTCCCCGTGCTGTTCGCGATTCCACGCACGTCGGGCTGGATCGCGCAGTGGGAGGAGATGCTCCTCGATCCGGATCAGAAGATCACCCGGCCACGGCAGGTTTACGCCGGCGCCAAACGGCGCGACTACGTGCCGCCTGATAAGCGGGGATGAGAAGAAGAAGGTGCGATGGGTGCGAGAGGTGCGAGAGGTGCGAGGGGTGCGAGGGGTGCGCTCCTACATGCCGTCATCGGTGCCGTTGCCATGGCCCTGCTGCTCGTCGCGTGCACTGCTGACGCGAACAACCCCCCCGTCCCTGTGACCGCTACTGACGACCGCCCCACACCGTCGGACGCATCGGTTGCACCCCTCGCACCCCTCGCACCTGTCGCACCTGTCGCACCCATCTCACCTGCTCAGAGCGCCGTCCCTGCAACGTTTGACAGTGGTCGCGCATGGGAGCATCTTCGCCGCCAGGTCGCCATCGGCCCCCGACCCGCGGGCTCGGCGGCGCTCGCGGAGTGCCGACGCTACATCCTGTCGGAGTTGAAAGCGGCGGGCATCGACGCACGCGAGCAGCCATTCGACGCGATGACGCCGCTGGGCGTCATCAAGATGACCAACGTCATCGCGACGATCCCGGGACGACGGCCGGAGCGGATCGCGCTGGCGACCCACTATGACACCAAGCTCTTTCGGGAGTTCAGGTTCGTCGGCGCCAGCGACGGCGCCTCGTCAACGGCGGCGGTTCTGGAGCTGGGACGCGTGCTGAAGGCGAGGCAGAACGAGTACACGATCGAGCTGCTGTTCCTGGACGGCGAAGAAGCCGTCAACACAGAATGGCGCGACCCTGACAACACGTACGGCGCCCGCTATTACGTTCGCGCCGCGAGGCAGGCGGGCAACCTTGCCGCGCTCAAGGCGCTCGTACTTCTCGACATGATCGGCGATCGGAGTCTCGACATCCGCCGCGAGGCGAACTCCACCCGCTGGCTCGGCGACATCGTCTGGGCGTCGGCGGCGAAGCTTGGCTACAACACGACGTTCATTCCGCAAGACATCGGCCAGATCGAGGACGATCACCTCCCGTTCCTCGCGGCCGGCGTGCCGTCGGTCGATATCATCGACCTCGACTACCCGCAGTGGCACACGGCGCAGGACGACCTCGATCACGTGAGCGCGCGCAGTCTTCAGATCGTCGGCGACGTCGTGCTCGACGCCGTCCCGCAAATCGAGAAAGAACTCGCCGCCGGCGCGCGACGATAACGACGCCGGAGCGTCAACTTCCAACTTCCAACTTCCAACCCCCAAGAAGACCTGCGACGCGGGGCTCCTTGGGAATTGGGCGTTGGGAATTGGGAATTGATCTACCGAGCGTACGCGCGGGCACCGGCCGGCGCGTCAGTCTCCTTGTACATCGACGCGCCAGCGACGCTCGCGGCAAGCGTCGACACGATGGCCGCGATGGATCCTTTCACGAACATCGCCATCGTCATCGATCCCATCATCGTGAAACCGAACAGGACCAGGGTGGGAGCGACGTATACGAGGAGGCCCGCATAGATGGCCGTCCGCGCGCCCGCACCGAACCGCGGCCGGATCGCCGCGTACGTGCAGACGAGGAGAATGCCAAACAGGAAATCGATGGCTATCCAGGTGCCCGCGACCGCGGGACTGGTCATCGCCGCCGGGTCCATGTTGTGCGCCGCCGCAAATGCCTGCCAATCGGCAGCCAGGATGTACGTGTTCGTCACGAAATCGATGGCGTTTGCCACGAGCCCTGCCACCAGACCGCCTGCTATGACTTTTCCGGTGTTGATTCCAGTCATCACGATCTCCTTTTGATGAGGAACGTGCGGTTATCGACTGCCCGCCTGCGCGCGCTCGGCCTGCACGCGCTTCATGAAGTTCGTCTCCGCGTCATCGAGCATCCTGGACCACCCACCGGGATCGAGCAGCGGATGCGGCCGCTCCCCCGCTTTCATGCGATCGATTTTTCCGGCGAACAGCATTTGCGGATGCCCGGTGACGTAGATGTCAGGCGTCAGCGTCTTGAGCTTGCGGAAGGTTCCCAATGCATCGTCGGCGAGCGTGGGAAACCGCTGGTTGCCAATAAGCTTGACCCCCGCGTTCGGCCCGCCGCAGCCGAAGATCGCCACGGCATACGTCTTCCCGGCGTCGGGCACCGACATCGTCCATACCGTGCAGCCCGGCGTGTGGCCCGGCGCCCAGACCGCGCGCAGTGTAGTGCCGCCAAGCGTCACCGTGTCGCCATCTTTGAGCTCGCGATCGACCTTCACCGCTTCCCATCCCTCGTCGCCGAGCGGGGACATGTCCCTGCCCGCTTCGAGCGCCTCTGCGTCCTGCCGGATCGCCATGACCCGCGCGCCGGTCGCCTTCTTCATCGCGGCGTGACCGCCCACGTGATCGAAGTGCGCGTGGCTGGACAGCATGATCTTGATGTCCCGCAGATTGAACCCCAGCTTCTGCACGCTGGCGGTGATGACCGGTGTCATCTCCTTCGTCCCGGTATCGACCAGGATGTGGCCTTGCGGCGTCGTGATCAGGTACGACGCGATGTTCCTCGCGCCGACGTAGTGGATGTTGCCGATCAGGCGGAACGGTTCTTCAGGCTGGCTATAAGGACCGTGAAACTGCGCGCGCTGCTCGGCGGTCAGCAGTGACGTCTGGGCCTGAAGACCCGCGGCGCATGCAACGGACAGGATTGCGAGGACACGGACCAGACGCATGGATCCTCCTGCTTGGGAGATGGGCGGGCGGATTGTAGGACATCAACTCCCAACTTCCAAGCTCCAACTCCCAAGGAATCCGTCGCCGCGACAACGGGCTTCTTGGGAGTTGGGAATTGGGAATTGGAGGTTACCTACGCATCCAGCCGCGTGGAAGCGTAGGTCTGAGCGACGTGGATTTCGTCGAGGATTTCCTGCTCCGTGAGCACCCGTTGTGATGACTTCGCTCGGCGGAACACGCGGTCGACGACTTCTTCCGCCGGGACGAAGCCGTGCTGTTCGAGCCAGAAGACGACGTTCGACTTCCCTGACAGGGGACCGACCTCGATCTGCTGGACGCGGCCGACCATCTGCGCGGGAACGCCGGAGTACACCGCATCCATGAGCTCCGGGTCGTTCTTGCGAAACGCCTTCACCACCGCCGCGGCATGGACGCCGGTCGCGGTACGAAAGGCATCGCGTCCGAACACCGGGTAGTTGTCTGGAATCGGTTCGCCAGTCGCATCCGACACGGCGCGCACCAGGTCGTTGAGGCTGGTGAGGTCGCGCTCGATCCATCCCATG
>Ga0070699_100003163_pt1 | contig 14569 bp, 12 predicted proteins | sample KBSK1503metaG_FD_65473 | JGI IMG/M metagenome (GOLD analysis project Ga0070699, IMG submission 65473) | Corn, switchgrass and miscanthus rhizosphere microbial communities from Kellogg Biological Station, Michigan, USA - KBS K1-50-3 metaG | ecosystem: Host-associated > Plants > Roots >...
GTACTGCTGGGGCTGTTGATTGTAGGACGCTCCCCTTTGCACAGAGTATACATGAGTGAAATATGAAACACAAGTGGAAAAGAGCAGCTCCATCCTACACCAGTTTCTTCTCTATAGCATAGCGGGTGGCTGCACCGCGCGTGTTCACCTGGATCTTGCGGTAAATGGAGGTAAGGTGTGAGCTGACAGTGCGTGGACTGATCACCAGTCGCTCACCAATCTGTGCATCGCTCCACCCCCGTGCTAACAATCGGAGAATCTCCACCTCACGCGCAGTCAGCTCATCAGGGAAGGTGGGGGCAATTGAATGATCTATCACGGCATGCTGTCGCGTCACAGGAGCCTGTTCGGGTGTAGCAAGTGCCTGCTCTGGTGTCATGGTACGTCCCTCAGCCCATGTCGCTGCAAAGTCTTTTTCACCCAGGCGTGCTCGCACACTCTCTACTACACGCTCAAAGTTAGCACGTTCTGCAGTGTTCATATCCCTCCTAATGTCAAGTTTCTTCCCTGCTACACCAAATAGACGAGCAGCCCGCCTGGGCTGCCCCTCTGCCGCGGCGACGCCGGCCAGTCCGACCAGGTTCCAGCCAACCTGCGTCTCGTTCTCGATCTCCTGGGCCAGGGACAAGCCTTGCTGGAACCATGCTGCAGCCAGCTTCGTATCGCCCTGAAGCGACGCGATATACCCTAAACTATGGAGCGCGTGGTTGATGGAACTCTTGTCGCCCAGTTCGCGTGCCAGCGCAAGTCCCTCCCGAGCACGCACAACTGCCCGTGTCAGGTCGCCCCGAAGTGCGTCGAGGTATCCCAGGTTCTGCAGCGCCAGGGCAATGAGCGATTTGTCGCCTAACTCGCGTGCCATCGTTAGCCCTTCTCGCGTACGTGACGCGGCCTGGGTTAAGTCGCCCTGGACTTCCATGATTTGCGCCAGTGTCATCTGGGCCGTGGCTATGAGGGACCTGTCACCCTGTTCGCGTGCGAGCGCGAGACCTTCCCGGGCATATGCTACAGCTTTTGCCACATTACCCTCTTGTAACGCTCGCTGCCCCAACTTGCGAAGCAGGTAGGCCAGCTCCCATTTGCTGCCTGGTGTGCGCAAGAGCATCTCGCTTTCTTTCAACAGCGGACGCGCTGTTACGAGAGCACCCTGCATATGCACGAGCACTCCTAAAGCGCCCAGAGCGCTGGCATATTCTCTTTCGATTCCTAGCTTACGATAGATCTCTACACCCTCTTCCAGCAAGGGACGTGCTATCGCGTAATCGTCTTGATAATAGGCCAGATTCCCCGCGCCATAGAGTGCCTTTGCTCGCGCCGCTGTTGGATTTGCTGCTTGCGATAGTCCCAGCGCATCTTCCAACCAGCGCCGCCCTTCGCTCCAGTACCCGCGTAGATACCAGAACCACGAGAGCGCTCCACAGAAGCGCAGTGCAAGCTCCGCCTCTTCGTTCTTAATGAGCCATGCCAGTGCCGCCCGTAAGTTTTCTTGCTCCAGCTCCAACCGCGCTATCCATCTGGTTTGCTGTGGGCCTTTAAGCTGGAGTTCCACCTCCTCAACGAATGTGAGAAAATACAGTGCATGGACGCGTTGGATTTTCTCGACCTCACTGCTCTCTCGTAAAAGTTCCAGTGCGTACTCACTCACGGTCAGCAACATTAACAAGCGCGGCTCCTCATCCTCTTGCTTAGTCTGTACTACCAGGCTTTTATCGAGCAGCGATGCCATGCTTTCTAGAACAGATATGGCACTGCTTTCTCTTTCATTGAGCGCTTTCTCCATAGCCTCTACCGCTTCCAATGTCCAGCCTCCGGAAAAAACGGAGAGCCGGCGAAAGAGTCGCTTTTCGCCAGCATCCAGCAAGTCATAGCTCCACTGGAGTGCGTTGCGCAGCGTTTGATGGCGGGGGTGCAGTGTTCGTGATGGGTTAATGAGTACCTGGAAAAGCTGCGAAAGTCGTGCAAGGAGCACCTGTGGTGGCAGTAGTTTTATACGAGCGGCAGCCAGTTCAATCGCCAGCGGCAGCCCATCCAGGCGCACACAGATTTCTGCAACCGCATGGGCGTTGGTCTGAGTCAAATAGAAGGTAGGCAGGATCGCCTGGGCGCGCTGGACGAAAAGCGCGACTGCTGCATATTGTGTGAGCGCCTCGTCTTCTGGAAGCTGGCTGAGATCAGGTAAATCCAATGGCGGCACAGGAAACTCGTGTTCTGCCTGCAGATGCAACACTTCACGGCTCGTCACCACCACTTTCAGGTCAGGACAGGCAGCCAGCAATTCCTCTATGAGTGGAGCAGCCGTCACGACCTGCTCGAAGTTGTCCAGCACAAGCAGGAAATGCCTGTTGCGCAGCGCAACCTTCACCTGATTTAAGATGGACTGCGCTCCTACCTCCTGAATCCCAAGCTCTTGCGCAATAGCGGGAACTACCAAATCAGGTTCATTGACCGAAACCAGGTGGACAGAACAGACGCCATCGGCGAAGTGCGGCTGCATTTCCCTCGCTACCTGGTAGCTCAAGCGGGTTTTGCCGATGCCTCCCGTTCCCAGGAGCGTCACCAGGCGAACATCGGGGTTCTTCAGTAGCTCACAAATGTTGGCTATTTCTTTGTCACGTCCGATCAATGGGGTAAAGGTGATTGGCACCTTCCACAACGGCCCCGGCTTCAGAATGCTCTCAAGCGCTTCACTTTCTTCAGAAGTCACAAACGAGGAGCGTGGCAGCAGCGTATACTGGTATGCCCGTTCCAGGGCAGTAGCAAAGTCCTGCACGCTGGCAAAGCGCTGCTGCGGCTCTTTGGCGAGCGCTCGCATCACGATCTCCTCAATTGAAGGTGAGATGCCAGCGATCTGCTCGTGCAAAGGTAGTGGAGGTGCTGAGACATAACCCATAGTAACCTCGATCGGAGAATCATTGAATGGCCTCTTTCCGCAGAGCCATTCGTAGCTCACAGCGCCCAGGGCATATTGATCACTGGCAGGCTGTGGTTTGCCTTGCAGTTGTTCAGGAGCCTGGTAGGGCGTGATTCCTATCAGTGAAGGCTCCATCACTCGTGTGCTCTGATCGATGCTATGTGGAGTAAGCATGGCGAGTCCAAAGTCGCTGAGTAGCACCTCGCCATTGGAGCCGAGCAGCATATTCTCCGGTTTAATATCACGGTGTACCAGGTGTTGATTGTGCGCGTACTGCAAAGCAGAGGCTACCTGCCGGACGTAGGGCACGATGGTCGCTAAGGGTAAACGCGCGCCTTGCGGGTGAAGCTGGCGCAGGGTGCCATTGGCCGCGTACTCCATCACCAAAAATGGAGTGCCGTTTTCAACTGCAAAATCGAGTACGCGCACAATGTGGGGATGGGTCAGGCTCGCCAGGGTCCGCGCTTCTTTTGCAAAATGTTCAATGTCTTCGTCGTTGAGGACGATCTGAAGGACTTTCAGCGCGGCCTGGCTGTTGAGGTAGATATGCTGTCCCAGGTAGACTTCGGCAAAACCACCTCGTCCCAGGAGACGAAGCAGCCGGTAGTTACCTAGGTGCTGACCTGTGCGGTCTCCAATGGGGTCAGCCATTCCTGCCTCCCTTGAGAAGACATACCTCTAAGGCAGACTTGACAAAGACAGAGCAAAAAGTATCCGACTGGCACGTTCCTCTCAAAACAGAGTATACATGAACGAGGTAATAGTTACAAGATGAGTGGATGTCAGAAAAAATGGGGAAAGAAAGCAACTCGCCGCGCTAATTGTTAGCGCGGCGAGTTGTTCAACATGAGAACTTGCACACCGGTTAAAATACTGGAGCTTTCGGTCCACCCACGTTTGCTACTGGGGCTTTCGGTCCACCCACGTTTGCTACTGGGGCTTTCGGTCCAACATGGCCTAAAGGAGAAAAGACAATCGCTCCCAAAAAGGCAATTGTACAAACTAGCCCAGCGGCCCACTTCAAAACTCTTTTCATTGACTGACCCAACCTTTCATGTAACTGTGGAGTAAATCAATACGCGAACCATCACTGCTCAGAGTGTAGCTTGCTTACTACGAGAATGCATCCGATGTTTTACGTATTCGATTACGTATTTCTTCGATTACGTATTTCACATTGGATGAGGGTCAGCCGGCGCAAGGCTGATCCCGGCACCACGCAGGTACTGCTGGAGGGAACCGATTGGGAACTCTTCAGTCCTTGAGCTAATGTATACGGGCAGGTGGAGCGCCCCCGTGGGGACGGGGTGATCCATCGTGTATGACCATAAGTAGCCCTACCGCTTCACCCTGGGCGCGATCAATCGGGTCCCTACTGAACGACTACTGTAACTATGGATGTACCGGTACTACCCTGATGAGGCGGGTTCCATTGTAAGTTCACAGTAGCTGTGTAAGTTCCTGCTGTTGGCAGCTGTGTTGTGTTAACGTTGACGGTGAACGGTATACTGCTATTACCGCCAATCGGTGTGGGACTTGGCAATTGCAACCAACCAGTAGCTCCAGCGCCATAGCCGACGATTGCCGTCCAGTTCAACTGCGGCGTATTGACATTGTTTAAGGTCAGCTGCGCTGGTGGTATTCTGGGTCCCCCAAAATTATCCGGTGTGATTCTGGGTCCACCAAAGTTGTCTGGACTAGTGGTATACATGGACTGAATAGACGAGATTTGGACAGTGCTCATGGTGCTCTCTCCTTTCAATTGGGTACAAACTAACGACTGACAGAGTTTACTAACCGAACTGTAGGTTTAGTACACCTTGATATCAAATCATATCAACTCCGGTTAATCACTATTAAAACGATGAGGGTCTGAGCTTTTGGGTTACGGACCTTCATGATAGCTATCATCCTAGGCGCCAGCGGAGAAAGTCCGCGTTGCGCAGGAGCCGGTCGAAAATCTTGCAGCGCAGGCGATACACCTCCTGCACATCACTGAACCCTTGCGGGCAGTACCGCATGATCTCCCTCGGCTTGAAGCCGCAGTGATAGAGCAAGTAGATCAAGAGCCGTTCCTGTTCGCCGGGGAACATACTTTGTAGGAGTTGCCATAACTCGCCGTTGTCTCCAGTGTCTTCGACGAGGGGTTCCCCAGGAGTGCCCGGCCCGAATGGTACCTCTTTTGAACGCGAGTATGCCCGTAGCGTGTCAATAATTGCGCCGTTCAGGCACGCACGCAAGTATTGCAGTGCCGCGGCCAGTGTGCTGAATGCTAGCTGCTGATTGTGAGTGGTTGCCAGCCAGAACCGCGCAAAGGTTTGGGCGACATAGTTCGTTTCACTATCCAGGTAACAGGCTGCTTCATGCTTTGGATGCCGGCGAAGCCAGCTCAGCACAAGCTCGCTGTAACAGTGCTGCAACCATTCCCAGGCCTCCTGGTCGTGTTGCATCACAGCCCGGCGAAAAAGCTCCAGGCCATAGCGATCATCGGAAGGTTCTCCATTGCGGTAGTTGCTACTTTCCCTTGTACAATGTTCCGCAAGGACTTCAACGCTCATAGTATTGAGGGCTGATGTTGGCATCAGAGATTCAGGGGACAATTTCTCAGAAAATATGCTCTGTGCGGCAGCGGGTTTTTCTTCGCCGTCGTCATAGGGCGCGTATACCGTATCGTGCATCATACTGCTTCTCCTTCCAGGCGCTGATTTTCCTTGAAGAATACACACCACTCCATGTTGTTAAGATTACCCTCCCTGGTACCGCTGCGCATCCGCTAAACCACGTATTCTGATACGTATTCTTTGGCACCGAGCAGGAGATAATGCATGAGTGGCTACGTAAGGCATGGTTCACATGAACGTGACAGTTCCTCACCACCAGCAAGATCCAGCCCTGTCATCCTGAGCGCAGCGAAGTATCTCTGCGTCCGTCGAGCCAGACCCTTCGCTGCGCTCAGGGTGACAGGCATTGGCTCCACGTGTCTAAGATAGCCGGGTGATTTTGGAAGGTGTATGCGTGCATAATGTATACTGTAGGAGCATGTTGTTACCACAAGGAGAAAGTTTTGACTCATGGCTATTCGTGTTGATGTTTGGTCCGATTTCGTCTGACCTTTTTGCTTTTTAGTAGCCTCCAGTTTGGAGAAGCTTGAAAAGCAGTATGATCTTGTCGTCCATTGGCGATCGTTTGAACTTCGACCAGCCGGGTCTCCCCCCATCTCACCAGAATACCGGGCGCGAATAGAGGCGTCAAGTCCGGTGTTGCAAAAGCGGGCGCGCGAACAATACGGCCTGGATATAAACAGGGGTCCATTTGGCATCGATAGTCGTCCCGCTCTCATTGTTCAGAAGTATGCTGAATCGCAAGGGAAGGGAGCAGTCTTCCATCAAGCCGTCATGCAAGCGTACTGGCAGCAAGCCCGGTCGATTGATGATAAGGCTGTGCTGAAGGAAATTGCGGAACAAGCCGGCCTTAGCACTGAGCACTTCGATGAGGTTCTGGCAAACCCGGCATTCGATGCTGAAGTAACCGCCGATATCGACCTGGCGCATGAATACGGGTTGACTGCCGTGCCCGCGCTCATTTTTGCTGATCGATACCTGGTAGTTGGGGCGCAGCCATATGATGTGCTCAAGCAGGTGGTTGAGAAGGTTCGGGAGGAAGAATAACGCGGCTTTCCTATAGAATGGCCACATTGATATGCTGGCGATCAAACTGCTCTTGACCCCAATGCTCGTCGGCGTGATGAGCCTCGTGGGTCGCCGTTGGGGACCGGCTGTAAGCGGCTGGTTTGTTGGCCTTCCCCTGACATCAGGTCCAATCACGCTGTACCTCGCGCTCGATCAAGGCACGGCCTTTGCAGCCCGTGCTGCCCAGGGTACATTGCTTGGACTGATCTCGGTAGCGAGTTTTTGCCTGGCGTTTAGCTGGCTTTCACTGCGTGCCGGCTGGTTGGGCGGCCTACTGGTGGGTTGGTGTGTGTTTTTTGCCTCGACCTTCGTCTTAGACCGGTTCTCCGTTCCCCTGTTCATCGCGTTTGCCGGAGTGATCGCCTTCCTCGCCATCGTGCTGAAACTCTTCCCCACCTATGATGGTCGATCCAGTGTGATGCCCCCACCTCAATGGGAGGTGCTTTTGCGCATGGTGACGGCTACGGCATTTGTGCTGGCGCTGACGGCGGTTTCCGGTCTGTTAGGCCCTCAGTTGAGCGGCCTGCTCACGCCATTCCCGATCTATGCTACTATCTTAGGCGCCTTTACCTATCACTTCCAGGGCGCAGCTGCTGCCGGTCGCTTGCTGCGCGGGGTGGTACTTGGTACCTTTACCTTTGCCTTCTTCTTTCTGATCGTCGCTGCCACAATCGAGAGGGAGGGCATTGTGGTCGCTTTCGGCGCGGCTGCACTGGCGTCCCTGCTGCTGCACGGGTGTTCACTCTGGTTCTTGCGCAGGTATTTCGATACGCCTTAGAGGAATGCCATAGCCCCGAGATAGCGTTATGATAGACAACGAACAATCCTTTCAAGAAAGGTTGGAGACAGCGCATGAACGAGTATGAAGAACTACTGAAAACCTTACGGCAGCAAGAGGAGGAGATCCAGTTTGAGAGCTTTACCAATGATACTGCGCTCGCAGTAGGTATGGCGCTGTTGCAGGAAGCCAGAAAACGGGACAAGCCTGTTGCGATAGATATTACGCGCAACGGCCAACAGCTCTTTCACTTCGCCATGGCAGGAACGTCCATCGACAATGGCGAATGGATCAAGCGCAAAAATAATGTAGTCAACCGCTTTGGACACAGTTCGTACTACATGGGCATTTCCTTACAGAACGCGGGCCAGACGATGGAGGAGAAGTATTTGCTCCCGTCCAGTGGCTATGCCGCGCATGGAGGTGCGTTCCCGCTTATCATTAAAGATGTTGGGGTGGTTGGCACCATTACTGTTTCAGGTCTTCCACAGCAGGAGGATCACGAACTCGTGGTAAGCACGCTCAAACAGTTTTTGGCAGTGCGCCCAGGAAATCCAGCACAACCTGGTTGAATTCCCGGGGCTTCTCCATATTCAAATGGTGAGCCGTATTCGGGATGACCACTTTCCTGGCACCGGCGATGCCTTTCTCAAGGATATCAGCAATCGTGAGAATAGAGCGTACATCCTGGTCGCCGACAACAATCAGCGCCGGGACGTGTATCTCAGAGAGGCGCGAGATGGCAGGTGGCTCTAACGCTTGCGGCTCTACCGTCTCTTGCACATCGGGACGCTCGAAGTTACGGGTCGTCATGACCCGCACTTTCTCGCGTACGGCGGGATCGACCTGGCCTGGCTCGCGCAGGGGACCATCTGTCCAGGTACGCAGCGTCAGCTCGACCGCTCGTTGAACGTCACCTTTTTTGAGGGCCTCATCTGCCCCAACCCAGGAAGCCTTCTCTTCTTCCGCAAACTCGTCCTCCGCAGGCTTGAAGCCACTTAAACCCATGGCGACGGGAACAAGGGCATCCACCATTTCGGGGTACAGCAGGGTAAAATCGATGGCTGATGCCCCGCCCATAGATAGCCCAAGCACGTAGGTTTTCTGGATGCCCAGGAATTGAAGCAGAGCGCGCAGGTCCTTTTCGAAGGAATATGGCCCTGCCTCAGCCTTAATCAGTCCGGAATCTCCGAAGCCACGCATATCAAAGCGAATGACCTGGTAGCGTTGTGCAAATGCATCGAACTGGTCATCCCACAACCTCCTGTCCACCAATCCGCCGTGAATCAGGGTCAGCGGATGGCCCGTACCTGCAACCTCGTAGTACAACGTTGTTCCGTTTACTTCTGCAAAGCCGGTCTGCAGTCGCCCGTTTTCAGTCATATCAGTTCTCCTTAAAAGGCTTCTTTGATTTATTACCTTCGCCCAGTAAGTGTATCATGAAAAGCGGGCATCATTGATCCTGATTACCCTTTGGCTAAGAACATATTCATGACGCTACTCATGACGCTTTCATGACGCTTTCTCTTTATACTAGTGGCAGTTTGACTTTGAAGGTGCTTTTTGCGTAAGGAGATTTTTGGTGGTACAGATCAAACAACTAACAGAGATTCCCGTTGGCAACATAAAACAGGAAAAAACGGGGAAGAGCGAGCAAGAGGCAAATCGATGGCTCGATGACCTGACAGTGAAGAACCGCTACATGGTAGATATCTGGGGCATCTAGCTTAGAGAGTTCGCTTAGAGAGTTCGCCCAGAAAGTTCGCTGTGAGGGAAGCGATGAAAGCGAAAGCAGCACAAGCGAGGGTAGTGTCGTCGAACCAACTCGAACGTATCTTTGATACATTACCGGATGGTGTCATTGCCTGTGATCGTGAAGGGAAGATCTTATGGACCAATGCAGCAGCCCTGAAGCTCTTTGAAGTGGCTGCTGCATCAGGGACATCCTACCAGCAGTTTCTTCAGCACTACGAGATGAGTGACGAGCAACAACGAGCACTCTCACTCGAGCCATGGCTCATGAGTCTCATCATTGGAGGGGCGGCGTCCAGTCAGCAAGAAGAAACCATTTTTCTACAGGTTCCTTCCGGGCGGGAGGTCTACGTCCACATTTACTGCTTAGCCTTGCTTGATGTGCAGAAGCACGCTGTAGGAACGGTCTATATTTTCCATGATATCACTCACTTTTATCAGAAAGCACTCCATATCCAACGCGTCCATCAGGCGGTGTTGAACCTGAGAGAAGCCATCGCGCGCATTCCTGAGCATATTGATCTCGCTTGCCCTGAAGGACTATTCCTCTTGTCGCCCCCGGTGCTCTTCGTTGCACAGCAGCTTGTTAACATGATCGGTCAAGTCCTGGATTGTCAGTATGTCAGTCTTCTGGCTCTTGGGCCTCCAGCAGGTCATCTGTATTATGTGGTGGGAAGTGGCTTTACCTCGGAGCAAGAACATTATCGCCGGAAGATGCGCGGGTGCTTCTTGCCCTCAGAGATTGTCGACGAAACGGTGCTTGCCCGCCTCGCTGCCAACCAGGAGGTGGTTATCCCGGCTGATCGCCTGCACCTACCACCTGGGCTCCGGGAAGATTTTGGCACGGAGAATCTCCTGTTGATTCCCATGTTTTTTGAGAAGCAGCTGGCCGGTGGGCTTGTTATCGCCAAGGCAGGTTTTGACAGTGTGTACACGCCAGAGGAGATCGAACTTGTGAAAGCTGTCGCAACGGAGACCGTGCTTATCCTTGAATGCTGCCGCTGCTTGCATAAGCAGGACGAGACGCGGGTCAGAGAACTCGTGCGGCAGGAGATGGATCGCCTCGTCAATGAGTTCCTGAACATTGCCAGTCACGAGCTGAAAACGTCTCTGACAGTGATCAAGGGCAATATTCAATTAGCTCAGCGCCGTTTAGCAACCTTGAGGCGCCAGATAATAGAGCAGCACGGGCAAGTCAGCGAGAAACTTGAGCAGGCCCAGCAGCCCTTAGAAGCTGCCGTTCAGAGCGCTCGTCTTCAGGAACGAATGATCAAGGACCTGATCGATGATGCGCGCATCCAGAGCAACACCCTCGAGTTGCACATGCAACGCTGGGATCTGATAGCGCTGCTCAGAGAAGCTGTTGCCTATCAGCAGCGGTCAGCGCCTGAACGCACGATCGTTCTGGATATCGTTCCTACAGAGAAAGTCGTACCCATCGTCGCCGATGCAGATCGGATCACACAGGTTATCAACGGCTACCTGGCGAATGCCCTCAGCTATTCGCCCGCTGATCAACCTGTGACCGTGCGGTTGACGGTAGAGGATGCAGTAGCGCGTGTTTCGGTCCATGACGAAGGGCCGGGTATCCCCTTAGAAGAGCAAGGGCGCATATGGGACCGCTTCTATTATGCTAAAAGGTTTGCAGACCAACATGAGCTTGATGTGAGCTTAGGATTAGGCTTATATTTTTGCCAGGCGTTAATTGAACGTCATCATGGCAGCGTTGGAGTCCAGAGTGATCCTGGGCATGGTGCGACCTTCTGGTTTACCTTGCCAATTGAAGCATCTCCCGCGAGGAACCTGGCATCCGCAAGGGATGCCACTACAGTGCACCAAGAGGCATCAATCTAACGAAAAACCTATCAACCTCCGTAGGGGCGAGGGTGGTGGAGTGGGGAAGGGCAAGAAAGATACGGGGTATCTTTACAAGGCCTTTATGGTCGCCTGCGTCCTGTTCCTTGTGCTGACATGGTGGGGGAACGCGCTCACACCTCCAGCACCGGGCGACCATAAAGGCTCTCCCTTCCCCGCATCATCCGCTCTCGCCCCTACGAATCATCCGACTCCCGGCCTATCCAAGCGGTACAACCCACGATGGCTTCATCGGGAACAACGTCTTTAGCAGCAGTTCGGCCTCATCTTTTACCCGCACATCTGGGAAGGCGTAGCGCAGTTCATCCAGGCTGCGATAGCCAAACAGTAATTGCAGGAACACGAGCGGCGGGAAACCCGCGTCCTCGATGGCCGAATAGGCCGGACCGCCCCAGGATTCAGCCAGCTTCAATGTACCATCCTCGAAAACCAGGTGCAACCCGCCGCGATACAAGGTGATGTGCAGTTCGCCGCTGTAGCGTGCCAGCGGCGATTCCAGCAGCCGCCGTTCCAGCGCGGGCGCGATATGCCGCAGGAAACGCGGCACATCAGGCACGCGCACATACCAGGCATAGGGCGGCACGCGCCTGGTGGTGAGCGCGCTCCCCAGTACATCATACACGGGATGTGTGGCACCCAGGGTAAAGCTGATCTCGTGAAGCGGACCTGCCCCCGGCTGCGCCTGCAATTGTTGTCCCTGCACAGCCAGGGCGCGCAAGATAGGCGGCAGAGCTGCCTGCAAGTTCACTTCCGGCCTGACTTCCAGGGCGAAGACCTCCATGTGCTTTCCCCAGCGCACAACGGGCGTTAGCAGGAAGCCTGCCGCCATCCCCGCGCGATCAATGATGATCTGCAAGTGCCAGTTGTCGTCAGTTTCAACTACGCTCCACATCCTGAGATGGTAGTGCAGCCAGTTCGCCTCGATAGGCGAAGTGACGATGCTCTCGCGCCCGCGGCGGTCGAACAGCTCCTGAATCAGCGGGATATCCTCTTCCGTCGCGTCACGCAGCGTGTACGGCTCAGGCTCGTTTTCTTTTGCGGCGGGGATAAGCGAGAGGTTCGTTACCCTTCTCCCGCCCAGATTCAGCGCGTATTCATAACCAAACTGGCGATAGAAGTATCTAATGCCTGTAATGCCCTGGGCCAGGTGCCCCTCGGCCTCACTGCGCGCGTGGATCTCCTCGAACAGGGTGCGCACCAGCCCGCGATTGCGATAATCGGGGTCGGTCGCGACAATCTCGGGCCTGCCAAAGCCGAAGCGTATCCCCTCGTACTCCCACACCTGCGACCAGAAGCAGGTGCAGGCGACAATCCGGTGCTCTGTGCGCCGTGTATCCTCAACGACAACAAAATCGCGCGGCCCCATCAAGGGGTGCCGGCCGCTCATCAACTCGCGCACCAGGTTCCCAAGATGAGTATTGGGAGGCGCGTCCGCGTCGTCACGGAACACCATACTGGTGAGATACACGATCTCCTCGGTATCGTTTGCCTCCGACCAGCGCAGGAGTAGACCATTACCGAGGTCGCGTTTGACATGTAAATCGTAGTGTGCAGGTGGTAGTCCAGTTGACATAACAGTTACCTCGTTTCTCTGCAAAAAGCCTGTGGAAAAGGCAAGAAAAAACATGGATCGTTGTGCTGCCCGCAGGCGCGAAAGGGAATGGGAATGTTTACCCCTTAATGCCGTAGTGGAAAAAGAGCGGGCTATCCCCGGTAAATGAACACAAAATGGCTCTGGGCTGTGTCAATACTCGCGGGGAAACCATGTAGGGGGAGGCGCGCTGCGAAGGAGCATGATCCACCCCGCTAATGCCTGGTAAGCGAGCTGTCTCATAGAGGGATCACTTCCTTCGTCTGGCTAATCAACGTGTGTACCTGTTTCAACTATACCTGGTCGTTTGCCGTTTTGTCAAGCTAATAGCGGAGGATAACCCTATAGATCACCTGTTTGGAACAGCAGAAAGGTGATATGGTATAGATGGTTGGGAGTTGCCAGAGAGAAGCAAACAGGGCAATTCTATGAACAGCGTTTTCTGGAAGAGGAGTGAGTATGCGCACAATTGCGATCGAAGAACATTTCCTGGCCGATGGGTTCAGAGAGGCGATGAAGAGAGACGCTTCCAGTCAAGGAGGAAGCTCGAATGTGGCGTCCGTCGCCGAACAGCAGGCGAAGCTTGCTGATCTTGGCGCGACTCGTTTGAGGGATATGGATGCGGGCGGTATCGATCTCCAGGTGATCTCTCACACGGTGTCAGGCATCGTGCCACTTCCTGGTAGCGAGGGCGTGAGGTTGGCGCGGGCAGCAAATGATCAGTTAGCTGCCGCCGTCGCCGCTCATCCCGATCGTTTCGCCGGATTTGCCACCCTGCCGATGGCTGATCCAGAGGCCGCTGCTGATGAGCTGGAGCGGGCCGTGCGTTCGCTTGGATTTAAAGGTGCGATGATCAATGGCACGACAAGTGGGCGTTTTCTGGATGATCCTTCTTTCCTGCCGATTTTGGAGCGGGCCGTCACCCTGGATGTGCCGATTTATATTCATCCCGGGGTGCCTCCTGCGGCTGTGCGGGAGGCATATTATTCAGGTTTCGACCCCGCGGTGAACTTCCCTTTGGCGACTGCCGGTTGGGGCTGGCACTCCGAGGCGGGTATTCATGCACTGCGGCTAATCCTGGCCGGGGTGTTCGATCGCTTGCCGGCCTTGCAGATCATCATCGGGCACATGGGGGAGATGATTCCATTTATGCTCGCTCGTATCAATAACGTGCTCACCCCTGTGGCAAGGCATTTGCAGCGCACAGTGCCTGAGTACTTTTTGCAGAACTTCTATATCACGACCAGCGGCTTCTTCACTGATCCCCCGCTTCTGCTCTCCCTGCAGACCGTGGGGGCCGATCGCATCATATTCTCGGTCGATTATCCCTATAGTACGAATGAGCAAGGGCGAGTGTTCCTGGAGAGCGCATCCATCAGCCCGGCGGATAAGGAGAAGATCAGCCATCTGAACGCCGAGCGGCTCCTGAAGCTTGCGCAAGCATAGCGTTCGTGTGAATAGAACGTTGAGGTTTTGGCATGTCTCACTGAAGCAGTCCTACTGGCAAGCAGGCCAGTAGGACTGCTCTGCTGTGTTCAATTCATTACCGGGTTCGCCTTCCCGTCGAAACCTGGAACGCGCTGTATCTGGAAAACCCGGCGACGCACCTGCTCAAAGATCCGTTGTGGTAACCACCGGCGGAGCGCCACCAGCAGGCCGGCGCGAGGGCCAACATAGGAGCGCAGAGGGGGCGCAGCACTGGTCGCAAGTTGCACGATGCGCCTGGCCACTTGCTCGGGATCAGGCCCCTGCTCCACTGCATCGCGGACGAACCGCATCATCGACTGGCGAGCAGACTCATAGACAGCGAGTGGTGCCGTGGGAGGCCGCGCATCGAATTTCGTGCGAAAAAAGGTTGGCTCTACCAGTGACACCCTGATATGGAAAGGACGCAGCTCGTGATACAGTCCCTCGATCATGCCCTCCAGCGCGAATTTGCTGGAGGAATAGAGACCGAGATAGGGCATAGCCAC
>Ga0070699_100003164_pt1 | contig 14568 bp, 7 predicted proteins | sample KBSK1503metaG_FD_65473 | JGI IMG/M metagenome (GOLD analysis project Ga0070699, IMG submission 65473) | Corn, switchgrass and miscanthus rhizosphere microbial communities from Kellogg Biological Station, Michigan, USA - KBS K1-50-3 metaG | ecosystem: Host-associated > Plants > Roots >...
AGACTCAATCCTCGGATCTCGCGGGCACTGTTACCGGCAGGCAGATATCACAGCTGGCGTTGAACGGCCGGAATTACACCCAGCTGGTCTCCCTCACGCCCGGAGCCACCAATCAGTCGGGCAGTGATGAGCCTCAAGTCGGTGTCTCTACGACGGCGTTTAGCATCAACGGCGGCCGCACCGAATACAACAACTTTGAGGTGGATGGCGGCAATAATCTCGACGATGGCAGTAACACTACCCTGCAAGTTTATCCCAGCCTGGATTCGATTGCTGAGGTGCGCGTTCTTACTTCTAACTATGGCGCGCAGTACGGCCGCAATGGATCAGGCACGGTGGAGGTCGAGACCAAGTCCGGTACCAGGAGCTTTCACGGAGATGTGTACGAGTTCGTGCGCAACGATGCCTTCAATGCGCGCAACTACTTCCAGAGTACGGTTCCTCCCTACAAGAAAAATGACTACGGCTACACGATCGGCGGCCCGATTTACATTCCTGGCCACTATAACCAGGACCGAACCAAAAGTTTCTTCTTCTGGTCCCAGGAATGGCGCAGGGATCGTATCCCTACAAATTTCAACGTGCCGGTTCCATCGCTTGCAGAACGCGGCTGCACTACCGCGACCCCGGGATGCGCGGGCACAGTTGGCGATTTCAGTGAACTTTGCGCTGCTAGTCCCGCGGACTGCCCGACAACCGGCAGCCTTGTCCCGATCGATCCCAATGCGGTGCCCCTCTTGGCCATGTTTCCGTTGCCTAATACGCACGACCCAAGCTCCGGGACTTGGAGCTTCGTTGGATCTCCGGTGCAGCCCACCAACTGGCGCGAAGAGCTAATCCGCCTAGATCACAACATTACCTCCAAGTGGCATACCACCTTCCGCTACATTCATGATTCCTGGACCCAACTGACGCCGTCACCCTTGTGGACGAATGGGAATAGTTACCCCACGATACAGGATACTTTCATCGGCCCGGGTGTGAGTGTGGTGGCGCGCTTGACGACAGTGGCTTCTCCCACTCTGCTGAACGAGTTTGTATTTAGCTATTCCGCTGATCACATTTCCTTCAAGAATAATGGCGCCTGGCAGCGCCCGAGCGGCTACAACCTCGGCCTCTTCCAGAATGGTTTTGGCGGTGGCAAGTTGCCGGGAATTCAGCTGAGTGGCGGTGCCTTTGATGGCATCGCGCAGGACGCTGGTTATGTCCCCAACGGACCCCTCAACTCCAACCCGGCGTATACCTATCGCGACAACGTTTCCAAGATCGTGGGCAAACACAACCTGCAGTTCGGAGCCTATTTCGTAGCCTCCCAAAAGAACGAGCTTCCCCAATTTGAGCCTTCCGTGAATGGGTTCATCACCTTTGATACGGGCTCGGCGGTTACTACCGGCAATGCCTTTGCAGACTTGTTGACGGGAAACATTGACAGTTTTGGGCAGGCAAACGGGCAGCCCAAGTATTACCTTCGCTACAAGAATTTTGAGCCCTATTTCCAGGATGACTGGCACGCGACCAAGCGCTTGACGCTTAATTTGGGGTTGCGAGTGAGTCTGTATGGGACGGTCCGAGATCGTAAGCATCTGGCCTACAATTTTGATCCCGCCGCATATGATCTGGCCACGGCACCGGCGGTGGATGATGCGAATGGAACTGTAACCGGCACTCCGGGTGCTCTGATTCCTGCTGGCATCGCGGGCAGCCCCCCTGACGCAAATCCATTTGATGGACTAGTGCAATGTGGAGGGCCGGGAGGGCCGTTCGCGGTGCCCGGATTTCCCTCAGCAGCAGCGGGCGGCACCTCTCACCCCGGTTGCATGAGCGGGCATTTGTTTAACCCGGCGCCGCGTGTCGGTTTCGCTTTTGATCCCAAGGGAGACGGCAGAACGGCCATCCGCGGCGGATACGGCATTTTCTGGGAGCACACCAATGGGACTGAGGCTGTGGCAACCTCGTTGGAAGGTTCGCCGCCGCTGGTTCTGAATCCGGTTCAGAGGAATATCGCGGGATATTCGGCGGTCGGTGGCGCACTGGGCGCACAGTTCCCGCAAAGTATCGTCTCCATTCCCCAAAAACAAGTCTGGCCTTACGTGCAGCAGTTTCATCTTGATGTTCAGCACGAATTTGCGAGAAACACGGTCGCGGTCATCTCGTATGTGGGCAGCAAAGGTACCCATTTGGGACGCCGCTTTGATCTGAATCAGCTCCACCCGGTTCCCTCAAGCCAGAATCCCTACCAACCCGGTGAGCCGATCGGTCCCAATGACTGCACCAATTTCACAACGTCCATTAATGGCAACCCCATCTCTAGCGACCTAACCACCATCGAGGGCCAGGACTTTAATGTGGCCTGCGGCGGCAACCCCGATCTTTTCCGCCCGTTTCTGGGGTATTCGGATATCAGGCGGCAGGATAACGCAGCGTCTTCGACCTACAATGCTCTGCAAGCCTCGGTGCGGAAGGCCGTCGGCGCGCTTCAGTTCAGCGTCGCTTATACCTTTAGCCACAGCATTGACGATGCGTCCTCCGGCGGCGATGGTAACTTCGTGAACTCCTACGATTTTCGTTCCAACCGCGCCAGCTCCAACTATGATCAGCGGCACGTCCTGGCCATCAGTTATGTGTACGATCTGCCCTTCTTCAAGGGATCAGGTCTTACCCATAAACTGCTAGGGGGCTGGGAATGGTCTGGCATCACACTTATTCAAACCGGAGTGCCATTCAGTGTGAATAATGGGGGCGCCGGCAGCATCCCTGGCGATAATGCAGGGGTGGGTAACGGCATCGCGACGGCGGGTTCGCGCCCAGACATAGTCGGGAATCCGAACTCGGGGGGAACCGCGGGTCCTGGAAATGGCTTCGGGCCTCTGTTGTTCAACCCGACGGTGTTTGTCGCACCCCGTGGGTTGACTTTTGGTGATTCCGGCAGAAATATCTTGCACAACCCACGCCAGACCAACTTCGACATGGCGCTTTTCAAAAACTTCGCCGTCAAGGAGAGCATGCGCTTTGAATTCCGTGCGGAGGCCTTCAACGTTTTCAATCACACCGAGTTCGGATATATCGGTGGTGACGTGGGCTCTGCGGCAAACAATAGCCCCATCACCGCCTTTGCCAACGCCGCAAGCTGCTACGCCGGACCAAACCTCTCGGCCGGTGATCCGTCGTGCTTGGCGGGCAGTGGCTTCCTCAGGCCCGCTGGAGCGCATAACCCGCGCATTCTGCAATTGGCGCTGAAGTTTATTTTCTGACCGACTGGCAGACAGCAGATAACGATCCTGGCCTCTTGTGAGGCCAGGATTTCTCGTCTAGTAGGGCAGGCTACGGACGCGAAAGCTCATCCCACTTCCGCGTGCTGGCGAGCGGAACTCACCACGGCCAGTCCCTGCTCCAGATCGGCGATCAGGTCGTCGGCGTTTTCGATTCCCACCGAAAGCCGGATCAACTGCTCGGTGACACCCATCTTCTGGCGCTGCTCGGCGGAGATCATGGCGTGCGAGGTGAACACTGGGATGCAGACGAGAGAATCAACACCCCCGAGGCTCGGCGCCAGCGTGAACAGGTGCAGTGACTCGGTGAGACGGCGGGCATCTTCGCCAGTGCCGTCGACTTCGAAGCTGAGCACACCGCCGCCGCCGTGCATCTGCTCCATCGCCAAAGCCCGCTGCGGATGACCTTCAACAAACGGATAGTGTACGCGCCGCACCTTGGGATGCTGGGCCAGGAACTGGGCGATGCGCAATGCGTTGTCATTCTGCCGCTGGACGCGTACGGCGAGTGTCTTGATGCCGCGGAGCAGAAGCCAGGCGGCGTGGGGGTCCATGGTCCCACCCAGCGTGGTGCGGGTTTCGCGGATTTTTTCGATCAGGTCGCGGCGTCCGGCAACGATGCCGCAGATCAGGTCGGAGTGCCCGCCGAAATACTTGGTGCCCGAGTGCATGATCAGATCAATGCCGTAGTCCGCCGGACGCGTGTTGATGGGCGTGGCAAAGGTGCTGTCGATCAGCGTAATAAGGTTGTGCTGTTTGGCCAGAGCGGCCACCTTGCGCAGATCAACCACCCGGAGTGTGGGATTGGTCGGCGATTCCAGATGGATCAGCCGGGTGTCCGGGCGAATGGCACGCGCGTGCTGATCGTACTCGGTGGTATCGACAAACGTGGTTTCGACGCCGAGCTTCGGCAGCCACTGGCTGAGGAATTTCGTGACACCGCCGTAAATGTCCCGCTGGGCGACGATGTGATCACCCCTTTTCACCAGGGCCAGAATGGAAGTGGTGATGGCTCCCATCCCGGAAGCAAACAGCAGAGCTGCGTCCGCGCCCTCCAGTTCGGCGATCGCGGCCTCGGCTACGCTGTGCGTAGGGTTACCGTAGCGTGTGTAGAACATGTCGGTCGTGGTGGCCCGAACCTGCTGGTCGTTGTCTGTGACCTGGAACGTGGAGGTCTGATAGATGGGCGTGGTCAACGGCCCGTTTTTCTTGTGGAGGTCGGTTCCTCCGCGTACAGCCTCGGTTTCCTTGTGGTGCTTATGCGATTTCATGGTCACTCCTTCCTTATCCTGATTACGCGCGTGCAAGTCCGGCACCCAATCTCCAAGAGTAACGTTCAAGCGAAAACTGGGCAAGGGGCACAGCCGCTATTCGTGCCCGACTGCATACCTTTATAATCCCAGCCCTATGGAGACAGGTCTGAAGAACCGGGTTGCGATTGTAGCTGCGTCCAGCCAGGGTATTGGCCGGGCGACCGCCGAGGCTTTTGCCGCCGAGGGATGCCGAGTGGCCATGTGCGCCCGCACTGCGCAGACGCTGGCGGCGGCGGCAGACAAAATTCGAAAACAATACAGTGTTGAAGTGTTAGACCAAACGCTGGATGTGACCAACGCAGAGGCCGTGCGTCGCTTCGTGGACGCGGTGGTGGCGAAGTTTGGCAGTGCCGACATTTGCGTCACTAATGCGGGCGGTCCTCCCGCCAAAGGTTTCCTGGCTACCAGCCTGGAGGAGTGGCAGAGAGCTGTAGATCTGAACTTCCTCAGCGCAGTTTACTTCGCCCGGGAGGTCATCCCGCACATGCAGCGCAAGCATTGGGGAAGGATCATCACTATTACTTCCATCACAACCAAGCAGCCTGTTGCGGATCTGGTGCTTTCCAATGCAGTGCGCGCCGCGGTGGTCGGTCTGGTAAAAAGTCTGGCCAACGAGTTCGGCAAGGACGGGATCCTGGTCAACAACGTGGGACCGGGCTACACGGCAACCGATCGTCTGAAGGAACTAGCCAAGAGCCGTTCCGCCGCCTTGGGCAAGGCCGAGAAGGAAATTTTCGAGGGATGGGCGGCGGATGCTCCGCTCAAGCGCCTGGGAGAACCCAGAGAAATCGCTGAGACAATTGTCTGGCTGGCTTCGGAGCGGGCGTCCTACATTACAGGCCAGACAGTGCTGGTAGACGGCGGCCTCTACAAGGGCTTGTAACAAATGTTTCACGGGCGCGGGTTAACGAATCGGTATTGCCAACTGTGTTGCTTTCTAGTAATCTTTCGCACATCTCCCAGAAGGCGTTTCTTTTGCAAGGGGGGAATGTGTACCTGATTGCAAGAACGGGACGCATGCAGGGTACTGGTTTGGGCAGCGCCATCGTGTGCGCCCGCGTGCAGGGATGTCTCCGCGTGCGGTCCTGTCGCTTTTCCTTTCGACGACTTTCCAGGCAACGGTAATAGTCGCGCTTCGAGAATTTAGCACCGGGATGTGGAGGAGTGTATGCACAGGCTAGAAAGCAGATTACTTTGGATCGGTTTGGCGGGACTGTTGCTCGTGGGACAGGCGCTGGCACAGGGCGGCGCCACGGGGGCCATCACCGGTACCGTGCAGGACCCCAGTGGAGCCGTCATCGCAGGCGCCGAGGTGCGCATCGTCAACCAGGACACCGGAGTCCTGACCCGCGCCGCGAAGACTGACGCTAACGGCTCCTTCACCGTGCCTCTTTTGCCAGTCGGCACTTACACCGTCAGCGTGAACAGCGCCGGATTCCAGGAAGGCAAATTTCCCGACATCGCGGTGCGCGTGACCGAAACCACACGCATGACCGCCAAGCTGCGTCCACAGGCCGTGCAGGAGAAGATTGAGGTGCAGGCGGAAGTGCAGACCGTGGAGACCACTGCGGCGACGACCGGCCAAGCCATCGAAGCGAACACCATCCGCGAGCTGCCCCTGGCCACCCAGAACTTCCATCAGTTGCTGAGTCTCTCGACCGGGGCACAGAGTGAGCTGAACGCCTCTGCCCAACTCGGTCGCGGCAACGTCCGCATCATCGTGAACGGCCAGCGGGAGGACAATAACAACTACCTCATCGAAGGGATTAGCGCGACGGATTACAACGTTGCCCAGGCCACTAACGTTCCGCTACCCAACCCGGACGTTATTCAAGAATTCAAAGTACAAACGTCGCTGTACGATGCCAGCCAGGGGCGGAACGGAGGCGGCAACGTCAACGCGATCCTCAAGTCAGGAACGAAGACATTTCATGGCGATGTTTACGAGTTCTTTCGCAATGACGTCCTCAATGCGAACGAGTACTTTTTGAAGCGTGCCGGCCTGGCACGGCCCTCTGTTAAGCAGAACATTTTCGGCGGCAGTTTCGGTGGCCCATTAGGCAAAGAGGCCAAGCTGGGCTTCTTCTTCGTGAATTATCAGGGAACTCGGCAGCGCAGCGGGCTTTCTCCGGGGACATTCATCAGCACCACCATTCCCGTGCTGCCACCGGTTCGCGACGACGCTACGCTGGACAGCGTCCTGAAGCTTGCGTTCAAGGTTCCCAGTATTGATCCCGTGATACACAAATTGTTGCTGTTCAAGAGCGATCAGTTCGGCAATACGCCCGGCGGGTACCTGATTCCCTCGATCACCGGTACGGTTGGGAGCACCGGACAGTTCGTCGTGAGCAAGCCCGGGAGGTACACCGACGACCAGTTCACAACGACCTGGGACCGCGAATTCCGTAACGGCAACGATAAGCTTTCGGCACGTTTCTTTTTCTCGAACGCGGAGTCGCTCCTGCCGTTCGGGGCGGGTGGCTTGCAGGCATCGCTCGGTGGAACTCTGGCCAGCAGCATCAGCACGACCGACCTAAACTTTCCTTACGATTTGCCGGTGAACGGCCGCTTCTTCACCATCGACGAAACTCACCTGTTCACCCCCGCACTGGTGAACGATTTTCGCTTCGGATATGTCAGGATCAACAACAGCCTAATCAATGTTCCGCCTGTGACGGTGGATGATCTAGGGATTGACCGCCCGACCAGCAATATCACCAAATCCATCTACAAGTTCAGCTTGGCCAGCTTTCAAATTGGGCCGACCCCGCCTGCGGATCAGTTCCAGACGCAAAACACCTTCAACTTTGTGGACGACCTAAGCTGGGTCCACGGAGCGCACGTCTTGCGTTTGGGTGGGGAATATACCCGGATCAATCTCGACAAGCTGTTTCCTCAAACCTTTAACGGGCAATTATTCTTCGGCGCCGGTGGCGGCTTCACCGATTTTCAGAACTTTCTGCAGGGCGCGCCGGGCGGAAGCTTCGGCGGTGGCGGGGTCTTCAATCACCAATACCGCAACAACGACTTCGGCTTCTTCGGGCAGGACGATTGGAAAGCACGGCCCGACTTGACCCTCAACCTAGGAATGCGCGTCGAAGTTCTGGGCGCGTTCTTCGACAAACTTTGCCACATTGGGAATTTCGATCCGCAACTGGGCAACAACGGCCAATACCCGTTTGTCTACGGCGGGTGCGCGAATAAGCTCAAGGTTACCGGCCTGACCGGTTCGGGAAGCGATACAACCTACAAAAATGACTATGCGACGGGGTTAAGTCCGCGCATTGGTTTTGCTTGGGACATCCTGGGCCACCATACAACGACCGTTCGCGGCGGCTACGGAATTTATTTCGTTCGGGAAGACGTCGGCACAGTCGACCAGCTCTCCTTCCAGGCGCCGTTCCTGCCCATCGCGGGGCTGTTTGGAAATCCAGGCTGCCTTGCCACATTCTTCTCCCCGGACGCACCATCCTCCTGCGACCAGATACCGGGAGTGCCCAACTTGAACGCCCTACCCAAGGCTGGTGTTCTGGATCCGAATTTCATGCCCTGCCTCGGCACACTTCTTGGCTTTTCAAACAACGATCCGAATCAGGCGCCGAACTACGGTTGTGCCACTGGCAGCCCGGGCTTGGTGCCTTCCCAGAACCTGTTTGTGCTCACTGTGCCGCGTCATTTCCTGGCGCCGAACACACAGCAATGGAACCTGACCATCCAGCGCGATCTCGGCAGGCGTTGGGTGCTGGAAGTTGGCTACGTTGGAACCCACGCCCTCCATCTCCGTGAAACCCGTACGAATATCCAGGCAAAACTAGCCACTGCCACGAATCCCATTACTGTTACCGCGGCGGACGGAACACACACCATCACGGAAAGCACCACGGCGAATGCACCTGCCCGCTCCAACCTGCAAGGTGTGAACGGATACGGCGGCTTCCAGATCTTCGCCAGCGACGCCTATTCCCACTACCATTCCCTGCAGGCCACGCTTTCACGGCGCTGGGGAGCGGGATATTTCCAGGGCGCGTACACTTTCTCCAAGTCAACTGATGCGACTTCCAGCGGCAACACCGCTTTGAATACGGCGTTCAATGACGAAACCGATTTGAAATTCTCTCGAGGGCTTTCTGATTTCGATCGCAAGCACCGGCTCGCGGTCAGCTATCGCTATGATCTGCCGTTGTTCTCCGGCGCGTCGGGTTTGAAGCGCACTATGTTGGGTGGATGGAGCGTTAGCGGCATCACCATCTTCCAGTCTGGCACGCCGTTTTCTGTGCTCGATTCGGCCGCGGGTTCAGCGTACCTGGCCACCTTTCTTTCCTTTGCTGTCTTGGGCGCTGACCTTGCCCCGGGCCGGTCGATTAGCACCGGTATCACCTCGGGCGACATCCACAAGCGCCTCGACGCTTATCTTGACATCAACAACTTCTCCAAAGCGCTGCCAGCTGATCCGGCCGGTTGCACAGCTGACCCGAACGCCTGTACAACCGCGTTCGGCACCCTCGGGCGCAACATCTATCGCGGTCCGTTCCAGCAGAACTGGGATTTTGCTATTCTCAAGAACTTCCGCATCACGGAGAAGCAGACACTTCGCTTCACCACAGATTTCTTCAATGTCTGGAACCACGCGAACTTCGCCGGTCTCGGTCCTGGATTCAATGACCTGGAGAACCCGGGAGCTTTTGGCAGGATCACGAGTACTGTCGGCACGCCGCGGCTAATCCAGTTCTCTTTGCGTTGGGCTTTCTAAGGTGAGCGGAAACGAACCCAAGGGTCGCATTCCGATGCTCGCGCGGGACGAGGTCCCGCCCGAGATCGGAGCCCTGTACGACGCTCTGCTCAAACAGCGCGGCGCCGTACCCAACATGTTCAAGATGGTCGCCAACGTTCCGGATCTGGCCGTGGGTTTCGCCGCTTTTCTCAAGCCGCTTCTGAGTGACGGCGCTTTGCCCGGCTGGTATAAAGAGTTGGTGGCCACGCGCATGTCGGTGCTGCTGGGCTCCTATTATGCAGTGACGGCGCACTCGCGCTCCGCGAAACAGAAGGGCGCTACCGAGGGGCACATCTCCGCCGTCAAAGCCGACTTCGAAAACGGCCCTTTCACCGAGCAGGAGAAGCTGGGCTTGCGCTGCGCCGACCGCCTCCATCATTCCGCGCGCGAGATTGATGACGTCTTTTACGCCAAGCTGAAGAACGTCTACAACGACCAGCAGATTCTCGAACTGATCGCCACCGCCGCGGCCTTCGAGTTCTTCTCCCGCTTCGTAGACGCGCTGCGCATCCCCACCACTCCGGTTCCAAAACATACTTCTGCAGGGCAGGACTGAATGCGACCTCTGGCCTCGCGCATGTCGGTGATGAGCGGCGAGGGAGCGCTTTCCGTCTACGCGCGCGCCAAAGAACTGGAGCGTGAAGGGCGTTCCATCATCCATCTCGAGCTCGGCGAACCAGACTTCCATCCGGCGGCGTCCGTCAACGACGCACTCAAGCGCGCTGTGGATGAAGGAAAAGACCGCTATTGTCCCGTGGCCGGTGTGCCGGCTCTGCGAGAGGCGCTGGCTGCGTACTTGCGCGATACGCGCAATCTGAACGTTGCGCCGAATAGTGTCGTGATTGCTCCGGGCTGCAAGATCGCGCTGTTCATGGCGATGATGGCGCTGCTCGATCCGGGTGACGAAGTGCTGTATCCCGACCCTGGGTTTCCGGGATATTCTTCCATCACGCTGGGACTAGGCGGCATTCCCGTGCCGTTTGAACTGTCTGAACGAAAGCATCTCCAGCCCGATCCGGACGAGATTGCCGCCAAGATCACGCCGCGCACCAAAGTCCTGATCACAAATTCGCCCGGCAATCCCACAGGCACGGTTTACACCGACGAAGTGCAGCGCCGCCTGGCGGAGCTGGCGGTAAAACACGATCTGCTGGTGTTTTCTGATGAAATTTACGCCCGCATCATCTACGGCGAAACTTACGTTTCGATGATGCGCTATCCCGGCATGGAGGAACGCACGCTGATCATTGACGGCTTCTCCAAGAGTTTCGCCATGACCGGCTGGCGGCTGGGATATACGGTCGCGCCCCCACGGATCGTCCCGGCGCTGGAGATGATGGCGGTCAACAGCTACACCTGCGTCGCGGAGTTCACCCAGCATGCGGCCATCGAAGCGCTGCGCGATCGCGAGTGCGCCACACCGCGCATGGTGCGTGAGTTTGCCCGCCGCCGTGAGCAGTTTGTGCGCGACCTGAACCATGTTCCCGGATTCCGTTGTGCTCCGCCGGAGGGAGCGTTCTACGCTTGGGTAAACATTGCGGATACAGGGATGACTGCGGAAGACCTTTGCCGCATCATGCTGGAAGAGGCGGGCGTGGCGGCGATTCCTGGCGCAGCATTTGGTTCGTCCGGTGTGGAGTTTGTTCGTTTTTCCTTTGCGTCGTCGCCTGCCACGCTGCACGAAGCAGTGGAAAGAATTCTCCGAGTTTCTTCTGCCTGGCACGGCGCGCCGGCAGCGCGATAGATGGGAGCGGCGAGCAGGCTTTCCTCTGCGGTCCTTTGTGCACTCTGTGGTTAGCGTTGACTTGGAGGGAAAATCGTCTATGAGCCTGAGTTTTGTTTCTTCCTTCGTGTACCTTCGTGTCCTTCGTGGTTATCCTAGTTTTCTTTTCAACCCCAAAGGGTACGAAGTGACACGAAGTATTTTTGTGTGCGTTCTGATGCTGTGCGGATTGTCGGTAACGGGTCACGCCCAGGCCCGCCCGCTGCCCGGGCCGGACGTGCAGCAAATTTATCAGCGGCTGCTCCCGCAAATCGAGAAGATCCCAATCTTTGATCATCACGCACACCCTGGCTTCTTCGATGATCCCGATGTGGATGCCATGGCCGCGCCGCCCGGCAGCGCCGCGCTCCGCGAGCGCGACACTAATCCTGAACTTGTGGCTGCGGCCAGGGCGCTCTTCGCCTATCCTTACAACGATCTTTCGCCCGAGCACGCCAAATGGCTCGTCCAGAAAAAGGCGGAACTCAAAAAGGCGCAGGGCCGAGCCTATTTCTCCAACATCCTCGACAAGCTGAATATCGAGCGAGGCGTAGCCAACCGCGCCATGATGGCCGACTACCTCGATCCCAAGCGCTTCCCGTGGGTTTTCTTCGCCGATTCCTTCATGTGGCCGTTCAACAACGAACGTGAGCGCTTGCGCAATCCCGATGAGCAGGTGTATATCCCGCTGCAGGAGAAAATGCTGCATCGTTGGATGCAACAGGAGGCGGTGAGCAAATTGCCGGCTGACTTTGATGGTTATCTTGCGTTCGTCAGCCGCACCCTCGAAGACAATCAGAAAAGAGGTGGCATCGCCATGAAGTTTGAAGTGGCATATTTCCGCCCCACCAAGTTCAGCGACCCGACCCGCGAAGAGGCAGAAGACATTTATCAACGATTCATCTCCGGCGGAATACCCAGCGAGCAGGAATACCGCACCTTCCAGGACTACATGTTCCGTTTTCTAGTGCGCGACGGCGGCAAGCTCCATCTTCCGGTTCACATTCACTCTGCCGTGGGCATCGGCGACTATTTCAGCCTTACCCAAGGCAACATCATGAACCTGGAAAACATTCTGCGCGATCCCCGCTACTCGAACACGATTTTTGTCATGATTCACGGTGGCTATCCTTACGAGCGGGAAGCAATCTGGCTGGCGGCAGCGAAAAATGTGTACATGGATTCGTCGCTGATGGAAATTTGGATGTATCCTTCCGAGTTCAAGCGCTCGCTCAAGCAGTGGTTGGAAACTTTCCCCGATAAAATCACCTTCGGCACCGACTCGTTCCCCTACAACGAGACGTTGGGCGCTGAAGAAAGCTACTGGCTGGGAGTGCAGTCATCGCGCACCGCGCTGGCCGCTGCGCTGGCGGAGATGATCTCCGAAGGCGAGGTCAGCGAAGCTCAGGCCCTGCAGATGGCCCATGGTTACCTGCACGACAATGCGGTCGGCATCTACGAAGGGAAGGCACACTGAATATGGCAAAGCACGCTAAAAAAAAGAAAACCATGCCCCGTCTGCGCGCGCGGACTGTAGCGCCGGCGTCTCGCCGGCTGTCCGGCGGGCGTCCCGCCCGCCGCTCCCGAGCCAAGGCGCGACTCCAATACATTCCCTGGAGTTCCGTGGAACTTGAAGACCTGAATCCCTTGTTGCAGCGGCAGTTTGTGGTCGGGCAGGACATCATGCTGGCACGCGTCCTGCTCAAGAGGGGCTGCATTGTTCCCGAGCACAGCCATCACAACGAGCAGATTACTTATATTCTGGAAGGTGCACTGAAATTCTGGATTGACGGCAAAGAAATCGTGGTGAACGCCGGCGAGGTGCTGACCATTCCTCCGCACATGCCGCACAAGGCCGAGGCTCTGGCGGACACCGTGGACCTGGATGTGTTCAATCCACCGCGCGCCGACTGGATCAACAAGACCGACCAATACCTGCGCGGCGGCAAGTGAGTATTGGGGTAATGCGCGCGTCCGGGCCTCAGAGGGCAGTCATGTTTCATCGGCACGTTTTCTTGCTCCGCTGCCCATGCGGAAGGGCTATTGTTCTCCCGCGTCAAAGCCCATTAAGCAGAATTCATCGCGAAAAATGCGTCTGTTATCCTTTCTCAACACAGCAAATGAATAGACCCCGATGGCTCCCCAGCCCAAACTCGACGACACGCTGTTGCGCTGCATCGGTTGCGGCGCTGTGACTCCGGTAGCTGAATCGGGTTTAGCCTGTGCCACCTGCGGCGACCTGCTCGAAGTGGTCTTCCCGCAGCCGAGCGCAAAACCGCTCCTCGACCCAGCCAGGCTCAAAACTCTATGGCGCGAGCGCCGCTCGTCGGAGCTTCCAGCCGACCAGAGCGGTGTGTGGCGTTTTCGTGAAGTTCTTCCTTCCTTACGCGAAGAGCATCAAGCCATCACTCTGCGCGAAGGCAACACTCCACTCTACGAACTCTCGCGTTGCGCGCGAGCCGCAGGAGTCGAGCACTTGTATGCCAAGCACCAGGGCATGAATCCCACGGGATCCTTCAAGGACACCGGCATGACCGTAGCCGCGTCCTTCGCCCGGCAGGAAGGATTCCACTGGGTAGCCTGCGCGTCCACCGGCAATACGTCGGCTTCCATGGCGGCCTATGCGGCGCGCGGCGGCCTGCGCGGCTTGGTGCTGATTCCCGAGGGACAGATCGCCTGGGGCAAACTTTCGCAGGCGCTGGATTATGGTGCTGTGACCTGCCAATTGAAAACCGATTTTGACGGCTGCATTTGCTTGTTGAACGAAGTCGTGCAGCGCATGCCGGTTTACGTCTTGAACTCGGTAAACCCGTATCGTCTCGAAGGGCAGAAGACCGCCGCGATCGAGTTGCTGGAGCAGTTCGAGTGGCGAGTGCCCGCCCATGTAATTGTGCCGGGCGGGAACCTGGGAAATTCCTCTGCGCTGGGCAAGGCGTTTCTCGAAAGTAAGGAGCTCGGCTTGATCTCGACTTTGCCGAAACTCTCTGTCATCCAGGCCGAAGGCGCGAATGCGCTGGTACGCACCATTCGCGAGACAGGCGGCAAGAAGCTGATTCCGGTGCAAGCCAACACCATGGCCACCGCCATTCGCATCGGCAATCCCGCTTCCTGGAAGAAGGCAGTGCGCGTTCTGGAAGCGACCGGCGGAACGGTCGAGCAGGTAAACGAAGTCGAGACTGCGCTGGCCAAAGCGGAAATCGGAGCGGATGGCATCGGCTGCGAGCCTGCTTCCGCGGTCACCCTCGCCGGTCTGAAGAAGCTGGTGAAGCAGGGCTTCGTGAAGCCGCGAGAGACTGTCGTATTGATTCTGACCGGGCACTTGCTCAAGGATCCTGAGTTCACACTGAAGTTTCATCGCGGTGATTTGCTCGCTGGAACTGGATACGAGAAGGAAGCTGGTCTTCTGAACGCCCAGCAGCGCGCGCCCATCGTGCTGGACGCCAGCGTGGACGC
>Ga0070699_100003166_pt1 | contig 14567 bp, 9 predicted proteins | sample KBSK1503metaG_FD_65473 | JGI IMG/M metagenome (GOLD analysis project Ga0070699, IMG submission 65473) | Corn, switchgrass and miscanthus rhizosphere microbial communities from Kellogg Biological Station, Michigan, USA - KBS K1-50-3 metaG | ecosystem: Host-associated > Plants > Roots >...
GGCGCGTGAAGATCGGCCACCACGCGACGCGCCTCCGCGTCGAACAGCGCCACGTCGTCGTCCGCGATCATCGCGATGCGCGCAAGCGCGCCTGAATCTCTCATCTTGCCACCGTCAGGGGCGCGGGAGCGTCCGACTCCCGATTTGCAGAGGGGCTCGTCGACTCATAGCGTCCAGGGGCAAGAATATGGTTCGGATCGAATGCCGTCTTCAGCTTGCGCAGAAGGCTGGTGTAAGCGTCCTCCTGTTCCGAATAACCCATCGACGAGACGTTCAGGCGATAGGGAGGATATCCGCTCGCGAGAAGCTCCTCGACAAGGACGCGATAACACTCAGCGGCCCGGGCATCTTCACCCGCGACGTGCCGGTCGTAGCTGATTGTCGTGACGCAGAACAGGCTCCGCTCGGTTGCCAGCGATATCGAAATCTGCGGTTCGAACCCGTGCGTGAGGAGTATGCCCGTCGCGAGCTGCGTCACGGCGGTCGCATGCGCTCCGGTATTCGGGACGACAGGACTGCACCAGAGAAGTCCACATCCGTCGCGATCCGGATCCATCTGCGCAGGTATCTCAGTCTTCTTGCGCCAGTAGGCGCTCGCCAGCGGCGATTCGGTCGGAACGCCCTTGAGCAGCCCGTACACGGGAGCGATCACCTTCAGCGTTCGACTGATATCCCATCCCGTGAGGAGGCGGAAGGGTTTGGCAAACCGCGCCATCACCTTCAAGAGCCGGTCGTCTACGAACTGCAGCCGATCGACCTTGCCGGCGAGCGCCTTTCGCAGTTGCGAGCGTGCCTCACGAACCTGGGCCTTTGTCCCGTAGAGACCTCCAGAGCCGTTCCAAGCCCCGATCGTCAGCTTTCGCCGCAGATCGCTCATGGCCGACCGGTCCAGAGGCGTCCGGCCGCCGGTTTCCTCCCATGGATACTGACTGGTTGCCGCGAGCACCTTGTAATCGTTTCCGATGTGCATCACGCTTCGGAGCGTACCACTCAGCCGAAGCGGCCGCAGCGCATCGAGGACAGCCCCAAGCCCCTGCTCGTCCTTGCACAGGAAGAAAAACGCCTGGAAGGCTTCCGGCGCGGGCATAAGCCAGACGCTCATGCGTGTGACGATGCCGAAGCTCGACTGGGAGAAGACACCATCGAGCGAGGGGCCCACACCCCACCGGCCGAGTGCTCCCGCCTGGGCTCCCGAGAACCGAGCGAATCCGGTATCGATGCACTCTCCGGTCGGCAGCACCACCTCGAATGCGCACGCGTTTCCGCAATGGTCGCCCATCGGCGTGTGTCCGAAGCCGCGCTCCATCGTGTTGCCAACGATGCTGCAGTCGGGGCTGGCTCCAGTGGCGTCCATCCAAAGGTGCGATTTGCGTTCGATCAGGAAGTCATACAACTGTCGTTGCGTGACGCCAGGTTCGATCGTGACATAGGCGAGCTCCTCGTTGAAATCCAGGATCCGGTTCAGCCGGCCGAGATCGATCAACACGCCATCCTGGGCGGGGACACGCGAACCGTATCCCCAGTTTTTCCCCGAGCTGATTGGATAGATTGGAATACGAAAGCGGTTGGCGATGCGAACGCAGCGTTGGACGTCGTCTCGATTGCCTGGCCGCAGGATGGCGTGCACCCGCGCAGCAGTCTGAAAGGTGGCCGTACTTGCGTCACGCAAAGACTGCGAATCGCTCAGCACCTGAGCGGAGCCCAGTGCCGTCTCCCATTCGCGAAGCGCCGCCGCGAGCGCGCCGTTATCCATCTTCCCGCATCCGCGTTCGCGACAGTGAGATGTTTCGCGCGGCCCTCGCGCCGCTCTCAGGCGGCGATGACGGGTCGACCGGTCGAGTGTGCAAAACCCGAGAGTAGGGAGAAGTGAGGTGCGGGCACCGCCGAGAGTCCGAGCGCATCCGACGCGAACACCGCCACATTCGTAAGCCTGTCGCGCAACAGCTCGATGAGCCCGGCGTATTTCGCGTTGGGGCGCCGGGAATCGAACCGGAGCAACTCCATCTCACAATTGTATTTCGGGTCGAAGTAGGACGGAACAACAGTCCCATTGACTTCCAGATGTGACCCGCCGAGCCGGCGCAGAATCGTCGACGAGGAATGCCGCACAGTGGCTGTGGTGATACCGAGACACCCGCCCAGCCGGCGGCCGAGGCTATAGGCGGCGAGGGCCAGAAGCAGCCCTTCCGATGTGCAGCGGCACTGTTTCGAGACAGCCCATCCGCCCACCTCGGCGTAGCGCAACCCGTCCTGGCGCGCCCTGTCAATCTCGGATTCTACGGCGGCGTGAAGCGTCTCACGCGAGCTTTCCGTCGCGGCCAGGGGGCAATTGCGCACCCTTAAATTCTGGATTGAGGTCGTGTTCTCATGTTCGAGATACCAGGCGCAGGCGCTGATCCCGCCGTCCCGGCCCAACATGAGCAAATGCCAGCTCCGCTCATCCTCTGGCGTCCGGTGAAGTCCGTCGGTCGAGAGATGGCGGCGTTCAATGGCGCCATCCTCCAGATAAACCTTGCCTCGCAGCCGCTGCATCTCGCGGACGCGCTCCGCGTGGCGGTATCGATCGAACGTAACGTTCCGAAATCCCTCCCCAACTGATTCCGCAGAAGGCGCCAGCAGAATGAGCCGCTCCTCGATGGCCGCAATATTTCTTTCGAGTAGTCTCAGCATTGGCCTACCTCGTCAGTACCGTGCAGCGAAGACCTCAAAGGGTCCGGCTGCGCCAGACGGCGAACAAATTCCCGGGATGAATAAAGTTCGGGGAGGAACGGACCAGCCTAGTCCAAGGGTTATGCCCGATCGGGATACGCCCTCAACTGTTCTTGTCGGCTGCAGAGTATGAAAACCGAATAGCTTTTAGAATCAGGTATTTACGGACGAGTTCGGTTTCACTTCCTACTCACCCGTCCTGCATCTCAGCTCTTCTCAGCGCGCTCCGCGTGCGACGAACCTGCCGGGTGATGGACGCTTCTGTAATTTTTGCTCCACGGGTGCACGATAAAGCACGCACTAAGCGTTTGGGAGTGGGTGGCGAGGTTTTTTGTCGCCGAATCCGCGGACTTCCGAGCCATTGTATCTGACGAGTTTTGGCATAAGCCTTATGTCTTCAAGTGTTTAACGACATAATAGGCAATTCGCCATATGGAAAGGCGCTTGCTCTTCCGGCAGGGCTGCTTCGCCACTTCCGCAGCCCGGAGCTACCCATGCGTCACATGTCCGTCGTTGCTGTTGTACTTCTGATCGCGACCCTGAGCGGGTGTTCGCGCGATCCTGAAGTGCTCAAGATGGAGTATCTGGCGAGCGGTGACCGCTTCGCGTCTGAGAAGAAGTACGCCGAAGCCATCATCCAATACAAGAATGCAATAGCCCAGGACCCCCGCTTTGGGGACGCACGGTTCAAGCTTGCCAACGTGCTTGCGGCGACCGGTGATTTCGTCGGTGCTTTCGGTGAATACGTTCGCGCCGCCGACGTCATGCCGAAGAATGCCCGTGCGCAGCTTCTTGTCGGCCAATATCTCCTCCTTGGCAAGCAGTATCCCGAGGCAAAAGCTCGCGCAGCCCTGGTATTGGATAACGACCCGAAGAATGTCGACGGCCTGATCTTGATGGGCAATGCGATGGCGAACCTGAAAGAATTCGAGGGCGCGATCGCGCAACTCGAAGAAGCTATCGAGGGCGATCCTCAACGGACGCTCACCTATGCGAATCTTGGTGTGGTTCAGTTTGCGAAGGGCGACAAGGCGTCAGCTGAGGGAGCGTTCAAACGTGCCGTGAGTGTTCAGCCGCGATCAGTTTCGGCGCGACTTGCCCTCGCCAACTACTATTGGGCTGCCAGCCGAAAATCGGAAGCCGAGGGTGAGTTGAAAGCCGCCCTCGCCATCGACCCCCATTCGCCGCTTGCCCTGCAGGGACTGGCGACGTTCTATCTGTCTGATGGCCGAACGGCCGATGCCGAAATTTACCTGAAAGAGTACGCCGGAACGTCCGCCACGCTCGAACCCAAACTCATTCTTGCGGATTTCTACCTCCGCAGCCAGAGGAATGACGAAGCGCGGGCCATCCTCGAAAAAGTTGCGAAGGAAAAGGCGGGTTACGCCCCGGCGATGACGCGTCTCGGGACCCTCGATTATTCCAGCGGCCGGCCACAACAAGGTCATGCGGCGATCGATGCGGTGCTTCAGCAGGAACCGCAGAACGAGAACGCGTTGCTTGTCAAAGCACGGTTCCTGATGTTCGAGAAAAAGCCGGCGGACGCACTCGTACTCGCCAACAAAGCCCTCAACGCGAGTCCGCGTTCGATTCCTGCCCAGATCGTGAAGGCAACCGCTCTGCAGCAGTCCGGAGCGGTGACCGAGGCTGTGGCGGCGCTGCGCGATCTTCTGGCACAAACGCCGACTGTCGTAGAGGCGCAGCTGAAATTGGCCGCGATCTACCTCACACAGCGGGACATGAAAGGGGCCGCAGATCTGGCAGGGCAAGTCATTACCATCCGTCCACAATCCGGACTCGCCCATCTTCTATTGGCCCGTGCATCGCTGGGCACTGGAAACCTCGCGCGGGCAGAATCGGAATTAACGGCGCTCGCCGCGACGAGTCCGCAATCGGCCGAGATCCACACGCTCTTGGGACAACTGTATCTACAAAAGCGCGACCTGTCTCACGCGCGTGAGTCATTCGACAAGGCGCTCAAATTACAGCCCCAATCAGTGGAAGCATTGGGCGGCGCGGTCACCGTTCTTCTGGCGGAAAAGAAACTCGAGGCTGCGCGAACAATAATTGTCGCCCAGCTGAAGACGAGTCCCGACGAGCCCGGCCTGTTGGCGCTGGCAGGCGCCACCTTCAAAGAAATTGGTGATATGCAAGGGGCCGAAGAGGTGTTTCGGAAAGCGGTACAAATTGACCCGGCCAATTTTGATGCCTACAGAAGCCTCGGCAATCTTTACATGACGCAGCATCGATTGGACGAAGCCAAGAAAGAATACGAATCGGCGGCAAATCGGCGGCCGGAAGCCGCGGTCGGCGCGCGGACGATGGTTGCCCTGATTCTGGAAATGCAAGGCAAACGCGACGAAGCTCGTAAACAGTACGAGAAGGTGCTGGAACTGGATCCTCGGGCCGCCGTGGCTGCAAACAACCTCGCCTGGGAGCACGCAGAGGCTGGCGAGAACCTCGACGTCGCTCTTCAACTTGCGCAGACTGCCAAAGCACAGATGCCCAACAATGGGATGGTCAGTGACACGCTCGGGTGGGTCTACTATAAGAAGGGCCTCGCGAGCCTTGCGGTAACCGCATTGAAAGACGGCGTGACCCAGGATCGATCGAATCCGCTGCTCCACTATCACCTCGGCTTGGCGTACGCGAAGAACGGCAACAAGCAGGAAGCACAGCGATCGCTGGAGCAGGCCTTGAAACTCAACCCCAGCTTTGCCGGGGCCGACGACGCAAAACGTGTTCTCGGTACACTCAAAGGATAGTGAAGTGACACGGACACGTGTGATGGCGGCTCTGCCGCTGATCGGCCTGTTGGTATCGTTCGCGATCCTGTACCGGAACGTGATCGCGAAGCTCGTATTCGACTGGGGACACGACGACAACTACTCGCATGGATTTCTGATCGTTCCCATCGCCCTCTATTTCGCGTGGGAACGACGTGAGCGGCTCCTCGGTGCCGTGCGAAAACCCAGCAGCGTTGGCCTCATCGTGCTGCTTGGCAGCCTCGTCACGCTCTTCGCGGGCGTACTGGGCGCCGAGTTGTTCCTGACCCGGGTGTCGATCATCGGCGTCATCGCCGGCGGCGTCCTCTACGTGCTGGGCTGGCAGCACCTGCGGATTCTGACGCTGCCGATCGCGTTCCTGCTGCTGATGATTCCGATACCGGCCATCATCTTCAATCAGATTGCGTTTCCCCTGCAGCTGCAGGCGTCGCGCTTCGGCGAAACGGCGCTCACACTCTGGAACATTCCGGTGCTGCGTGAAGGCAACGTGATCGTGCTTGCCAACACGACGCTCGAGGTGGCCGAAGCGTGCAGCGGAATCCGCTCGCTCGTCTCGTTGCTCACGCTCGGGATCATTTACAGCTACTTCTCGGACGATCGGCAGTGGGTGCGCGTGGCGGTCACGCTGTCGACCATTCCAATTGCCATCGTGTCGAACGGGCTGCGCGTCGCGGGGATCGGCGTGGCGGCTCACTACTACGGTGGTGAGGTTGCCACCGGCGTTCTGCACACGTTTTCAGGGTGGGTACTTTTTGTCGTCGCCTTCGTGCTCCTTTTCGCAGCCATGCGCGTGGTGCAGGCGCTCGCACCGGTACACGCGCCTGTGCGAACCGTTACTGCCGGCCCCCACACCGCCAACGAGATCGCCATATGAGCTCCTCCCAGATCAGAATGATCGTCGTCACCCTGTGCCTGATCGGAGGGTCCGTGTACCTTGCGGAAGCCTCCCGGGCCGAAGTGCTTCCTCCGCGCGAGCCGTTGGCGCTGGTCCCGATGTCCATGGGCGGCTGGACGGGATATCGTGAGGCCGATTTCACTCCGGATGTGCTCGCGATCCTTGGCGTCGACGACTACATCGTTCGAAGATACGTGCGGGACCAGTGGCCCATTGGTCTGTATGTTGGCTACCACACGAGCCAGCGCCAGGGAGACACGATCCACTCTCCCTTGAACTGCCTCCCGGGAGCGGGCTGGCAGCCGATGGATGTGGGCCGGGCGGTCATTCCGGTCAAGGGTGCACCGGGCGCTGCGAACGTCACCACGCCGGTGGAGGTCAATCGCGTGATCATCGCCAAGGGTGTCGACAGACAGCTCGTTTTGTACTGGTATCAGAGCCACCGGCGCGTCGTGGCAGGCGAGTACCGGGCAAAGATCTTCACGGTGCTCGATTCAGTGCGGTACCACCGCACCGATGCCGCGCTCGTGAGAGTCATCGTCCCAGTCGCGGAAGGCGACGTGCAGGCGCGCGACGCCGAGCGTTTGGGCACCGCATTCGTGCAGGAACTGTTTCCGCTCCTCGGACCTCATCTTCCAAGCTGAAAGGGCATGTCAACAATCTGGCGGCATCGATACGCCCTCCGGTGCGCGATCGTGATGGTGCTTGCCATCGCGCCGGCCGCATGTTCGCAGAATCCTGAAACCGCCAAACGCGAGGCGGTCACGCGCGGCGACACATTGTTTGCCAAAGAGCAATACACCGAGGCGGTGATCGAATACCGGCGGGCTATCCAATTCGACGCCCGCTACGCCGAGGCGCACCGCAAGCTTGCCGACACGTATTTGAAGGTCGGAGATGGCGGTAACGCCGTTCGCGAATTCGTCCGCGCGGCCGACCTGCTGCCGGATGACGCCGACCTGCAGATCAGAGTTGGAAATTTCCTGCTCGCCGGCGGCCGTTTCGACGATGCGCGCGTGCGCGCGGAACAGGTGCTCAAGACAAATTCCAAGAGCGCGGCGGCACATGTCCTGCGAGGTAACGCGCTTGCCGGCTTGAAGGACCTCGATGGTGCGTTGACCGACATGGAAGCGGCGATCGCCGAGGAACCCGGTAAGGCAGTCACGTACGCGAACCTGGGGGTCGTGCAGCATCTTCGAGGTGACGCGACGAAGGCGCAGGAAGCGTACACGGCTGCTCTTCAGGCCGACCCCGCTTCAGTGCCCATCCGACTCTCGTACGCCAACTATTTGATCGTCGTCAAGCGGATCGATGAAGCAGAGGCGCAGCTCAAGGAGGCGTTCAACCGCGACTCCAAGAACCCGATAGTCAATCGCGCTCTCGCAGTGTTCTATGCGATGTCGCAACACGCCGATAAGGCCGAGCCGTACTTGAAACGGCTGGCCGAGGATTCCGGTGATATCGGTGCGCAGTTTTCACTGGTCCAGCTGTACGTCGGCACCGGACGGCGCGATGAGGCCGGCCGCCTGCTTACAGCATTGAAGGCGCGGAGGGACACGGCACGGGACGCGACGCTTATGCTCGCCCGACTCGCGTATACCGACCATGAAACGGCTCGCGCCTACGCGTTGGTGAAGGAAGTGCTTGACGCGGCACCGAAGGAACCGCGCGCACTCGTCGTCAAGGCGCGCCTGGATCTCTTCGAGAAGAAGCCGGCGGACGCGGTCGCAGCCGCGAAGCTCGCCGTGAGCGTAGACCCGACTCTCGCCGAGGGATCGATCGTCCTGGGAGAAGCCTATCGTGCGCTGCGTGACCTTGACGCCGCAAAGACCGCCTACACCGAGGCGCTGCGACTTCGCCCGAACGACCCGGCTGTTCAAGTAGCCCTGTCGCAACTGAATCTGGCGACCGGCGGGCTGGACGCGGCGAAGCAATTCGCCCAGAGTGCGCTCGCCGCTGCGCCACAGGCTCCGCTCACCCGGGTCACGCTGGTTCGATCCGCGCTCGCCTCAGGGGATGTTGCCGTCGCAGACGCGCAGTTGGCGACGCTCTTGAAGGAATATCCCCAATCCGACACAGTTCACGTACTCGAAGGAGCGCTGGGCCTGTTGCGCAAAGACATGCCTGGAGCCGAGCGCGCCTTCAAGAAGGCCGCTGAACTGGCGCCAACGTCAATCGAGGCGACCGCGGGTCTGACGCTCATCGAGCTGTCGACCGGCCGCGGCACCGCCGCGCGCGCGCGGGCCGATGGACTGGCTGCCCAATCGCCTGCGAATGTCGATGCGCTCCTGCTGGCGGCCCGAACCTACGCGAGCCTCAAGGACTTACCAAAGACCGAGGAAGTGCTCCGCCGCGCCATACAGGTCGATGCGGCTCGAAGCGAGCCGTACTCGATGCTCGCGAGCGTCTACCTGCAACAAGGCAGGATGGACCTGGCGCTCACCGAATTCAAGACGCTTGCCCGGCGCGAGCCGAAATCCGTTGGAGCGCGCACGATGGTCGCGGCCATCCTGCAGACGCAGAACAAGCGTGACGAGGCGAAAAAGGCGTATCGCGACACGCTTGCCGTCGACCCGACCGCAGCGGTCGCTGCAAATAATCTTGCGTGGATGATGACCGAAGACAACGGCAACCTGGACGATGCGCTGCAACTCGTGCAGACCGCCCGGACCAAGCTTCCCGACTCACCCGAGGTCAACGATACCCTGGGGTTGATTTATTACAAGAAAGGCCTGAACGACCAGGCGATTGCGGCATTCAAGCAATCGGTCGAACGGCAGCCGAACACGGCGATCTTTCAGTATCACCTGGGACTCGCGTCGGCCAAGGCGGGACAGTTCGCTCAGGCCAGACGGGCGCTCGAGACCGCCCTGCGTCTGGACCCGAAAGGCGCAGACGCCGGTGAAGCCAAAGCCGCGCTCTCGCGGCTTTCAGCGTACGGCTCGTAGTCGACCCAAAGCTCACATGCATTGACAATCCGCCGCAGGACTGGAGCGTCGATTCACGCGCGTGCGTGGCCCGGCGGAGTCACCACCGTCAGCACTCATCGCAACCGTGACGCGTGACTCTGCTCGGCTATTTTTTGGAACCAAGCTTCGCAATGGCGCTGCGCACGTCGCGAACATCTTCGCGTGCTTCAAATGCCGGAGCGAGCCGCAGCGCCTCCTTCAGCTCGATTTCCGCAACGGCGCGCGCTCCAGTCGCAGCGTAGATGATGGCCGCATGAAGGTGGACTTCGGCGTTACCAGGGGCGCGTCGAGTGGCCTGCACGATCTCCTTTGCGGCCGTCGCATCATCGCCGAGCAGATGCTCGACCCACGCGAGTGTGTCGAGCACGGTGCCGTCGTTCGGCGCCGCCGCCACCGCGCGTTTCGCCAGCGGGAGCGCCTCGGCAGGCGACTTCCGGCGGACCGCGATCGCGTACGCAAGATTGTTCAAGGCAATCGCATTGTTCGGCTGCACATCGAGCACGCGTTGGTACCGCTCGGCGGCCCGGTCGTACTGGCCGCCCTGTTCGTACAACAATGCGAGTTGAAGCTCGAAGGGGGAAATGTTCGGGGCGGTTTTCGTGGCTTCCTCGAGGGCTACTCGCGCAGCGTCCCGGTCACCACCCGTGGCAACCAGCATCTCGGCCCGGAGGACGAGCCGCAGCACGGATTCAGCGATGCCGGGGAATTGCCGGATCGTCCCCGCAACACGACGCGCCGAGAATAGTCCGGGAAGTGCCGTGGTCGAATCGATCGGATCCTCGATCTCGTCCCGCGAGAGAGCCTTCCGCGGGAACGGGGCACAGAGCGGATCGCCCACGACGACGGTCTGCCAACTGAGATGCGGCATCGCGAGATAGAACGCCTCGATCAGATTGAAGCCGGCAACGTACGCGGGAAAAAGAATCTCGGGCCGCACGGTGCTCTGAAGGTACGGCTCAGCGACATGACCAGCAACGCCCGTCGCGCCTTCGTGTATCAAGTCCCCTATGAGCGACTGAGAGGTGCCGCCGAACCATTTCGTTTGATCTGCGGTGTCGCTCGGCACCCACTCGGCGGGCGGCTGTTTGAATGTGCGGGCGTCGCTGCTGACGAATGTTGCCGCAAGTGAACCAGGCACGAATCCCATCCCGAACGTGCGCACGCGATTCCGGGGATCATTCGATCCCCATGAGTAGTAGCCAAGGACGTTCGGCACGTTCCGCACACCTTGGGGCGAGGTGTCCAGCATGACGCGGTCGCCCATACCCTGGGCCTCTAATCGCTTCGCGGCGACCTCCAACCAATCCTCCCCGGTCCGGTTCACAAGCGCGGCTCGTTGATCGAGAACGAACGTGCCCTCGGAGCCCGCGCTCTTGGCCTTGTCGACGAGCGCGAGCGCCTCCTCAACGGTGAACGCGTCAAGGCGGGAGACAAGATAGATATCCTGCTCACGATGGGTGAAGCGGCTGGCGTCCCGTACCTCTTTCGTCCCGAGATAGTACGGATTGTTCACGCGACCTGCGGGCGGAATCTGCTGGCCGGTCATTCGACGGTAGAGCAACGTCAGCTCCGAGTCGACGCTTGCAACGGTCCCGTTGAGCCCGCCCGTGCCGTTGATCCGAAGGGGAACGCCCTTGGTGAGGACGATGTAGAGAATCCGATCCTGGAGATGCTGCTCGAGCGCGATGGCGATTGGTCTTTCGATAGTGGTCTGATACTGGATCCGATCGATTGTTTCCTCCTGACTCGTCCGAAGACGGATCACGTTGGACGCAGGAATAGCGCGCTGGCGTATGTAATACTCGCCGACCCGCTGTGAGACGGCGCTATTCTCGTTGATGACGACAGCGACGTTTGCTGCGGTCTGCGCAACGCTGAGCGCCGGCGAACCCACAGCCATGACCACGAGGATGGCCGCGAGTCCCAGCCGACTTGCAGGTCGTTCGGAGGAACCGGACGGAATCGCTCGACTCATATTCGTCTTCTCTGTTCTCGGATGTGCCAACCTTGGCATGATACTCAAGTGAAAAGCACGGCGCCGTTACTCCCCGCCTTGCGGCAATTACATTTGTGAACTTTCGGCCACTTTTTTGCACAGCTTGAGAATGCGCGGCTTTCGACGTGGCCGCCGTCGACGGCTCTCACTTGGCGCAAATTTCGACTACTCAGTCCTTTGATGGACGAAATGCAAGCCGGGTCGTTCATGGTGTGCACGCCTTCGGAAGGTCTACGGTCTTCTATTCGAAGAACAAAGTCTGCCCCGGCGCTCATTCTGCGCGGTTACAGGTGAAGCAGCGGGCACAACCAGTAGAGACAGGCTTACGCGCCTGAGCGGGCTCCGATGACACCACGCGATGCTGCCGGCGCGACCCCCCCAGCACTTACGGCGATCGTCGTCGAGCCGACGCTCGTTGATATCTGGTTCGCCGTCTCTGGCCTTGCGAATAGCGGATTCCATATCACGGTGGCAGAGAGCTTTCTCGAAGCGAAGGCGCTGATCGATAAGCAGCCCCCTGCCGTGCTGATTACTGATGTCCGTCTCCGTGAGTACAACGGCCTGCACCTCGTTCTGCGAGGAAAAGCTGCGCGACCCGACATGGCGGCCATCGTCGTCACCACAGTCGCTGATCCGGTGCTTCAGGCCGAAGCCGAACGCATGAATGCGACGTTCATTCTGAAGCCGACGACCAAGCAGGAATTCGTCGCGGCCGTCTATCGGACGCTCTTTCGTTCGGCGGAAGACTCTGCTCCGATTCGTCCGAGCTTCGAACGCCGATTGGCGGAGCGTCGCCTCCCTGAGAAGGCGATGTCGGACTCGGAGCGGCGAGTTGCAGAGCGGCGGAGAAGTTTCGGCGCCGCGCCGACGCACAATCTGCTGATGAATTGATCAGGGTCGGGTGTCGCCAGACGTTTCACAACGTGGAAGTAACTTTTTCACGGTTGTGGGAATCGGACGCCGACGCTCGAGGCCTATCGGGGGATGCGACAACGTAGATTTTCGAGTGCGCTCCGTGGCGCCGCGATGGCACGCTTCGAGTCGGGTAGCGCAATCGCGTCGGCGTCAGCCGGACCGTCTGATGTAGTCACGATACGGTTCAGATGGGTCGCGCAATCTATCAGAAACAGTCTGTTCCCAGCGAGGCAGTCTCACTGGCCGCGGCGCCGGCGTCGATCTTTCCTTACCACCGAAACCGCGCCGAGCGCTCGAGGCCACTGGACCGCAGGCGCCCCGACATCAAGTCGCTAGTTGTCCTTCGCCGTTCCAGATAAACGCTGAAGGCTGGTCGTAGCCACGCGCGAGAATTGACAGGCGTTACTATTTTGAGCCAAGCAAACCTTGCAGCTCCCGATAGCGAACGACGCTCAGCTCACGACTCCCCTCCCTGGCGACCTCGACTTCACCCACGTACACGAAATGGTTTGCGTGAAGGCCGCGTCGAGCGCGATGCCATTGAGGCGCACGGCCGTGTCAGAGATCGTCAAAGCAGGGAAAGCGGTAAGCCGCCCCTCGACGATGACGCGGATCTGGCCGCTGTCAATGAAGAACACGCGATCGTCTGACGCGGCAGCGAGCCCGGCGATCGGGCGCGGAGCCTGGAGAAGGGTGCAACGGTATAGCACTCGTTTGTCGCAGCGTCAGCACAGATCTGCGCGGGATCAAGCAAGTCGGTACGTTTGGCCGCAACCGCTGGCGCCAGTGTCGGTAGCTGCTCCGAGGAGATTAGAGACATCGGCGCCACAAAAGGGGGCCCGATCGTCGACACCCCCTGTGAACGCGGCCCAGGCAAGAGGAGATCGGTCGAATAGGCAGCGACGGAAGAGTAATAGCTCTGATTGAGTACGGCCGCAGTCGGCCGCGGAGACAGCCCGTCCCGGGCTGCTCCCCACGGCGAATGCGACAGCCTTAGAAGGTTACTGACGCCGAGTTCGTGCAGATGACGGCGCTGGTCCCGACGGCGCAGACTTTATAACTGAAGGAGCCGGTCCCCTTCTTGTCGATGTTGTCGGTATACACACCCCCGGCGGCGGGTGCTGTGGCCACCTTGGCACTACCGCGATAGACGTCGACCGACGTGGACGACAAGCCGCTCCACTTCAAGTTCGCCTTCTGCAGGCCCTTGATCTTGTATCCAGAAGCTGTCAGCGTCGGACTGGACGACGAAGGCTGCGGAGTTGGCGAAGGCGCCGCAGTAACCGTCACGTTTACCTGGCGGGATCCAGCAAGACCACCTGCATCAATGACGGCCGCTTTAATCACATGTGTGCCGACGGAAAGAGTGGTTTTGGAGAACGAAGCTCCCGTTCCAATCGGTCCATCCAGACTCGAGGTCCAACTCAGGATCGAAGTGAGATTTCCATCCTGAGTGTCGGTCGCCGAACCCGAGAACGTGATCGACGCGCCATACGGATACGAGGCATTGTTGGACGGGTTGGCAATCGACACGGTCGGAGCAGTGTTGGTTGGCGCCGTAGACGAGGACGTGCCGTACAGCGCCTGGAGACCGGCGATATCATCCGACTCCAGCGTGCGCGGCGCGGTCGAACACGTGGCATATCCGGATGTCATCGTTGCGGACGGGTCGCTGGAGTGCTGGAGCCCGAGCATGTGCCCGAACTCGTGCGTCGCGATGTCGTGCAGATAGACACTGTTCCCCAGGTTCGGGTTGCAGCTGCCATCGAACGCGTAGAAGGAGTAGCCGGCTGCATCGTAGATGATGATGTCGCTATCGAGCAGGCGGTTTGACGCATCCGCCCATGAGTACGTGCCCGCGATCATTCCGCCGTTGGATTCATTCCGGAACACCACCACGTTGCGATTGTCGTATCCGGTCGTCGTGTCGGTGATCCGGCCGCCGTAGCTGAACGTGAATGGCGAATGTCCCTGTGTCGTCCAGTCGTCCATGGCCGCCCGGAGAGCCGTGATCACCGCGTCGTCGGACAAGCCGTCACGGTTGGCGGGATTGATGTACACGACGGCGGTGGGGGACGCCCATCGCGAGTAGGTGGTGTATGCACGCGGCGCCGCCGAACTCACAACGAAGGCGACGGCAACAACCGCGACCAAAGCGGCGATTTTGCGTGGGCGCGTGTTCATCGCTGTCCTCCCGCCGAGGTGACGGTCGCGCGCACCATGCTGCGCACGTCCCCACGCGTAAGGGTGCTCCCCTGAACGCGGTCGGATCCATCCAGTTTGAGAATGCCCAGTCC
>Ga0070699_100003167_pt1 | contig 14567 bp, 12 predicted proteins | sample KBSK1503metaG_FD_65473 | JGI IMG/M metagenome (GOLD analysis project Ga0070699, IMG submission 65473) | Corn, switchgrass and miscanthus rhizosphere microbial communities from Kellogg Biological Station, Michigan, USA - KBS K1-50-3 metaG | ecosystem: Host-associated > Plants > Roots >...
CGAACGACGATGCGTGCACCCCCAGCAATCGCACCTGCGCACCCTTGCGCCAGTTCTTGCGAAACAACGCCCGCACCTGCCCAAAGATTTCCGTATCGAGTTGCGTCGGAACCGGCAGCGTGTGAACGCGCGTGATTGTTGCGAAGTCTTTGTAGCGCAGCTTGAGTTGGATCGTCCGCGCATGCAATCGGCTCTCGCGCAAACGCCGCCCTACCATTTCGGAGAGCCGCATCAACGTCGATTCCAACTGCTCGAGATTGGCGGTGTCTTCGTTGTAGGTGTGCTCGTGGCTGATGGATTTAGGATCAGTATCCGCGCCAACATCCGTGTCGAACCATCCGCCCGCATCTTCCCCACGCGCCTTTCCGGCCAGCGCCAGCCCCCACTTGCCGAAATGCTTCTCGAGAGGGGTCACCTGAAAGCGCGCCAGGTCTCCGACTGTGTTAATGCCCAGCAACCGCAGGTTCTGCTCCATCACTTTGCCCACGCCCGGAATGTCGCGCACCTCGAGCGGCGCAAGGAACTTGGCTTCTTGCCCCGGCACAACCCAAAGCACTCCATTGGGTTTGGCTTTTGCCGATGAAACTTTGGCCACCAACCGCGAGATCCCAATCCCGATCGAGCAATTGAGCTGCGTCTCCGCTTTCATTTTCTGGTGCAGGTTGTGAGCGGCGCGCAGTGGCGGCCCATGCAGCCTCTCGGTCCCCGTCATGTCGAGATAGGCTTCGTCAATAGACGCCATTTCCACCAGCGGCGAAAACGAGTTCAGCACTCCGTACACTTTCTCAGAGCGCTCGCGATAGCGCTCCGGATGGCCGTCCACGAAAATCGCATGTGGACACAGCTTGGCCGCCGTGCGCAGGGGCATGGCCGAGTGCACGCCAAATTTGCGCGCTTCGTACGACGCCGCCGAGACCACGCCGCGCTCGTTGCGCTGGCCTCCGACCACCACCGCTTTCCCTTTGAGCGAGGGATCAAACAGCTCTTCCACGGACACAAAGAAGGCATCCATGTCGACGTGGAAAATGGTCTTGACGGCGGCAGGCATGGCGAAGGGTTCAGGACGCTTCAGAATTCTACCAAGCGCATTCGTTTCGATGTAGGCACGGGCGTCCCGCCCCTACTGATGGAAAACTGTGTATGCCGGAAGGAGCCTATTGATCCTGAAATAATTTGATCCTGAAATAATTTTGACCCGCAGCTTGTCCGGAGATTGCCAACCAAATCCCGATGGAAGACGGGCGTCCTCGCCCGTCCAGGCTTTTCCAAGGGCCTACGGGCGGGACGGGAAACGTCTGAGGTAATTCGAGGACGGCTCTATTTGAGCCCTTCCACTAGGTACAGGTCGGACAGCGTGCGGCCGTATTCGTAAACGTAGTTTTTCGCGTCCGGAGTTATGAGAATAACGCTGAGGTCGGTAACTCCGGCACTGTCCGCCGGCATGAGTTCCCGCCACAGTTGTTTTTGTCCGCTCGCCAGATCCAGCCGGTAAATTTTGCTGGGCAACTCGCCGTGGCGGTAAATAAAGAGCGAGCGGCCGTCGCCAGCCCACGCCGCCGGCGTGTCTCCTAAAGGAAAGCCAGAAATCGGCCGAGGGTCTCCTCCGTCCACCGGATAGAGATACCCTTTTTGGTCGGGACCCACCCCCGCCACCAGCCTCCCGTCCGGGGACAGCACAAACTGACTTGCGCTCACCCCTTCCGGAGAGATAGCACGAGGTTTCCCGCCCTCCACATCCTGCACATAGAGTCGAAGCCCATGTGCGGGCTCATTTCCCAAGAAGAGAAATCTCTTGCCGTCAGGAAACCATCGCGCTCGGTTGTGGTTAATAGCATCGTGGGTCAGCGGCCTGGCCTCTCCCGCGCCGGTGGGCAAAATTGAAAGCTGCACCGGGGGATGCGGAAGACCAGAGATAACCCACTTTCCGTCCGGCGAAAGTGCAAAACCGAACCCTTCCCCGAGCCGGATCGCCGGCGAACCGTCGGTTTTGCGAACATAGGCAGCGTAGTTTTCTCCGCCACCCTCTCCTGCCTCGGTGAACACCAGAGTCTTGCCGTCAGCAGAAAGGTCCTGTGGAGCAGACCAGTCCAGCCAGGACAGGTCCCGTTCCTTGGTGTCGCCTTCCGTGCGGCCAAGCATTCCCACGCGCAGGACATCCCGCGTCAGCAGAACCCGCCCGTCCCGTCCCACGTCCTGGAGCGTTAAAGTGCCCGGCTCCCTGGCGAGCAGTCGCTCAGGTCCGGATAGACTTACCGCATACAGAAATCGGCCGACTCCCAATCTCGCCGTGGTAAACCAGACTTCGTCCCCTCCAGGCGACCACGCAAGTCCCTGCGCGGTCTCCCATTCTCCGGAAAGAGTTTTCTTATTCCCGGCCATATCCACAATTACGACCGAGCCGGCGTCATCGCGACGCGCTGGGTGGTCAATAAAGGCGATGAGGTTTCCCTTGGGAGATATGCGCGGGTGGCTGATCCAGCCTCCGGTTTGGTAGAGCACTTTGCCAATGGGATACTCCAGACGGTTCTGCCCGCCAAGATCGCGCACTACGGCGAAGTTCGTTCCGTCAGGAGACCAATCCGCCCACTGCACTCCTTCCAGGATCTCGCGTGGCGCGCCGCCTCCGAGCGGCGCCCGCGCCAGAGTCCCGCTGTTAACAAAGGGCTCGATACTGCGGCTCCCGAGCAGCACTGCCATTTCTCCGGAAACAGATATCGAGAGAACCTCGGCGTTCTGCAGCCCAAAGGGACGCGATTCCGGACTCTCCGGGCGCGTAGAAAAGAGTTCCACCGGTTTGTCTTCCCAGGCGGCGCTGTACAAAACTGTCTTGCCATCGGGAGCGAACCGTGCCATGCGAATCCCGCCATGGCGGAATGTGAGCTGGTGATAGACCGGTGGCGCAACTGGCGCTGTTCGGGCGGTGCGCCTTCCCAGGAAAAACGCACCCGCCACCGCAGCAATGACCACGAGAGCCGCCAGGGCCGGCACGAAGCGCCGATTGGGGACCACGGGCTGCACCGCTGGCTGGACAGCAGCGGAAGAGGTCGATGTTAGGCTACGCGCCGCCACACGTCCCGATTCCGTGTCGCGCTTGAGCCGTTTCAAGTCGCTGCGCAACTCGGCCGCCGTCTGGCAACGCAAATCTCGATCCTTCTCCAACATCTTGTTGACGATCTCTTCTAGCTTGGGAGAAAGCTGCGGATTCAGGCTGGTCGGAGCAGTCGGCGTGTGCTCCAGGATCTGGCTAAAAATCACCGCCGAAGTCGTTCCGCTGAACGGTTGCCGTCCCGTTGCCATCTCGTAAAGCACCACACCAAAGGAGAAAAGGTCGGTGCGAGCGTCCAGATCTTCGCCGCGGGCTTGCTCCGGGGACATGTAAGCGATCGTGCCCACCGCCGACCCTGGGCTCGTCAGGTGTGCTTCAGTCGCCGCCGTGGGCATGCCTGCGGTTTCAGCGGACACGACAGGCCGCGCCAGGGCACTCAGCTTGGCCAACCCGAAGTCCAGAATCTTGGCGTGTCCGCGAGTGGTGACGAAAATGTTGGCCGGCTTGATGTCACGGTGCACGATGTCGCTGGCGTGGGCTGCATCCAGCGCGTCGGCGATCTGGATGCCCAGGTCGAGCAACTGATCGGACTTCAGCGACTTGCCCTCGATGCGGTGCTTTAAGGTCTGGCCTTCGAGCAACTCCATGGCGATGAAGTGCTCGCCATCGGCTTGGTCAATTTCGTAGATGGTGCAGATGTGGGGATGGTTCAAGGCGGATGCGGCGCGCGCCTCGCGTTGGAAACGTTCCACTGATTGCGGATCGCGCGAAAACTCAGCCGGCAGAAACTTGAGAGCGACAAAACGGCGCAGCTTGGTGTCTTCGGCCTTATACACTACTCCCATCCCGCCGCCACCCAGCTTTTCAACGATTCGATAGTGGGAGATGGTGCGTCCGATCATGCCCAAGGCCGTCTCAGCAGCAGACGGCCATGCTAGCGGCTAATCGGCTGCAAGTCAATCGCTTCGCCACGTGGGACCTGAGACCCACTCCCGCGGCGCATCAGCCGCACGCGCTCGTAGATACGGACGTACTCCCGGGCCGAGGCGTTCCAGGAAAAATCCTTGCTCATGCCGTTGCGCATGAGTTGCTGCCAGGAACTTTGATCACGGAAGGCTTGCAACGTCTGCTTGATGGTCAGCAAGAGCGCTTCGCCGTTGTACTCGGTGAACTTGAAGCCCGTGCCCTTGCCCGTGCGCGCGTCCCAAGGCTCAATCGTGTCGTCGAGTCCACCAGTGGCGCGTGCGATGGGCACGGTGCCGTACTTCAGACTGTAAATCTGGTTCAGGCCGCAGGGCTCGTACTTCGAAGGCATCAGGAACATATCGCTTCCGGCCTCAATCTTGTGGGCCAAAGCATTGTCGTAAGCAATTTTGACCGCGATCTTCTGCGGAAATTGTCTGTTGAGGCGCAGGAACATTTCTTCGTAGGGCTTGTCCCCGTTGCCCAGGACCACGACGATCATCTCTTCGCGGGCCAGCCGATCCATGATTTGCGAAATGAGGTCGAATCCCTTCTGCGCCGCGAAACGCGAGACAATCCCGATCACAGGCAGGCGGAGATCCGCATTCGTCACCCCGAAGGCGGCGAGCAGGTCCTGCTTGCACACGGCCTTGCCGCTCAAGTCCTGGGGAGAGTACTTGGCCGCGATGAACTTGTCGGTCTGCGGGCTCCATTCGTCATAATCCACGCCGTTCAGGATGCCAGTCACGGTCGAAGCCCGATCGCGCAGCACGCCCTCCAGGCCAAAGCCGAACTCCGTCGTCTGAATTTCCTGGCTGTACTTGCGGCTCACGGTGGTAATGAAATCGGAGTACACCAGCGCGCCTTTGAGAAAGTTCACGTTGCCAAAGAATTCCATCTTGGTCATGGTAAAAAGGTCCCAGGGCAGCGTGAGCAGCGGTAGCGTGTCGGGCGGAAACAGGCCCTGGTATCCCATATTGTGAATGGTGAAGACGGTGCCCACGTCGCGAAAGGCGGGATCTTCGGCGTATTGTGTGCGCAGCAGAACCGGCACCAGCGCCGACTGCCAGTCGTGGCAGTGGAAGATTTGTGGCACGCCCAGGATTTTGGAAGCTTCGAGCACAGCGCGCGAAAACAACGCAAAGCGCTCGGCGTTGTCCGGGTAGTCGCCCGCGGAAGTACCGTAGAGCCCCTCGCGATCGAAATAAGCCGGATAATCTACAAAGTAGAAGCGCACGCCGGAGTGGTTGCCGCCGGTAAGCACGGAACAGAAGCGGTAACGGTCGTCAAACGGAACGGTGATGCTGCGTACCACCGTCTGCGCGTCAGTAAGCTTGGTCTGGCGGTAACGCGGGACATAGACGCTCACCTGGTGTCCAGCGGCAGCCAACGCGCGCGGCAGGGCGCCCACTACGTCGGCCAATCCGCCAGTTTTGGAAAAGGGCACACACTCCGAGGCCGCAAAGGCAATATGCATGAAAACGAACTCCTCCAAAGTGCGAGCCTTCTTCTTCGGGCGCAGGCTATCATAGGGTGTGCAATCGCGGCACAGTCCAGCGCCAGAAAGACTCGCGGGATGAACTTGTCAGTCTAAATGCCGGGAAGAAAGAGGGTCAACGTGCCAAAAGTCCCTGCTTCGGCCAGCCGCAACCCCAGGCCCAAACTGGGCCAACATTTTCTGGTGGACGACGCGGCTGCGGTGCGCATTGTGGACGCGCTCGGCAATCTCGCGCAAAGTACGGTGCTGGAAATTGGACCGGGCCGCGGCGCGCTTACTTCCTTGCTGGCCCAAAGGGCCCGCCGCCTGATCGCCATCGAACTGGACCGCGTGCTGGCCGCGCAATTGCGCATGAACTTCGCCCTGGTGCCAAACGTGGAGATCATCGAGGGCGATATCCTGGCCATCGATTTCGATACTTTATTCGGACCAAAGCCCGGCAGCACGCGTCCCGGCATGGAGTTCAAGCCGGAACCCGTCCACGTCGTAGGCAATCTTCCCTACTTTCTTACTTCAGACATTCTGTTCCGCCTGTTTGAATACCGGAAGTATTTCGAAACCATCGTCCTCATGGTGCAGCGCGAGGTGGCCGACCGGTTGGCGGCAGCGCCCGGCCGGCGCGATTACGGTCTGCTGTCCGCCACCGCTCAGCTCTATGCTAGGGTGGAGAAAGTATTCACGTTGCCGCCGGGAGCGTTCTCGCCTCCGCCCAAGGTGCAATCCACCGTAGTGCGGCTCACGATCGCGCCACGAGTGGAGACCTTGCGCGTCCCCGAGGCGGGCTTTGTCAACTTTCTCAAGCTATCTTTCGGGCAGAAGCGGAAAACGCTCTGGAACAACTTGAAATCGCAATACCGGCCGGAAAGCCTGCGTGCCGCCCTGGAAAAGACCGGAGTCAAACCCACGGTGCGCGCGGAAGCTTTATCCCTGGAGAAAAGCGCCGCTCTGTTCCGGGCACTGTCGGCCACGGGTAGTTAGTTTTCTCCTTCGCGTACCGGAGCCTGCGCTGAGCGTAGGCGAAGCGTGTCCTTTGCGGTTAAGACACGAGGGTAACAACCACGAAGGGCACGAAGGTACACGAAGGCTTCCAATCTCTCCGCAGCCTCTTCTTGACGCTTAGGAAGGAGGTGCACAATGCATCCGAGCGTACGCCACCCCGCAGTCGCCGGACGCTTCTATCCCCGCGACCCCGATACCTTGATGGCCGACGTGCAGTCCTACATCTCTCCCCCAGGAGAAACAATTCCGGCGCTTGGCTGCATCGTGCCCCATGCCGGCTACATCTATTCCGGACACGTCGCTGGCGCAGTCTACGCCAGGCTGCATATCCCGAAACGCTGCATCCTGCTGTGCCCCAACCACACAGGCATGGGCCGCCCGCTCTCCATCATGAGCGAGGGCGCATGGGAGACGCCACTGGGCCCGGTGCCCATTGATTCCGCACTGGCCGACGCTCTCAAGCAACGATTCCGCTTGTTGACTGAGGACGCGGCTGCCCATCGCGCCGAGCACGCTGCCGAGGTCCAGTTGCCTTTCCTCCAGGCGCGGCGGCCAGACTGCACGTTCGTCCCAATTGCCCTGGGTACGGGGCAGTTCGATGTTCTCGAAACTCTGGGCGAGGCCATGGCAGAAGTGGTGGGGGCGCAGGACGAGCGCGTGCTGATCATCGCTTCCAGCGATATGAATCACTACGAGAGTGACCAGGTGACCAGAGTAAAAGACCACAAGGCCATCGAACGCATCCTGGCGCTCGATCCGCGCGGCCTGTTCGACGTCGTAATGAATGAAGACATCAGCATGTGTGGTTTCGGCCCTACGGTCGTAATGCTCACGGCGGGTAAACGTCTGGGCGCGACTTCAGCAGAGCTGATCAAGTACGCGACCTCGGGTGATGTATCCGGCGATCGCGAAATGGTGGTGGGTTATGCGGGAGTGCTGGTGCAGTGAATCTGCGGTGGAAGCTTATTTCGTTGACTTCGAAGGCGTGTGGCAGGCGGAGCTCGAGGCTGCCTAGGATATTCTGACCGGCGAAACAATACGCAATTCCACGCTCACCAAAACAACGGGCGGCCCGCGGGCCGCCCGTTTTCCGCAACATACCTTAGTGAGGAGAACCGTGTGAAGTCCCGGAATGTGGCGCTGGCGCAGAGTGTGGACCGGCCGGAGTGCCCATCCGCGGGCCAACACCGCGAGATGGCGGCGCTACCGTCCGTGGAGAAGACCCTGAGGTTTGCGGCATCGGCGCCAGGCTGCGCACCGGCGCAGTGTGAACCGTAGCGGTCGCAGACCCCTCCGTCTTGACCTGCTGAGAGATTCTCCCCAGATTACGAATACTCCCGCGCGGAATTCCCAAACCCGCGGAATCGTTGCGGATGACCAGCCTGCTGCGAGATACGCTCATAATCGGCCCGCGGTTCACGATAATCGTGCGCCCAGGTGCAGTCGGAGGCTGTGGCGGGGTAAAGCTCCGCGGCGGATTCACCACCCGCGGAATGGTGTTCCATCCGGCCCAGGAACCGCCGGGCTGCCACGCCCAGCCATGGCTGGGAAGGAAGAGCCAGGAACCATACCGGTATGGCATCCATCCCCACGGATACCCAGATACCCAGGTGTAGCCAAAGCCGGGGTACCACATCCACGCACCGTTCATGAACGGGTCCCATCCCAAGCCGGTGAAATAAGGCTGCCAGCACATGCCATATCCGGGCGCGTAGAAATAGCTTCCGTAGTAGTTGAGGTCGCTCATGCCGTAGGCATAGGGCGAATAGCCGTTATATAAACTGTTGCTCGTGTAGCGCTGGTGATATTGCTCCTGCTGTTTATCCCAGGAGTCGTAGGGATCCTGTTCCAGGTTGGCGGCCAGCGTGTAGCGATCCCGATCGGCCAGGTCGAAGGTGGCCGACTGCTTCTTGCCGACCTCAAACGTCCCCGACGGGCCTTCGACTTGCACGTCGCCTTTAAACACAGCCAAGGCGGCGTCGGTGTCCCGCATTTCCGCGCGGAGGTGCGCGGCGTGCGTGAGCGCGAGTTTTTCGTGGCCGAAGGTGAGCGTGAACTCGTCGTTCTTCGCGCCGCTGAAATTCACGTACGCGGTGCCTTCCCGCAGGTTCACGGTCGAGATCTTGCCCCCGGAGTCGCGCAGCGAGAGCTGCGGGAATTCAACCACCGTACCCGGCGTGATGCGTACCGTGCTCCCATCTTCGAACTCAACCTCGGCGCGTCCATCATTCTTTGCCCGTAGCTTGGCGCCCTGGGTAATGGGCAAATTCAAAAATGCCTTCTCGTAACTTTGCCCCGTGTTGCGATCAATTTGCACGTCGCCTTCGACGGCGCTCAGACGCACAATGCGCGCCTGCGAATCCGCGAAGGACGGAACCGCCAGCAGCGAGCACGCCAAGGCTGCCAGCGAGAGCAGTGCGATGCCCGGTCTCCGTTTCGACATGGTGATACCTCCCGACACTACCCCTTAGTCAATTAGAACACCGTTTCGGTCAGTTAGTTGCCCTTTCTTTTGCTTTTACAACTAACCGGCCGCGGAAAAACTCGAAACGGCGGAAAGACTGGAGAGGGCACGACTTCAGTCGTGCCGCAAAGTGCTGAAAAACCGGTGGGCTTCAGCCCCTGAGGTCGAGAAAGGTCGCTTCAATCGGGGGCGGGAATTATGGCCACACTCGCGCCCGGGAACTTACGCAACGATGGCCCTAACGTTTCCTCGCGCCCGCCCCTTCCAGCAGCCGCTGGGCCCGGGCACGGACCACGTTGATGACCGAAGGGTCCGCTGCGATCTTTTGCAGAATGGGCGCAACTGCCGCCACCTCTTCCAAGCTGTTCTGCTTCCACATCTCCTCCATACGTTTCAGTTCCTCGTCGAGAGCGAGTTTCTGGTAGCGGTGGAAGTACTGCAGCCGCCGGCCGAATTCCAGGGTCGTGGAAATGTTCTGGAAGAGGCTGGTAAGTTCCTGCACGGCGGGATGCGGCGAATAGTTGTAGGTGGCCTGCGTGTTCCTCCATGCGTCTTTGTACGCCAGCATTTTCGCTCCAGTGGAAGCCAAACCCTTTTTCCGGGAATCGATGTCTCCTGCAAAATAGTGCGCACGTTTGGCCAGGTCGAAAATGTGACTACGCGTGGGCTGAGAAATTACGAAGTCTAGGCGAGAGGGGTCTCCTTCGGACTGGGCGCTTAACTTGCCATCAGACTGGTATGTGGCGCGGCCATCGGAGGAAATCGAAATGGAGTAATGCGATGGTTCTGAGCGGGGAAAATCGAAGGTGAAAGTGACGCTGGCAGTTTCCTGAGCTGCGGCCGACGGATGAAAACAGAAGACTAGGCACACCAGCCAGAGCACACGCCATCGGGCTCTCAACGTCGATTTTCCGAGCCTGGCGAAATACATGTTAGAGAAATTATGCCAATCACGTTGGGCATCGCAAACTCACCTTCCCACCGCGCGCTGGCGCTCCAGCGTGGCCGAGGTGTGGAGATGACAGATGGCGATGGCCAACGCGTCGGCGGCGTCAGGTGACTCTGGAACCTCCGCCAGATTCAGCAGCCGCGTGACCATGTGCTGCACCTGCTGCTTCTCCGCTTTGCCGTAGCCGACCACGGCCGACTTAATGGAGAGAGGCGAGTACTCGGCCACTTCCAGTCCGGCCGATGACGCGGCCAGCATGGCCACACCGCGGACTTGCCCGAGTTTCAGAGCAGATTTGACGTTCACTGCGTAGAAAACATCTTCGATGGCCACGTGGTCCGGACGATACTCCCGGATGATCGCGCCCAAGCCATCGAAGATTATCACCAAACGCCGCGGCAGAGGATCGTGGGGAGAAAGCTGGATGACCCCGCACGTCAGGCAGAGCAGCTTGTCGTCGCGGCCGAGTTCGACCACCCCGTACCCCGTGTACTCGCTGCCGCAATCAATGCCCAGGACGCGCATGGGGGAAGTCTACCTCAGCAACAGCGCGGGCCCCGTACCTTCGCGACTCCCTGTTCCCGTAGGAACGCAGCGTAGGCCACGCTGGAGGAAGCGAGGCCGTTCTGGCCCAGGAAGCGTGCGTACGCGGACTCGTCGAAAATTTCGCGCAGCGCCGCGAGGAACACTGCGGCGCCATGCTTCATCCAAATCATGTGGCGCGGGCGCCCTCGCCCGCGAAGAACAGCAGATTCCTCGCGCCCTGAAGTTCGCTCGGAATCACAATTCTTTGGGTACATGAGCGCCTCCCCGTTCATCCCTGCTCCTCCGTGGCGAATCGTGTCGGCACGAATGGCGCTTCTTTGACTAGCGCCTGTTTGCGGCCTGAGAGCACTCGCATCCATTCCAAGGCTGACTCGATCAGAATCAGCGCAACCATGAACATCAGGACTCCGGTGACGAAGGTATCGAGACGATCGTTAAAAATGAGGCGGGCATTTGCGCTCATGGCAGGACTCGCCGCCAATTGCCGCGCATGCGCCAGAAACCCAATCCGCGGACTAGGGTCAAACATCTTGTGCCAGGACGCGGTGAACGTCACCGAAACCAGCCACACGAGTGGCGCAAGGGTCACACCCGCATAACGGGCCTTACCCATCTTGATGATGATGGTCGTCGCCACGCACAAGGCCACGGTCGCCAGCAATTGATTGGCAATGCCGAACAGCGGCCACAGCGAATTGATTCCGCCCAGCGGATCTTTCACCCCCTGCCAGAGAAAATATCCCCAGGCGCTCGATCAGGGCGCTGGTGGAGAGAATCGACGGATACCAACTGGTGCGCCCCAGCGGCTTCCACACATGGCCGAGCGCGTCTTGCACCATGAAGCGGCCCACGCGCGTGCCGGCGTCGAGCACGGTGAGAATAAATAATGCCTCGAACATGATGGCGAAGTGGTACCACAGCGCCATCAAGGCCTGTCCGCCCAGGCTGTTAGAAAAAATGTGGGCCATGCCCACAGCGAAGGCGGGCGCGCCGCCGGTGCGATTGTAGAGCGTCTGCTCGCCGACCGCGTGAGCCAGAGCCTGCATCTCAGCGGCAGTAACCGGAAATCCCCAATTGCTGATCGTGGCGGCCGCGGCTTCCGGCGCCTTCCCCACGATTCCCGCCGGGCTGTTAATCGAGAAATAAATTCCCGGCTCGAGAACGCAAGCCGCGATCGTCGCCATGATCGCCACCATCGATTCCGCCATCATGGCGCCGTAACCCACCATCCGCGTTTCAATTTCACGCCGAATGAGCTTTGGCGTGGTGCCACTGGAAATGAAACCCGCTGATCGCTCCACAGGCAATCGTGATAAACGCAAAAGGAAAGATCTTCCCGGCGAAGACCGGCCCGGAGCCGTCGATGAAACGCGTCAGCGGCGGCATGTGCAGGGTGGGATGCAGCGCAATGATTCCCAATGCGAGCAGTGCGATCGTCCCTAACTTGACGAAGGTGCTGAGGTAATCGCGCGGGGCGAGCAGCAACCAAACCGGCAGCGCCGAAGCGGCGAATCCATAAATGATGATCACGATGGCCAACGCGGGCGCACTCAGCGTAAACCACCGGGCTACTGAGGGAGCCTGCGAGGCCCACTGTCCGCCCCAGATGGCAAGCATCACCAGGATGAATCCGAGAACCGAAGTTTCCAGAACCTTGCCCGGCCGCAGGCGGCGCAAGTACACGCCCATCAGCAGCGCGATGGGAATGGTCATGGCGATGGTGAACGCGCCCCACGGGCTGGCTTTCAAGGCATTCACCACGATCAATGCAGCCACCGCGAGCAGAATCACAATAATGCTGATGATGGCCACGTAAGCCACCAGGCCGCCGAGCCGCCCGCCTTCCTCACGCGCCATTTCAGTAAGCGATTTCCCGTCACGCCGGACCGAGAACAGCAGGATCACGAAATCCTGCACGCAGCCGCCGAACACCGCCCCAGCCAGCACCCAGAGCGTGCCTGGTAGATAACCGAATTGCGCCGCCAGCACGGGGCCCACGAGCGGTCCCGGCCCGGCGATAGCAGCAAAGTGGTGTCCGAAGACCACCCATTTGTTGGTGGGAACGAAATCGCGTCCGTTGTCCAGGCGTTCGGCAGGAGTGGCGCGCTGGCCATCCAGGGCGAGCACCTTGGCCGCGATGAACTTGCTGTAGAAACGATAACCGAGCGCGTAACTGCAGAACGCTGCCACCACCAGCCACATGGCGTTGATCTGCTCGCCGCGGTGCAGCGCAATGGTGGCCAGCGCCAGCGCGCCCAGCATGGCCACCACAAGCCAGGTCAGAAAGCGCAGAGGTTTTGGCATATTACCTCTTTAATGACTTGTCATTCCGAGGGACTTCAGTCCTGAGGAATCTGCCTTCAAACAAGTCATAGAAGCAAACCGGGCTGAAGCCATCACACCAAAAAAGCGTGCGAGTATTGTGGCCAATCCCCACGACTCCGCGCAATGGCCAAATGGCACCTCCCCCAACCTGCGCTAGTGACTCGCCCCCAAGCCCTTGCCTCACCCAAGCTGGTTCGGACTCCCATCAACGCAATGCATTTTTAATGGTAATCTTAATGTTCCATCACAAGTGAAAGACGCCTGAAGTGTATCCGAGGGCCTTGTACTCACGGGAAGCCTGAAAGAACGAGCAGCAAGTTCACACCTACGATAGGAGCAGGTGATGAAAGTCGGCATACTGACCGGCGGAGGTGATTGCCCAGGCTTGAACGCAGTCATCCGCGCCGTGGTGCGCAAAGGTTGCTTCCACTACGAAGATGAGTTCGTCGGATTCCTCGAGGGCTGGCGCGGTCTTCTGGAAGACAAGAGCATGCCGCTGGATCTCTCGAACGTGGGCGGAATCCTGCCACGGGGCGGCACCATTCTGCGCACCTCGCGCACCAACCCTGCCAAGAAACCGGACGGCCTGGAGAAGTGCATCGCTACGCTCAAACAGCACAACATCGAAGCCCTGATCGCGGTTGGCGGCGATGACACACTTTCGGTGGCACAGAAATTGCACGACAAGGGAACCCATGTTGTGGGTGTGCCCAAGACCATTGACAACGACCTCTCCGGCACCGACTACTGCTTCGGGTTCGATACCGCCGTCAACGTGGTCACTGAGGCCATCGATCGCGTGCACACCACGGCTGAGGCCCACAACCGCGTGATGGTGGTGGAAGTGATGGGGCGCGACTCGGGATGGATCGCCATCCACAGCGGCATCGCCGGCGGCGCCGACGTGATCCTCATCCCGGAGATCCCTTTTGACATTGACAAAGTGGCGGAGACCATCCGCCTCCGCCACGCCCGCGGACGTTACTTCAGCATCGTGGTGGTGGCCGAAGGCGCGAAGTTTTCCACTGACGTCGATCCCCAACATGGCGCGCCCATCGTGCAGGACATGGGCCAGGACGAATTCGGGCACGCGCGTCTGGGAGGCATTGGCAACATCCTGGCCCGCGAAATCGAGAAGCGAATCGGATTCGAGACTCGCACCGTCGTCCTCGGGCACATCCAGCGCGGCGGCTCGCCCAGCGCTTTCGACCGCGTGCTGGCCACGCGCTACGGCCTGGGAGCCATTGACATGGTGCACCGCGGCGAGTTCGGCTGCATGACCGCACTGCGCGGCAACAAAATTGTCTCCGTACCCCTGACCGACGCCATCTCCAAGAACCGCACCGTGGATCAGGAGATGATTGACGTGGCTTCCGGCATCCTCGACAAGCTGACCACCGAGAACGAGCCGGTGGAGAAGTAGAACCTATCTACCTATCTCATAAATGCTTTTTCGGCGGTTGGCTTCCGTGAGTATTACTTCCTCCCCTGCTGCACTGGCCTGCTCCTTCCATCGTTGTTCGTTCACGCCGAACACAAGGAGCCACACGATAAGCGCTCCTGCCCCGAGGACGCCGACGGCTGCAATGTAGGGGAACAGACGGTATCCGAGCGGCAGATACAGGAAGCTCAGCCAACCCAAACCTCCAAATATCCCCAACACGCCCAGAATCCGAGGCAGGAAGGTGGACCTGATAATGAGGTAGCCCGTCAGGAGTGCATAGAATCCGAAAAATACCAAGGCGATCGCGGCGCCATGGTCATTCACCTTAAGAAA
>Ga0070699_100003168_pt1 | contig 14566 bp, 12 predicted proteins | sample KBSK1503metaG_FD_65473 | JGI IMG/M metagenome (GOLD analysis project Ga0070699, IMG submission 65473) | Corn, switchgrass and miscanthus rhizosphere microbial communities from Kellogg Biological Station, Michigan, USA - KBS K1-50-3 metaG | ecosystem: Host-associated > Plants > Roots >...
GATTCGCACCGTCGGTGTGATCGGTGCCGGGCGCATGGGGCAGCCGATCATCGGACACCTTGCGCGCAACGGTTTTTCTGTTCGCGCATACGACGTCGACGCCGCGAAACGAGAAACCGTCGAACGACTGGGCGCGCAGTGGTCGGATTCACTCGCGTCGCTCGCGGACGGCTGCGATGTCGTCCTGGTCTGCGTCGGTTTCGATCGCGAACTCCGCCAGCTCATGACGCCAGCAGGATTGCTCGGTCATCTGACGGCGGGCACAATCGTCGCCGTGCTGTCGACGGTCAACCCGAAGACGATTCAGGAATTGACGGTCACGGCACAGCCGTTCGGCGTCATTGTCGTCGACACCACCGTGGCTCGCGGCGGCCGCGCCGCGGACGCGGGTACGCTGCTCGCGTTTCTCGCCGGCGCAACTGATGTCGTGGAGCGGCTCACACCCGTGTTCGCCGCCTTCGCCAGTGATATTGTCCACACCGGCGACGTCGGCACGGCCCAGGTCGCCAAGGCCGCGAACAACCTCGTGATGTGGGCCTGCCTGATCGCGAACCACGAGGCGCTGGCGTTGTCGAAGCGGTTCGGCGTGGATGTCGATCGGCTGCGCGACGCGCTGCTCAAGAGCAGCGCCGACAACTACGCGCTCCGCCACTGGGGTGAGAACACGATGGCCTGGGCAGACGACGATATGGCGATCGTGGAGGCGATGGCGCACGAGGCTGGCATCGCGTTGCCGCAGGCGGAGCTGAATCGCGAGCTCTGTCGAACGTTGAAGCCGAAGCGATTCCGCCTGGATGAATATGGCGTCTGAGTCTCGCTATCGCGGGAAGATCGAGCGTCGGCGGTTCAACACCTCTGTGCTCGGACTGCTCGCTGCGCCCGTCGTCGCGCACACACAACAGCGGCGGCAGCCAGACTCACCACACCATTCGCTCTACATGTTCGAAGGTGGCGACCGTCAGAGTCGCCTGTTGTCGGGCGCTCGCGCGGAAGGCACGCTCGTCATCTACACCTCGCTCAATACCCAGGATTCCGGACCGATCGTGGCCGCGTTCGAGAAGGAGTACGGCGTCAAGGCCTCGATCTGGCGAGCGAGCAGCGAGAAGGTCGTGCAGCGTGCCGTGACCGAAGCGCGTGCCGGACGCTTTGTCTGCGATGTCATGGAGACCAACGGTCCCGAGATGGAGGCGCTGTCCCGCGAAACGCTTCTCGAGGAGTTCCGCAGCCCCTTCTTTGGCGACCTGCCGCCCGCGGCATTCCCGACGCATCGCCAGTATGTCGCCGACCGGTTCAACTTCTTCACCATCGCTTACAACACGCGTCTGGTTCCGGCGCAGGACGTGCCGAACAGCTACGACGATCTGCTTCATCCGCGCTTCGCGGGAAAGATCGGTCTCGAAGCCGACGATGTCGACTGGTTCGGGGCGATGGTGAAGCACATGGGCGAAGACAAGGGTCTGGCCTACTTCCGCAAGCTGGCGGCGTCGCGGCCGCAGATCCGAAGCGGCCACACACTCATGGGGCAGCTCGTTGCGTCGGGCGAGATTCCTCTCGCCGCCAACATCTACAATCACAACGCTGAACGGGTGGCGGTGCGGGGCGCTCCGATCCGCTGGAAGGCGTTGTCGCCGACCTTCGGTCGGCCCAACGCGATTGGTCTGGCCCGGCGAGCCGCGCATCCGCACGCAGCGTTGCTCTTTGCGGACTTTCTGCTCTCCGGCGAAGGGCAGCTGATTCTGAAGGCACATAACCGCGTGCCCTCGAGCCGCGCGGTGAAATCGCCGCTGAACGCGTTTGCGTTCGAAATGATCGACCCGTCGATCACGCTCGACGAGAACGGGAAGTGGTCGAAGCTGTGGTCAGAATTGTTCCTGCGCGGGGGGAAGTGAAAAGTCGAGGTTGGTAATGTCATGGGCATAGAGTCGCATTACTCGAGCAAGAAGGATCGCATCTTCGTTCGCGCCATCCAGGGCGAGTACGGCATGAAGCAGGAGCTCGCCCGTCTGCGCTCGATGCCGCGCGTGGTGAAGGGTCGCGAGCTGAAATTCACCGACGGTCCGCAGGCCTTCAGCCGCCACTACATCGAACCGGTGGACGGCGTGACGCAGACACTCCACATCCACGTCGAGGAGTACTCGCCGGGCGGACACAACCAGAAGCACGGGCACGTCAACGAAGCGGCCTTCTACATCCTCGACGGCGAAGGCTACGAGATCCACGACGGCATCCGCTACGACTGGAAGGCCGGCGACATCGCCATCGTCCACAACAACTGCGTGCACCAGCACTTCAACGCGAGCGCGACGAAACCGGCGCGGGCGCTGGTGATGAAGACGAAGCCGATGTTCATGTTCATGAACATGCTGTTCCAGAAAACAGTGGAGCCGCGACCGACGACGCCTGCGCCGGGTGCGGAGGGGTTCCGTGCTCGTGAAAAAGAAGAGAACTTCAATCACGAGGAATAACCCGGCAGGAATCAGGGGTCAGGAATCGGGATTCAGGGCTGGGCCAGGAATCGGGAGCTTGCGAGGACTCAGTTATGGCGTGGGGTGAATCGACAGCGTGGCGCAACGGCAGCGCGAACGAGAAGTTCTATCAGGCGCTGCTCGACGATGCGCAGAGCGCGCCGGTGCGCAATGCGAAGCGGAAGAAGATCATCCATCCGCACGAGATGCCGTGGGAGATGTCCCGCCAGGGTCTGCTCAAGCACCTGCTCAACGAGGCGATGAACACGCGCATGGAGACGGTCGACGCCTACATGCAGGTGATTCCGCCGGGAAGCCGATCCGGGAAGCATCGTCATCTGGCGGAGGAGTGCCTGTACGTGCTGGAGGGACAGGGCTATGACCTGCACCAGGACTGCGACGTCGAGATCACCGACACCTACCACTGGACGCCGCAGGACGAGGTGAAGCGGTTCGACTGGGAGGCGGGCGACGTGATCTACGTGCCGCCCAACACGATCCACCGGCATTTCAACGCGAGCCCCGACCAGCCGGTGCGCCTGATTTCCGTCATCAATCGCATCTTCAAGGCGAGCGGCCTCAACGACCTCGAGCAACTCGAGGACGCACCCGAGTACGATCCGGCCGTGACGTTGAACGCGGAGATCGTCGAGGCCTACCTGCGCGGCCGCGCTGCAGGAGTGCGGTGATGACACGAACATGGCCTGAGGACTGGGACGCCCGGAAACGAGGTGCGGGGTGCTGGTTCTGCGCAAACCAACTTGGGCAGCCCTTTTACTCCGGAAGCGTCGGTGACGCACACCTCGAGCGGCATGCCATCGCTCGCGGTCATGCGATCGTCATTTTTCGAGGCCGTCACGTCGCCGACTTCACGAGCTTGACGGCCGCGGAAGCCGCGGCGTACTGGTCCGACGTTCACATCGTCGCGCGGATGATCGAGCACGTCTTCGCGCCGTGCCACATGAACTACCAACTGCTCGGGAATCTGGTGCCGCACCTGCACGTCCACCTCGTGCCGCGGTACCTCGACGATCCCGCCCCCGGAAGACCGCTACCCTGGGAACCGAAAGCCATCGCCGAATCAGAGTTCGACACGCAAGTCCGGCGTCTGACGGAGGTCGCCCGGACTCTCTAGGAGTTTGCATTTTCAATTTTGCATTTTGAATTACACGCTCCACATGGATAAGAACGCTCTCGTTTCCGAAGAGCTCGCGCAGAAGTTTGCCGCCGAGAAGGACACGCCCTACACGCGATGGGTGCGCTCCGAAGGACTCGACATCATCAGCTCGTTCTACGTTCCCGATCTCCACACCGTGGAGCTGAAGCCGTGGCCGCGCCGTGGGGGACGCGGCGTCTTTCTCAACCACGACGCGTCGCGCACGTCGAACGACTGCTACGTCTGCGAGATCCCGGCGGGCAAGGAGCTCGCGCCGCAGCGGCAGTTGTACGAGGAAATGATTTACGTGCTCGACGGACGCGGATCGACGTCGGTGTGGAACGACCGCGGGCGGCGCGTGTCGTTCGAGTGGAAGGCCGGCGCGATCTTCGCGATCCCGCTCAACGCGTGGCACCAGCATTTCAACGGCTCAGGCATCGAGCCGGTGCGATACGTCGCGGTGACCAATGCGCCGGTCGCCATCAACTCGTTCGGCGATCTGGGCTTCGTCTTCAACACGTCGTACGAGTTCACGGACCGGTTCAACGGCGAGCCCGACTACTTCGCCAATCGCGGCGAGCAGCGGGGCCTGCTCGTCGACACGAACTTCGTGGCCGACGCGATCAACCTGCCGCTCGTTGCGGCGAAGGAACGCGGTGCCGGCGGCGGCCACATCCGCTTCAGCATGGCGCGCGGGCACATGAACAGCCACATCTCGCAGTTCGGCGTGGGGACGTACAAGAAGGCGCATGCCCATGGCCCTGGCGCGCACGTGATCATCATGAGCGGCGAGGGCTACTCGCTGATGTGGCCCGAGGGCGAGGAGCCGCGACGGTACGAGTGGAAGGAGGGCTCGATGATTGTGCCGCCGAACCTCTGGTTTCATCAGCACTTCAACACCGGCACCACGCCGGCGCGCTATCTCGCGTTCAAGGCGGAAGGCGTGGCGATCCGCAACGCGCAGGGCGTGCCGAAGGCATGGATCTCCCGGCGTCTGGGTGGCGATCAGATCGACTATGCCGACGAGGCACCGCGGATCCGACAGTGGTTCGCGGACGCGCTCGCCACGCGAGGACTGACGCCCCGCATGGAGGCCGCGTACCAAGCCGAGCTCGCCGAGTTGCCGCCGCGCGAGCCGCAAGCGGTGTCGTAGTGCCATTCAGCGCCGACCGGCGGGCGGCCACCATGATGCTGTGTGTCGTTGCGCTCCTCGTCTGTGGCTGCGCCGCGAGCGCTCCACCGAGCACGACGTCGACCGCCGACGTGGCGCTCTACGAGGGGTCGGACCGCCTGCAACGTCTGACGGACGGTGCGAAGCGGGAAGGTGGCCTCACCATCTACACATCCGCGCAGACGAGCGATCTCGGCCCGGTCGTCGAGGCGTTTCAAAAGAAGTACGGCGTCCGTGCAACCGTGTGGCGCGCCGGTTCCGAGGCGGTGCTGACGCGTGCGATTCAGGAAAGCCGCGCCGGCCGGCACACGGTCGATGTCGTCGAGACCAACGGCCCCGAGCTGGAGTCGCTGCATCGCGAGCAGATCCTCCAACAGGTGAAGAGTCCGTATCAGGCCGACCTGATTGCGCCCGCCATCCTCCCGCATGGCGAGTGGGTCGGCACGCGGTTGAACGTGTTCGTACAGGCCTACAACACCAGGCTGGTGAAGAAGGAGGACCTGCCGAAGACCTGGGACGACCTTCGCAACCCGCGTTGGAAGGGACGGCTCGGGATCGAGCAGGAGGATTCCGACTGGCTGGCCGGCATCATCGGCGAGCTCGGTGAAGAGCGCGGCATTCGTCTCTTCCGCGAGATCGTCGCGAGCAATGGCATTTCCGCACGCAAGGGGCACACGCTGCTGACGCAGCTCGTGGCGTCCGGCGAGGTGCCGTTGGCGCTCACCGTCTACAACTACAAGGCCGAGCAGCTGCGCGCGCAGGGCGCACCGATCGGCTGGTTCACGATCGGCAAGGCGATCGCGCGGCCGAACGGCGTGGCGGTCGCGAAACGGGCGCCACACCCGTACGCGGCGGTCCTCTTCTACGACTTCGAGCTGAGCGAGGAAGGGCAGCGGATCATCGCGGCGCGTGATTTCGTTCCCACGAGCCGGCAGATCGACACGCCGCTCAATCAGGTGCCGATGACGTTCGTCGACGCGCGCGTGTCGATCGACGAATACGACAAGTGGAAGAACCTGTATCTCAGCCTGTTCGGCGGCGTCGATAGGTAGATGCTGCGCCTGTCGCGCCGCTCTTATCTGTTGGCGCTGGCGGGACTGTCGGCCGGTTGTCGCCGCAGCGCATCAGAGATCCAGCCGCTGGGCGGGCCCGAGGGCACGCTCACCCTGTACACGACGATTGCGGAGAAAGATCTCCCAACGCTGCTCCAGCCGTTCGAGACGCAGCACGGCGTGAAGGTGAGCGTCTGGCGGGCGGGGACCGACAACGTCCTGCAACGCACGCTGACCGAAGCCGCCGCCGGCCGCCACGACGTCGACGTGATCCATTTCGGCTCGCCCGAGATGGAAGCGCTCGCGCGCGAGGGAATCCTCGAGGCGATCACCTCTCCGCTGCATGAACAGCTGCAACCTGGCTCGGTCCCGGCTCACCGGCGATGGGCGGCGACGCTGCTCTCGGTCTGGGTTCAGGCGTACAACACGAAGCTGGTTTCCAGAGCAGCGCTGCCGAAGACCTACACCGATCTTCTCGATCCCAGATGGAAGGGCAAACTGGGAATCGAAGCCAAGGATCAGGACTGGTTCGCGTCGGTCGTCGACGTGATGGGAGAAGAGACCGGCCTGATGTTCTTCCGCGAGCTCGCTGCGCGAAATGGAGTGTCGGTTCGCCTCGGCCACACGCTCCTCACCAATCTGGTGATCTCCGGTGAGGTATCACTGGCGCTGACCGTCTACAACTACATGCCCGAACAGGCGAAGAAGAAGGGCGCGCCGATCGACTGGTTTGCGATCGAACCGGCCATCGCGCGATCGAATGCCGTGGGCGTCGCGCAACGCGCGCCTCATCCCAAGGCCGCGAGGCTCTTGTACGACTACCTGCTCAGCGAGGGGCAGCAGCATTTTGTCAGCATGGACTACGTCCCGAGCAACAGGAACGCTGCCTCGCCGCTGCACGGCGTGCGAATCCGCCAGGTCGATCCGGTTCGGTCGCTTGATGAGGCTGACAAGTGGAGCAAGTTGTTCGAGAACACGTTCCGACTTCGGTGAATTGCCCCTGATCCCTGTCACCCATCCGGCCAACCTCGGCCCGGATGCCTATAATACGCGCGCGTGGCCGCGCTCAATCCCTATACCGCTGGCAACCCAATTGGTCAGGCTGACGCGTTCTTCGGCCGCGAGGCGGTGCTCAAGCAGGTTCGAGCCCTGCTCCGCAGTCCTCGCGAGAGCGCTCTCGTGCTGTACGGGCAGCGACGCATCGGCAAGACGTCGATCCTGCTTCATCTCGAACGCGAGCTCGAGCGCACGGCGGCGGCAACCGCCGTCTATTTCGATCTGCAGGACAAGGCGAGCAAGCCGCTGGCCGACGTGCTCTACGAGCTCGCGCAGCGAATCGGGATGAAGGCAGGCGTGGAGGTTCCGCCGCCGGATGCATTCGACAGCGCCGGCAGCTACTTCCGTGACACGTTCCTCCCGGCTGCGACGGCGTCGGTCAGGAAAGGCGGCCTCGTCCTGCTCTTCGACGAGTTCGATGTGCTCGACAGCGCGATGGATCCGCGTGCCGGTCAGACGTTCTTTCCATACCTTCGCACGTGGATGGACTCGGCGCAGCGCGTCCGCTTCGTCTTCGTGATCGGACGACGGCCGGACGATCTGTCGACCGGGACGATGTCCACGTTCAAGAGCGTCAGGTCCGCCCGCGTCTCGTTGCTCGATTCGGACGCGGCGAAGTCTGTCATCCGTCAGTCGCATCGGGATGGGTTCCAATGGACCGACGACGCGGTAAACGAGGTGTGGGCGTTGACGCACGGTCATGCCTACCTCACGCAACTCTTGTGCAGCGTCGTATGGGAGACGGCCGCCGACCTCTCGGATGATGGCTCGGTGCAGATCGATGCGTCTCTCGTGCGTGGCGCTATCGATGAAGCGCTCCAGCAGGGCGCCCACGCGTTCCACTGGATCTGGGATGGCCTTCCTCCGGCGGAGCGCGTCGTCATCGCCGCGATGGCCGAAGCGCCTGGGCCGATCATCAATCATGAGGACCTCGTCGAGATTCTCAATCGAAGCGGCGTCCGCCTCATCGTGCGGCAGCTGGAGCTCGCCCCTGAAACGCTCGTCGCGTGGGAACTGCTGCAACGCGAGGGCGACGGGTATGCGTTCTCGGTCCCGCTGTTTCGGCGGTGGGTGTCGACGAACCGGCCGCTGCGTCGAGTCAAGGACGAGCTCGATCGGCTCGATCCGCTCGCCGAAAGACTGTTTCAAACGGGTCAGGACTATTACCAGCTTCGCGACAACGAGAAGGCCGAGACACAGCTTCGCGACGCGTTGCGGATCAACGCGAACCATCTCAAGTCGAGGCTCCTCCTGGGCCGGATGCTCCTGGAGACCGATCGCGCCGACGAATCGGTGACTGTTCTCGAAGAGGCGTACGCGTACGACAGCAGGGCAGCGCGCGCAGACCTGATCGGAGCCTTGCTCGCGTCGGCCGACGGGAAGGAGGAGGATCAGCAGGTTGCCATCTATTCACGGGTTCTGGCGATCGATGCGGTGCAGCCTGTTGCCCGAACGCGGCTGCAGCACCTGCAGGCTGCGAAGCGGCAGCGTGAACTGACGCTCGCGCTCGCGGCCGGCGAGGAGTTCGAGCGCACCGAGAGCTGGTCGGCGGCGGCGGACGTGTATCGCAAGCTGCTGGTCGAGTATCCGGACAACGAAGAGGTCCTGGCGTTCGTTGCTCGTGCCGAACGGCAAATGGGATTGGCCGACCGGTACGCCGAGGCGATACGGATGATCGAGAGCGGTCAATCAGAAGTCGCTCAGGAACTGCTGGCACAGGTGATTCACGCCGCGCCTGGATACAAGGAGGCCGCGCGATACCTGCTGCGGGCGACAACGGGAGTGGACATCGTCGCTCTGGAGACCGCCTTGAATACCACCCAGAGCGAGCTTCGGCAGCTGCGTGCCGAGAAGAACGTTGCAGAAAGGGATCTTCAACAACTCCGCCTGGAGAAGAGGGACTCCGAGGCAACCGCGGCACAGTCGATCGATCTGCTTCACGAGGAGGTGCAGGGCCTGGGGAAACAGGTCGCGGAACTACTCGCGAGGAATGAGGACCTCGTGCGAAAGCTAAAGGTGCTCGAATCGCCGGAGCGCACGTCGTCGGTGTCCTCGGTTGCCTCTGAGAAGGTGCAAGCTCCGAAGGGGCCCATTTGGACGGGCCTGCGGACGTCGCCCTCTGCCGTCAAGGTGAGTGCACGCGACCAGATTGTCAAGGTGCTCGCAAATGCCAGACTCGGCGAGACCGTCAACTGCCCGATCTGCGGGAAGCGTATGAGCCGCGAGATGCTGATTGAGCATGCATCGTCTCACGGCGAGGTGGTCTATTGATTCCGTCGATCAACCCGTTCATCCACGGTCGCGCGCTGACGGCATCGGAGTTCATCGGGCGTCGAGCGGCACTTCGCAACGTGATGAGCTGCATCGCGACCCGGCAGTCGGTGGTTCTCGTCGGCCAGCCGCACTTCGGAAAGACGTCGCTCCTGAACTATCTCCTGCAGCAGCGCGGTCAGACCGGGAGTGCGACGCGATCGCCGGTCGACGTTCTGAGCTACATCGACGTGCACGCGCTGGGAGACGTGACGGGACCGTCCGGTTTCTGGGAGCACGCACTGGCACCGCTCGCCGCGATAGAGATCGACGTGCCGGCCGAACACAAAAGCCGCATCGATGCCGCGTTGGCCGTCGCGCGCGCGGAGCAGTACAGCACCTTCAGATTGGAGTCTGTGTTCGACACGCTTTCGCGAGCGGGGCTCAGGCTCGTGTTGCTCATGGACGAGTTCGACGTCTGTCTCACCCAGCCGGCGCTGAACCGGGCGGATTTCTACGGAACCCTCCGCACGCTTGCGTCACGATGCGCCGGCCTCGTCCTCGTGCTCGCGGCTCGCCGCTACATCGAGCAGCTCAACGAGCTCACGCAGGAGTGCAGCCCGACGGGCTCGCCATTCTTCAACGTGTACACCCCCGTGATTCTCGGGCCGCTGTCCGAGCGCGAGTTGTCCGAACTATTGACGCGTGCCGGCGACTCCTTCGACGAGCGGGACCGCGCGTTCGTCGCGCGCATATCGGGTCGTCAGCCGTATCTGGCGCAGGCGGCGGCCGCTGCGCTGTGGGACGCGGTTGACGAGGGAGCGACGGGCGTCGACCGCTATCGCGAGGCCGGTTCAGCGATGTATCGGCAGGTCAGACACCACTTCGCCGACACGTGGAAGTACTGGTCGAATGCCACGCGCAAGGGTGTTACCGCCGTGGCGCTCGTTGAGACGCCACGACTCCTCAATCAGCACTCGTTCGACGTGTCGGCGCTCGAGAACGACATCACGGACTACAGCCCCGAGCTGGCATCGGTGGCCGAGATGGGCCTCCTGCGAACCGACGAACGCGGCGACTGGGTGGTCGCGCAGGGCGCCTTCCTCTGGTGGCTCGCCGACGAGATCCGCCGCAACGTCCGAGACGACGTCGAGTTTCGCGCGTGGCTGCACGCACAGGAGATGGAAGGCGTGATGACGCATCAACAGCAGCAGCGCCTGACTGCCGCCGCTCGGGTCGTCATGACCGCGCTCGGCAAGGGCGCGACCACGCTGATTGAAGCCGTCGCCAAGGGATTTGGCGAGGGCACCGCGAAAGCGCTGCTGTAGCCGAAATTTCAGCTCACTCCCACGCCCTGTTGTCGACGGTGTTCTCGTACGTGGCCCCAGGCACGGTCATGTTCCACTTCACGGTCCAGCGATAGGTATCGTCGAATCGCTCGCGCGTGTAGGGCTGCGGCGGAGCATGCAGCAGCCGCCACGTCTGAAAGTCCTTCTCCTCGAGCAACCCCCCGGTTTCCGCGATCAGGTAGTGCACGAATGGCCGCGGATCCTGCTCGATCAGCTCGACCGCTCGCGCCTGTGCACGGAACATCGCGCGCAAGGTCGTCGCGTCGACATCATCACTGGCGGCTTCGCTGCGCGTCGAGTGTGACTCGATGACGATCCGCAGCCCTTCCTTCTGCGCGACGCTGATCCACGGCTCCATCAGGACGACGGCATCGACCTCGCCGCGGCGCAGCGCTTCCAGCCGTTTCTTCATCGACCCGGCATTGGTCGTCCTGACGTGCTCCGGCTCCACGAATCCCTCGATCATCTTCAGCATCGTGAAGTGCGAGCCGTTGTTCGGCGTGACCGAGATCACGCGGTCCTTCAGCATCTCGGGCTCGTAGATGTTCGAGCCCTTCATCACCGCGATCGCGAACTTCGACATCGACGCGCCCAGCGCAACGATCTTCCGGCGCCGGAGACCATCGCGTTCGGCTTCGACCGCGCGCTTCATGATGCCCCACTCGCACATCCGGTACTGATCGATGCCGCCGTCGTTGTAGACCGAGTCGAGCGGCCGATCGAACACGGTCTCGAACCTCACATCGTGAGACGTCGTGACCTGTGCCATGCCGGGCGTGGTCACGAACTCGATGCCGAGCCCCTCATCGCGGAAAAAGCCCTTGTCGCGCGCGACCAGCACCGGCAGATCGTGCACCGCGTTCATGATGGCGACCCTGGTCTTTCGCGCCGTGGCGTCCTGGACGGTGGTCATGGCTCTTCTCCGACTGTTCGCGGCGCAGACGATACCACGGCGCGGGCGTGCACCGCTTCGGGAGGAATCTGGAACCGATTCCTCAGCGCTGACACCCGACTCCTGTTCTAGACTCACCCTTCGGAGGAAGCTCTGATGAGCGCTCGTCTCGTCGAACACGCTCAGCTGTCGCGCGTCCTGTTGCTGATCCTGCTCGCGCTCGTGTGGACCACACGCCCAGCCACGGCGCAGATCGACTTCGACATCGTCGGCTTCTGGGATCAGCCGGCGCTGGGAACCGTGCTCGGTCCGGGAAACGCGGCGATCTTCGGATTCGAAGAAGATTCCACCGAGCGTGCTGACGGCCCCACGCTGGTCGACTATCTCGGCATTCCGCTGAACGTTGAAGGGCGCGCTCGCGCGCTGGCCTACGACAGCGCGCTCCTCGGCGTCCCCGAGCACGTCTGCATGAGGCATCCCTCGCAGTACTCGTATTGGGGACCCGCGCGCCTGCGGATCGCAGCACAACTCGACGCGAATCTCGATGCCGTCTCATACACGGTCGCCGGCACCTTCCGTCGCGCGGACCGCACGATCTGGATGGATGGACGGCCCCACCCGTCGCCGTTCGCGCCGCACACGTGGGCCGGATTCACGACCGGTGAGTGGCGAGGGAGCACGCTGGTGACCACGACCACACACCTGAAATGGGGTTGGATCCGTCGCAACGGTGTGCCGTCGAGCGATCAGGCCACGGTGGTCACCTACTACACGCGCAACGAGAACGTGCTGACCATCACGTGGATCGTCTACGACTCTCTGTATCTGACCGAGCCCTACATCAAGTCGGCCGACTTCATTACCGCGCCACGCGGTGTGAGTGCCGCCAGCTTCGACGTGGAACCCGCCGATCGTACGAACAACTTCTTCGGACTGTGTTTTCCGCGAGAAGAGATCGCGCGGCCGGAGCCGCACTACGTGCCGCACTATCTGCCGGGCGCGAACCCGTTCATGGGTGAGCTCGCGATGAAACTGCGAATCCCCGCCGAGACGACGCTTGGCGGCGCCGAGACCGCATATCCGGAGTATCGCGAGAAGCTGCGGCAGGGTGCACCGTCGGCTCGAGGCCGGGCAACCATCACTGCACCAGCTGTCGTGCAGCCGAGACCCGGGGAACCAGCGCCCGACACTGCACTGGACGTGCTGAAGGTGCAGGGCAACGTCTGGATGATCGCCGGTGCCGACGGCAACATCGCTGTCCAGGCCGGCGATCAGGGCGTCATCGTCGTCGACACGGGTGACGGCACGATGAACGATGCCGTGATTGCGGCGATTCGCAGGATCAGCACGAAACCGATCCGCTACATCATCAACACGTCCGCCTCCGCGCACCATGTCGGCGGCAACGCGGCGCTGGCGTCGCTTCCCGGCGGCTCGACGACCGGCGGGCAACGTGGCGCACTGGTCAGCGTGATCGCGCAGGAGAACGTGTATTCGCGCATGTCACGTCCGGATGCCAACGGCGCAACGCTATTCCCTGCCGTGGCATGGCCGTCGGACGGCTACTACGCTCCTCGCCGTGGGTTGACGTTCAATGGCGAAGCCATCGACATCGTGCACATGGCGAATGCTTCGACCGACGGCGACAGCCTCGTCTACTTCCGCGGTTCGAATGTGCTCGTGACGGGAGATCTCTTCACGACGACGAATCTGCCGATGGTCGATCGCGCGCAGGGAGGCAGCTACGCCGGTCTGCTCAGCGCGCTCAACGCGCTTCTCGATATCGCCGTTCCCGACGATCTGATGGAGGGGGGGACCTACATCGTTCCCGGACACGGGCGGATCTGCGACGAAGCCGACCTCGTCGAGTACCGCGACATGGTGTACGAGGTCCGCGATCGCCTGAAGACGATGATCACGGACGGCGCCATGACGGCTGCGCAAGTGAAAGCGGCACATCCTGTTCTTGGGTGGGACGCTCGCTACAGTCGACCCGCGTGGACGGCAGACATGTTCGTCGACGCGGTGTATCCGGAGTTCGCGTCGAGGACGCCGGCCCGCCCGGGCGCAACACGCGGAGCGGCGCGTTGACGCGCGTGATGGCGGTGGCGCTGCTGTGCCTTGGGACTTTCGCTCGCGTATTCGCGCAATCGATCCCTTCGATGCATCAGCGATATGCGCCAATCGATCTGACCCGCACGTGGGTGACGATCGTGACCGAGGATTGGGACGTCCGCATGCTGACGCCGAAGAAGGGTGATTTTCACAGCCTGCCACTCACGCGCGCGGCGCAGGATGCGGCCAATCGCATCGATATGGCGCAGGTCGACGCGTCAGGCCGGGCGTGCGAGGCGTACGGCGCACCGGTCGTGATGCGTCATCCCGGACGCGTTCGGATCGCCTGGCAAGACGGCGAGACGCTGCGGATCGAAACCGACGCTGGACGACAGATGCGACGACTGCACTTCAACGCCAGGGCAGCCGACCGTGGTGAGCCGACGCTCCAGGGATTCTCCGCGGCTGAATGGCAGTACGCCAATGGCTTCGATCCGCTGCATGTCGATGACACGGGTCGCGCGCGCGGTGCCGCCCGGGGTGGCAGGGTTGGTGCGGGGCGCGGTGTTGCGTCAACGCAGCCGACCGGCGGCCGGCTCAAGGTCGTGACGACGAACCTGGCGGCGGGATTCCTGCGGAAGAACGGCGTGCCCTACAGCGCGGACACCACCGTCACGGAGTACTACAACCTGTTGGCGGAGCCAGCCGGCACGGAATGGTTCGTCGTGACGACCGTCGTCCACGACCCTGTCAACCTCGCGGTCGACTACATCACGAGCACGAACTTCCGAAAGGAACCGGACGACTCGAAGTTCACGCCAGAGCCGTGCACGCTGCGATAGCGTGACATCGAGGTCGGACAGCCTGCGACACTCGCGAGTGTTGTACCGAGGGTTCCGCACGCACTGCGCTTGCGTGCTCACCTACAATTCCTGTCGATGGTTTCCCCCCGGCGCCCCGAGCGCGCCCTCGAGATCGCCGAGCTTCCGCACGAACCGCGGCGCGACTGCAAGGCGCGCGCGGTCGAAATGCGGTTCTTAGGCGGCCTGACGGTCGAGGAGTCCGCGCAGGCACTCGGCGTGTCGGTCGATACCGTCATGCGCGACTGGAAGCTCGCCAA
>Ga0070699_100003169_pt1 | contig 14565 bp, 10 predicted proteins | sample KBSK1503metaG_FD_65473 | JGI IMG/M metagenome (GOLD analysis project Ga0070699, IMG submission 65473) | Corn, switchgrass and miscanthus rhizosphere microbial communities from Kellogg Biological Station, Michigan, USA - KBS K1-50-3 metaG | ecosystem: Host-associated > Plants > Roots >...
AGCTCCGGTCGGGTATACCCTTCGCGAATGAGCAACTCCGCCGCGGCGATGAAGTCATCGAAGCTGTTCTGCTTGTTCGCCAGCATTCCACCCTGGTGCCAGCTCTCTCCGTACTCGCCTCCGCCGCGCAGGTTGGGGACGGCCACCACCCCGCCGTGCTCGAGCCAGAGAAGCAGTGAGCGAGAGAACGCGGGGGACATGCTGATGTTGAATCCTCCGTAGCCAGTGAGATAGGTGGGGTGCTGCCCGTTGCGCTCCAGACCGGTACGATGGACCACGAACATGGTCACCGAGGTTCCATCCCGGGAGGCAAAGCTGGTCTGCACCACCTCGAAGCGCTTCGGATCGATATCGGCCTCAACCCGGCGCCATAGCGATTGGGTTCCGGTCTGGAGGTCGATGCGGTACACGCTCGGGGGTACGGTATAGGAGGAGAATCCGTAGAAGACCTCGTCTCCGTCCCACTCCGCGCCGATACCGAATAGGCTGCCGAGGGTGGGGAGTGCCACCTCCTGGAGCGTTCGGCCATCGAGGTCGGCAAGCCGCAGCCGGGACGACGCTCGTTCCAGATAGGTCAGGACCAGGTGATTCCCGGCTACCCTCATGCCGTCGAGGACGGCGTCCGGCCGGGGTGGAACCAGCTCGCGCCATGTGTCCCTGTCGGGACGCTCCGGATCGACCACATAAAGGCGATAGGTCGGAGCGTCGAGATTGGTACGCAGGAACAGTCGGCCGTGGGCAATCTCTCCCTCAAACGAGGCGGGAAGATCCCGGGCCACGGTTACCAACGGCGTCTGAGCGATCCGGTCCTGCAGGTAGAGATCAGTCTGGTCGAACGTGCGGGCAACCGAGAGGAGCAACCATCGGCCATCGGGAGATACGCTCACCCCGGGCCAATGCTCCTTCTCCGCCGGCTTATAGACCAGGGGATCCGTAGCTGGCTCGGTGCCGAGCCGATGGAAGTACACCGCGCGGTGGTAATGCTCCTCACCCTCAGGGACCTCACCGGGCGCGGGGTATCGGGTGTAGTAGAAGCCGGTCGAATCGGGCAGCCAGGCCAGGTCGGCGGCACGAGTGCGAGGGATACGGTCGGGCAGGACGCCGCCGGTGTTCAGGTCGAGCACCTGGAGTACGCTCTGCTCGCTCCCGTTTTCGGAGAGGCCGTACGCCAGCAGTTGACCTTGCTCATCGGGGTAGTACCAGTCGAGCGCGGTGGTACCAGCGGGGTCCAGCTCGTTGGGGTCGATAGCCACGCGGTCCTCACCATTGGCGCCTTCGCGCACATAGAGAACCGGCTGGTTCTGCGATCCGTCGCGCCGTTGGTAGATGTACCTCCCGCCGGCCGGCGTGGGAACGCTGATCGCGCCGATGGCAAGCAGCTCCTGGAGCCGCGACCGGATCCGCTGCCGGCCAAGGACTTGAGCCAGGTACGCCTCGGTTCGAGCGTTCTGTTGCTCGGTCCAGGCTCGGGTTTCGCCGCTCTCCCCGTCCTCCAACCAGCGATAGGGATCGGGAATCGCCTCGCCGTGGAGGAGGTCGACCGCGTCGACGGTCGGAGTGGGGGGAAGGTTGGAGGCCAACATGGCAGTGAGCAGTGAGAAGTAAGGAGTGAGAAGTGAGCAGTGAACAGTGAGCAGTGAACAGTGAGCCGGATGCAATCACGAGCGGCGGACGCCTTACTTCTTACTCCTTACTTCTCACTGCTCACTTCTCACTTCTCACTGCAGTTCAGTCCCCCAAGCTGATCCCCAGCTCCCGGGCGGTGACAATTGTGTCGCTATCCAGGGGGACGTTCTTCGAGCGCCCCACGATGTCATCCAAGGATACCCTGGTAATGTCCGGGCCATTGAGGCCCACCATGATCCCGAACGCGCCGTCGCCGATGGCCCGCACCGCGGCCGCACCGAAACGCAGCGCCAGCAATCGATCGTAGGTTGTAGGAGTGCCGCCTCGTTGCAGGTGACCCAGGACCAGCGTGCGGGTTTCCTTCCCAGTGTGATGCTCGATGGTGCGCGCCACCTTGCTCGCGATCCCACCCAATCGGTCCACCGTCCCGACCCCTCGGCGCTCGACCAGCTCGACCGTGCCGTCCTTGGGTCTCGCGCCCTCCGCCACGACCACGATGCTGAAGCGCCGGCCGGCCGCTTCCCGGCTGCGGATCTTCTGGCAGACCTTTTCCATGTCAAACGGAATCTCGGGAATCAGGATCACGTCGGCGCTGCCTGAGAGTCCGCTGTAGAGCGCGATCCAACCGGCATAGCGTCCCATCAGCTCCACCACCATCACGCGGTCATGGCTTTCTGCAGTGGAGTGGAGCTTGTCAAGCGCGTCTGTCGCGGTGCTCACGGCGGTATCGAACCCGAAGGAACGCTGCGTGCCGGTCATATCATTGTCGATCGTCTTGGGGACGCAGACGACCGGCAGTCCCTTGCGCCAGAGCTCGTGCGAGATCTGCAAGCTCCCATCGCCGCCAATGGAGACCAGGGCGTCGAACCCGCTTGCCTGAAACGACGCCACCAGGTCATCGGAGCGATCGACCTCGCATTCGTTGCCCTCGGGGTCGCGCATCACATAGCGGAAGGGGTTGCCGCGGTTGGTGGTGCCGAGGATGGTACCGCCGAGGTGGGTGATGCCTCGCACTGACGCCGGACTGAGCGGAACCACGCCGTTGAAGGAGAGCAGCCCCTCGTACCCGCGCTGGATACCATAAGACTGCCATCCGCGATGGTAGGCGCAGAGCACCACGGCCCGGATAACGGCGTTGAGACCGGGAGCGTCCCCGCCCCCGGTCGAAATGGCGATACGCATGTCAGGAGGAGCGCCGGATCAGGCTCACGATTTCCCCCGGCTCGGCGTGCCGTCCCACGGCCTTCTTGGAGAACAGAAGGTTGCCGTCGACGGTGACCTCGAAGACGCCGCCCGAGGACTCCACCAGTCGAATGTCGACATCGGGAAAGTTCTGCTTGAGCTCAGCCGCCAAACTGGTGGCTCGGGGTTGGTAGTTTCACACCACGCAGTATTCGATTCTCACCTGCACTGGCGTTCCTCCCTGGAGTCAGTGGCGGCCCTGGGGGCCGCCGCGAATCGTAGCCAGACCGCCTAACCCTGCCAAGGGCAAGGCCGGCCATGTGATCGTGCTCCTTGTCAGTCGTGCGCGCTGGCCGTATCTATTTGATCCATGCGAACCTATCGACTGGCCGCCGGGCGTCCTGGCTGGGCCCCCGACGTACTCGTCGCCTTGGTACTGCTCCTCGGGTGGACCACGACTGGCGCTGCCCAGGACCGTCGGTACCTGGTCGAGGTCGGGGCGGCCGGGGCCTATCAGTCATTTGACAAAGTCACGGATCTGGGTGGGGCGGCCGGCGGAATCGGACGGCTCGGAGTCTGGCTGCCGCTGCACTTCTCCCTTGAGCTGGAAGGGGCCTTTGCGTCGCCCAAGACCCAGACGGCGAACGTCGGGGTCGGCGTCAAGACCTTCGCGGCATCGGCACTCTACAACTTTCTGGTGGGGTCCTCCAGCTCCATCTATCTCCGGCTCGGTGCGGGGTCGACCAAGTATGGAAGCGACTGTCCCACGTCTACCTCCACCCGGATCATCTGCGGTAGCAGCGGGGCGTTGCTCGCGGGAGCCGGCGTCAGGGCTGCGATCAATCCGCTGCTGATGGTGCGCGGCGAGGGCGTCTTCAATCACAACCGCAGCAAGGGCGTAGGATCCGGAGCCCCAGTCAGCATCTCCAACTTCGGCATCAACGTCGGCCTCAGCTACATGCTCGGCAGCAAGCCGGTGCCGGACAGCGATCATGACGGTGTGCTGAACAACCGTGATCGATGTCCCGACACGCCGGCAGGCGCGCAGGTGGATGCGCGTGGGTGCCCGGCCGACAGCGATGGCGACGGAGTCCCCAATGGGGTGGACAAGTGCCCCAACACCCCCGCGGGTGCCACGGTGGACATCAACGGCTGCCCCAGCGACTCGGACGGCGACAACATCCCCGATGGTATCGACCGCTGCCCGGACACTCCTGCCGGCGTGCTGGTGGATCCGAGGGGATGCCCCAAGGACAGCGACGAGGACGGTATCCCCGACGGCTTGGACCGCTGCTCGGACACGCCGCGCGGCGCTACTGTCGACGCGCTCGGCTGCCCCGGCGATGAGGATGGCGACGGTGTGCTCGATGGATTGGACCGGTGCCCCCGCACGCCGGCGGGCGCCACGGTGAATGCGCAAGGATGCGTGCCGGGACAGCAGCCCGGCAAGCCGACGCCGTCGGCGCTTCCTCAGGGGCAGCCGCCCAGCCCTCCAGACACGGCTGCAGCCCGGCCGCGTCCGCCTGCTTCTCAGCCGCAGCCGCGGGCACAAGCGCAGCCTCAGGCGCGAGCTCCCGCGGGTGGCGCGATCACCCCCGGCATTCTCCCAGACGTAGGTTTCGATCCGGGCACTGCCCGGCTTCGACCGGACGCGTATATCGCGCTCGATTCGATCGCCACAATCCTTCTGGCCAATCCCTCGCTTCGGGTGGAGATCGGCGCCCATACCGACAATGCGGGCCGGCCAGTGGACGACCTCCATCTCACCACCCTGCAAGCGGAGGCGGTGCGCGACTATCTGGTGGTGAAATCGGTGCCCTATCAGCAGGTGGTAGCCAGAGGTTACGGCTCCAGCGTACCACTGACGCCCGACAACACACCGCGGGGTCGGGCCGCCAACCGCAGAGTCGAAATTCGACCGGTTCTTCCGGGCCCCTAACTTGCTAAAGTAGCCGGCAGCTCCTCGATGTCATCCTGAGGAGCGCAGCGACGAAGGGCCAATTCTCTGTGGCCCTTCGCTTCGCTCAGGATGACAACCATTTACCCCACATTCCATGCGCTCCATTTGCCTCGGCATTTTGGTGGTTTTTCTGCACATTGCGTCGCTCTCCGCTCAGCAGGCTTCGGGCTGGGGTGACGAGCTTCCACCCGCCCCCGCGCTGCCGGATACGCTCCTCGCGATTTCTCACATTGAGCTGCCAGTGCAGTGGCCTGCACCGCCACTCACCCAGCCTCCTCAGGCGGTCCATGCGATCTACGTGAATGCCTGGGCGTTCGGGGGAAAGCGATTCTATGATCTGGTGAAGCTCGCGGACCGGAGTGAGATCAACGCCTTTGTAATCGACATCAAGGACGACACCGGCTACCTGACCTATCGCTCGGAAGTGCCCACCGCAATCGAGATTGGGGCGAATACCCAACTCCGCGCCCGCGATACCCGCGAGCGGCTACGGGTGCTGCGGGAGCACGGAATCCATCCGATCGCCCGCATCGTGGTGGCCAAGGATCCGCTCCTGGCCTCTCGCAAGCCGGAGTGGTCAGTGAAGCACGTGAATGGGGGACTCTGGCGCGATCGGCTCGACTTCGCCTGGGTAGACGCGTTTAACGACTCGGTGTGGGTCTACGCCGCGCAACTGGCGAGTGAGGCCGTACGTCTGGGGTTCGCTGAGGTGCAATACGATTACGTTCGCTTCCCCGACGAGCCGGAGAGCCGGCTGGCACTGGCCCTCTTCCCCGGCCGGCATCAGGGAGAGACCAAGCGGCAAGGAGTTGCTCGCAACCTCCGGCTTCTGCGGGACCGAACCAAGAAGCTCGGCGTGCCGTTCACCATCGACGTGTTTGGATTGACCACCAGCGCCCCCACCGACATGGGAATCGGCCAGATGTGGGAGGACCTGGTGACCACCGCCGATGTCGTCCTGCCGATGGTCTATCCCAGTCACTATTTCAGGGGCTACTACAGCCTCAAGCATCCGAACAGCGAACCCTACCTGGTCATCCGGCGGGCGATGCAGGACGCTCTCCGCCGTTCGGAACCGCTGGGGAAGACCGCCGAGATTCGGCCCTATTTACAGGCGTTCACCTTGGGGCAGCCGCGGTATACTGCCGATCACGTTCGTGAACAGATCCGCGCCGCTGAGGAACTCGGGATCCACTCGTGGGTCCTGTGGAATCCGCGGAGCGCCTACGACGCAGGAATCTTCCGGCCCAAGCCAGCCTCGGTGAGCCTTCTGGGACACTGAGGTCGGGCGTTGTCCTCCCCGAACGACGCTCAAGCCCTTAGCTGCCCTCCCGGCGATCTTGTAACACCTTACAGCATAATCACATCCCAGCACGCCCCCGGCAGGCGTGCTCCTTGCCGTCCGTCGCGCCACGCTGTATTCTCTCCGACTCGGAATCGAGTCGACTTGCCCATTCGCCAGGAGTCCCCCTGATGGAAACTCGGAAATGTCTCGGCCTGGTGACCACCTTGGCCCTGGTACTTTCTGTCGGGCCTGCTGCGGCCCAGGCTCCAGCCGGCGTCACGCCCGCTGCGATCGCCAAAGGAGACAGCATCTTCCACAAGAACGGGAACTGCTACGCCTGTCACGGAGCCAACGCGCAGGGAGCGGTCGGTCCCAATCTGACCGACTCCACCTGGATTCACAGCGATGGTTCGTACGACGCCATCGTCAAGACGATCACGACCGGCGTTCCCCAGAACGAGTCCAAGAGCGGCATCGTGATGCCGCCGAAGGGTGGCTCGACCATCAGCGACGATGACGTGAAAGCGGTCGCCGCCTATGTCTGGTCGCTAAGCCACAAGAAGGGGTGATGACGGCAGTAAGAAGTGAGAAGTAAGAAGTGAGAAGTAAGAAGTGAGAAGTAAGAAGTGAGAAGTAAGAAGTGATGAGTGAGGATTAGAGGTTAGGAGTGTCACCCTGGAGCGAACGCAGTGAGCGGAAGGGGCCTGAGCCCGGCTAGGGTTTCGGCCCCTTCCGCTTCGCTTCAGGGTGACACGTCCTTACTCCCTAGTTCTGCTCGCTCCTCGCCACTCCTTGCTGTCACTCCTGACTCCTTAATCCTCCCTCCCTACTTCCCTCTCCTTACTCCTCTATTCGCCTCCTTCACCCTCGGTTCTGCTTAACTTCCAATTATGACTACGAACCATCTGGGCCAGTCCACCTCCGCCTATCTCCGATCCGCGGCGCACCAGCCGATCCACTGGTACCCCTGGAGTGATGAGGCCTTCAGCGCTGCGACCGCGCAGGACAAGCCCATCCTGCTCGACATAGGAGCGGTATGGTGTCACTGGTGCCACGTGATGGACGGGGAATCGTACGAGAATCCCGAGCTTGCCGGCCTGCTCAATCGCGAGTTCATCTGCATCAAGGTCGACCGCGACGAGCGGCCCGACGTGGACGCGCGCTACCAACGCGCGGTTCAGGCGCTGACGCAACAGGGCGGCTGGCCCCTTACTGCCTTTCTCACGCCCGCCGGAGAGGTGTTCTATGGAGGGACCTATTTCCCGCCTGACGGGAAGTACGGGCGCCCCGGGTTCCGAACCGTACTGCTGAGCGTACTCGAAGCCTTTCGCTCGCGCCGGGACCAGGTAAATGCCCAGGCCGGCACTATCCGGCGCGTGCTGGATGACAATCTGGACGAGAGTGCTCCAGGCGAGCTTTCGGCAGACGTGCTCGAAACAGCCGTCAGCCAGATGTCCCGCGCCTTCGACCCGGTCCATGGCGGGTTCGGCTCCCAGCCCAAGTTCCCCCACCCCGGAGCGATCGAATTCCTCCTCCATCGCTGGGTCGATCAGCCGAGCGAGGCGGTCCGGACCATTGTCAACCGCACGCTTCAGGGGATGGCCCGTGGAGGGATGCACGATCAGCTGGGCGGCGGATTCCATCGCTACAGTGTGGACGCTCGCTGGATCGTGCCCCATTTCGAGAAGATGTCCTACGACAATTCGGAGCTGCTGAAGGCGTACCTCGACGCGTGTGCCCTCTTCGGACAGGACGAGTACGCCGACGTCGCCCGTGGGATAATCCGGTGGGTGCGCGAGGTCGCCTCCGATCCGGAAGGTGGCTACGCAGCCAGCCAGGATGCCGATGTGGGACTGGATGACGATGGCGGTTACTTCACCTGGACTCGAGAGGAAGCGGCCGCCGTCCTCACCGCCGGGGAGCTCGACGTCGCCGCGGCGTACTACGACATCGGGACTGCGGGCGAGATGCACCACGATCCGGCCAAGAACGTGCTGTTCGTCGCCGCCAACCTCGGCTCCATTGCGCTTCAGACCGGACGTACCGAAGCGGCAACTCGGGAACTGCTTCGCTCGGCCAAGGAAAAGCTCTTGGCGGCGCGCTCCCTCCGGCCGGTCCCCTTCGTGGACCGGACCCGCTACACCAACTGGAATGCCATGATGGCGTCGGCGATGCTTCGCGCCGGCACCGTGCTGGACGATGAATGGGCGCGCAGCCATGCATTGCGAACCCTGGTTCGCCTCGGCCAGGAAGCCTCGCCGGCGCCGGACGCGGTGAGTCACACTCCAGGAGGGCTGACCGGCCTGCTCGAGGATCAGGTCTTTACCGCCGCCGCCGCGCTCGATGCCTACGAGGCGACTGGAGACCGGGAGTGGTTGGAGTGGGCCGAACGGTTGATGGATCGGGTGTGGAGCGATTATTGGGATGAGACTGATGGAGGATTGTGGGATACGGCAAGGCGCCAGACCGATGAACTGGGGTTGCTGCCGGCCCGGGCCAAGCCGGTTCAGGACGCTCCGACGCCTTCGCCCAACGGAGTCGCCGGAATTGTCGCCGCCCGGCTGCGGGAGCTGACGGCAGCGCCGCGTTGGGAGCAACGGGCCTTTAGTCTGGTCCGGGCGTTCGCTGCCCGCGCGGGAGAGCTCGGCCTCTATGCATCGACCTATCTCATCGGCGTCGACTGGCAGCTCAATCCCGCGACCCACCTCGTCATCGTCGGCGAAGCCGGCGACCCCGTGGCCGACCGGATGCACCAGGCCGCCCTCTCCAGCTTCATTCCCCGCCGGGTGGTGCAACGCCTCGCCCCCGCCGGCATCGAGACCGGCACGCTCCCACCCGCGCTCGCCGGGATGATCCGGGCCGGCCGCGCACCCTGCGGCTACGCCTGCACCGGCACCAGCTGCAGTCAGCCCGCCGAAGACTTGGAGGCGTGGCTTTCCACCCTCGAGGCACTCCGGCCTTCGGTGCTTGCCTGATCTCGTCACGGTGGAGCGCGACGAGTAGATTTTCCTGGTGCTCGTCCCTTCCCCAAAGCAGCTCGAAGCCATCGAAGCACCGCCGGGCCCCGTCCTGGTGGTGGCGGGCCCCGGCGCGGGGAAGACCTTCTGCCTGATTGGCCGGATCGGGCATCTGGTCGATCGAGTCGGAATCGACCCCAGCCGCATCTGCGCAGTCACCTTCACCAATAAGGCAGCCGACGAGATTGCCCAACGGCTACGCCGAGAGATCGGGTCGCCGGCTGAAGACATCACCCGGGGAACATTGCACGGGCTCTGCTTTGCTTTGCTGCGGGAGCACGTGTCTCTCATCGGCCTTCGGCGCGGGTTCGGAATGGCGGACGAGGAGTATCAGCGCCGGGTGCTTCGGCGGCTCCGGGTACGGCGCGAGCGTCACACGCAATTGCTGAATCTCTTCGGCCGGCATCAGCTCCAGAACTATCCCCTCACCCCCGGGGACCTGGAGCTGTTTCAGGAGTACCAGGCTCTGCTGCGATCGAGAAATCTGGTCGACTACGACGACCTGATCGCCCTCGCCGGGTCACTGCTGCGCTGCCATCCCGCAACAGCAGAGCAGATCCGTGCCCGGTGGGACTGCATCCTGACAGATGAATTCCAGGATCTGAGCCTGGCCCAGTACGAGGTCATCCGGTACCTGGCCTCGGAGCACCACAACTGTTTTGCGGTGGGAGATGACGAGCAGTCGATCTATTCCTGGGCCGGCGCGGACGCGAAGATTCTCTGGCGTTTCCAGCAGGATTTCGAGATCGCCGATCCGATCGTGCTGGAGCACAACCGCCGCTGTTCCCGGCAGATCTTCGAGGTCGCCAGGCACCTCATCGCCCGCAACCCCGCGCTATTCAATAAAGAGATCGAGGCCGACCGAGAGTCACCCCACTGCGTGGCCGCTTACTTGTTCGAAGATGAGCGGGCAGAGGCCAGCTGGCTCGTGGCCGACGTCGCCGGGGACCACGCCACTTCGGGGCTCGAGTGGGGTGAGTATGCCCTGCTGTATCGCACTCACCGCATCGGCCAGCAGCTCGAGACTCAGCTCATCGAGGCGGGGATCCCCTGCCGGGTTGCGCGGGGCCAGGCGCTGTGCGATGACGAGCTGATCGGCTTCGTCATTTCCTCGCTGCGGGTGGTCCGAGACCCGCGCGACCCGGTGGCGCTCGACGGGTTTGCGGAGAAGGTGCTCCCGTACCCGCTGCTGCAACAGGTACGAGTCCGCTTTTCGGAGGTGGAACTCCTCGCCGGTTTTCGCGGGTTTGCCCGGGAGAATCGGGGAGACCCGGACGCTCGCCTGGCCTGGCGTTTCGTGTTTCACGTGGAGAATCTGGCCGGGCTCGGCCGGGCCCACGAGCACCTCGATTCTCTGGTCGAAGAGCTGCTCTCGCAACGTGTCGGGCGGTACCGGAACCCCCTCGATGAACGCGCCGAGGAGCTCTCCGACCCGGCGACGTTTCCCGGAGCCGGTCTGCTAGCCCGGCGCCTCAGCCGCACAGCAGCCAGTGGAGGAAGGGTCTGGGTCGAGCCGGATGCAGGACTGGAGATCCCGCTGCTGCAGATGCTTCGGGCCGGGTTCGATGGCGAGGTCCTGGCGTTGGACATCACTCGACAGCCGGCGCCGAACGATGTGGTAATCCCTGCCAGAGCCGCGCGACCGCTGCTGATTTTCAAGGCGCTCCAGCTCTTTCGCTGCGCGGCTCTGGCAGATCCGCTGCAGGACTACGTCGCCTTCGACCTCGAGACGACCGATGTCGACCCCGCTGAATGCGACATCGTCGAGCTGGCAGCCGTTCGGGTCCGCAATCGGGTCATTGTCGATCAGTTTCAGCAGCTGATCCGCACCAACCGGCCCATCAGCCCCAAGGCGACGGCGGTACACGGCTACCGGGACGCCGACCTGTGCAACCAGCCGGAGTTTGCCGAGGTGTGGCCCGCCTTCCGAACCTTCGTGGGAACGGATGTGCTGGTGGCTCACAACGGGCAGACCTTCGATGTCCCTGTCCTCCGGCGGCTGGCCGCGGGGCTGCCCGGGGTCGACGATCTCGTCTTCTTCGACACCCTGCCGCTGGCGCGTTCACTGACCCATGAGAGCGCCAAGCTGACCGATCTGGCCCATCGATTCGGCGTCGATGCCGGCCGCTCCCATCATGCCCTGGACGACGCCAGTGCGCTGGTCGGCATCCTCCGCTCGCTCGGCGAGCTCAAGCTCGCCCGATCGCGCAAGCTCGCCCTTCCCAACCTGCTCGGCTGGCTCGGGTTGGCCTTTGCGCTGCACGCTCCGAGCGACGAAACACCGGAAGAACGCGTGCTCCGCGACATCGCGTTGCCCGCAACGCTGGGTCGATACGGGAACTGCCTGGAGATATACGCGGCGGAATGCGAGGCGGCCGGAGGGCCTCCAGTGGAGGAGTTGATCGAGCGGCTGGGCGGCGCTCGCTTGATGGAGCGTATTCGGACGGAGCGTTCGGTGGCCGAGCGCTATCCCAGCTCGGTCGAGCGCCTCCACGCGCTCCTGCGGGCGAGTGCCGCGCCGACCCTCCAGGAAAGCATCGACCTGCTGCTGAGCCGGGCAGCGCTCTCCAAGAGCGATGGTGCGTCGGTGGAAGACCAACGAGTGAATCTTCTGACGCTCCACTCCACCAAGGGCCTCGAATTCTCTCGTGTCTATGTCGTCGGCGCGGAGGATGGGCAGATTCCCGGCCTGCAGGCACTCGATGAGGGCGTCGAGCACGAGATCCAGGAAGCCCGACGGCTGCTGTATGTCGGGATGACTCGGGCCAAGGATCGACTGGTGCTGACGCGGGCGGCGCGGCGCGACGGGCGTCACACCGGCGGTGATCTGTTCCTGCAGGAGGCTGGGCTGCAGCCGGCTCCCGCACCACCAACCGCCGACCGGGTTAGATTAGCCTCGACATCATCTGCCGAGGCAACTCGTGGGGAAGACCGCAACTATTGAAACCAGCAAAGGCACCGTCGTCGTTGACCTGTTCGAAACGGAAGTGCCCAACACCGTCGCCAATTTCGAAAAACTGGCGAATAGCGAATTCTACGACGGCACGCGCTTTCATCGAGTCATTTCCAACTTCATGATTCAGGGAGGCGATCCCTACTCGCGCGAGCCGGGCAATGCCCGAGTGGGCACCGGCGGTCCGGGGTACAAGATCAAGTGCGAGACCCACCTGAACACTCACAAGCACGTGGCCGGCACGCTCTCGATGGCCCACGCAGGCAAGGATACCGGCGGCAGTCAGTTCTTCATTTGCCACTCACCTCAGCCGCACCTCGATCGGGTCCACACCGTCTTCGGCCAGGTGCGCGAGGGCATGGACGTGGTGAACAAGATCCGGCAGAATGACGTGGTCACCTCCATCCGGGTGACCTGAGCTGCATCTCGACTTTGCCCTGGTCGCCGATTATGCCCTCATCGACCAACAGGGCAAGCTGAGTGTGCTTGGCATCTTTCAGCATGTCTGGATCGCCAACTTCCCTTCGGTCTGTCCCCGGACCCACCTGGTCTTGAGAGTGCGAGGCCGGCGAACCGAGATCGGCATTCATACGATCCGGATCCGCTTTGTGGACGAGAACGGCACCGAGTTGCTGGGGGGAGAGGGGACGGTTCAGTTCGGGGAGCCGCCCGCGGGAGTGGTGGACGTCGAGGCCGGTGCAGTCCTGGTGTTCGATGTCCCGCTTCCCCGCCCTGGGCAGTACGCCTTCGAGATCGCGCTCGACGGCGAGGTGGAGAGCCGGGTCCCGCTGACGGCGGCGTACGCCCAACAACAGTGAAGCGTGAATTGAAAAAGCGTGAAAAGTGAAAGGTGAAAAGTGAAAGGGCCACCCGGCCACCGCCAGCGTCTCTTCACGTTTCACGTTTCACGCTTCACCTTTCACGCTTCACCCTTCACTTTTCACGCCTTATCGACCATGACCCTGCCGCGCGACCAGGCTCTCGCCATCATGCACGAGTACACCGCCTCCGAGGCGCTCCGCAAGCACATGTATGCTGTCGAGATCGCGATGCGGGCCATGGCCGAACGGGCCGGAGAGGATCCGGACGCGTGGGGGGTAGTCGGACTGCTGCACGACTTCGACTACGAGCGTTTCCCCAACGCCGCCCATTCCGCTACCGAGGAGCACCCGGCTGAAGGGGTTCGAGTTCTCGCGGGAAAGGGTCTTCCCGAGCCGATGCAGCGCGCCATTCTGGGGCACGCGAACTACTCCGGAGTCCCCCGTGACACGGCGATGGCCCGCGCCCTCTTCGCCGTGGACGAGCTCTGCGGATTCCTGGTGGCCTGCGCGTTGGTTCGGCCCTCTCGCAGCCTCCAGGATCTCGAGGTCTCGAGCGTCAAGAAGAAGCTCAAAGACAAGGCGTTCGCCCGTGGCGTCAACCGGGATGACGTGGTCCAGGGTGCAGCGGAGTTGGGCGTATCTCTGGATGATCACATCGGGTTCGTGCTGGCAGCGCTCCGGCCACATGAGCGAGTGCTCGGGCTCGGGTCCCCGTGACCGGCGCTCCTCTCGGCAGCGCCGACCAGTCGGTGGCCTCTGCCATCAACCGCGCGGCCGGAGGACGACCAATCCCGGGCAACCGGGTGGATCTGCTGATCGATGGCCCGGACAGCTACTGCGCAATGTTCGACCTGATCGCGCAAGCCAACCGCTGGATCCATCTGGAGAACTACATCATCCGCAGCGACACCGTCGGTCGTCGCTTCGCCGATCGCCTGGCGGAACGGGCCGCGAGTGGAGTGCACGTCAGGGTGTTGTACGACGGCCTGGGCTCGTGGATGACCCGGCGGCGGTACTGGCGCCGGTTGCGCGAGGCCGGTATCGAGGTGCGTCCCTTTCGTCCCCTGCCCGCCTTTGACCTGGTCTCCAATTTCTCCCGCAATCACCGCAAGCTGATGGTCGCCGACGGCTCGCGTGCCGTCATTGGGGGGCTCTGCATTGGCTGCGAGTGGACCGGAGAGGAGATCTCTGGCGGCCAGCCCTGGAGGGATACGGCGGTGGACATCGCCGGCCCGGCGGCGGCGGTACTGGATCAGGCGTTTGCCCGAACCTGGGCCCTCGCCGGAAACCCGGTGCCGGACGACGATGTGGCTGGCCGAGTGACCCCGCACGGTGACGCGGAGGTGCGGGTCATCAGTGGAGAGCCTGGACGGGAGCGGGCCTATCGGGTGATCGAGCTGCTCGCCGCCGGATCCATCGAGCGGCTCTGGATTACCGACGCCTACCTGGTGGCACCGCCCAGGTTGTTTCAAGCCCTGCGTGACGCCGCACAGGACGGCGTCGATGTACGCCTGCTGGTCCCCGGGTCGAGCGATCTTCCACTCATTCGGAACCTATCCCGGATCGGCTATCGCGATCTGCTCCGCCACGGCGTCCGCATCTACGAGTGGGACGGTCCCATGCTGCACGCCAAGACCATCGTAGCGGACACCCGATGGGTGCGGGTGGGCTCGAGCAACCTCAATCCCTCCAGCCTGCTGGGGAATTTCGAGCTGGACGTG
>Ga0070699_100003171_pt1 | contig 14560 bp, 21 predicted proteins | sample KBSK1503metaG_FD_65473 | JGI IMG/M metagenome (GOLD analysis project Ga0070699, IMG submission 65473) | Corn, switchgrass and miscanthus rhizosphere microbial communities from Kellogg Biological Station, Michigan, USA - KBS K1-50-3 metaG | ecosystem: Host-associated > Plants > Roots >...
TCCCAAATTTCACAGCGGCAATGCGCGGGTTGTCACGAAATAGCCACACGTTCCAGCGCACCCAGTTATCAGGAAATTGTGACCTTCTATCGCCGTGGATTTCCTACTTCGGCCGGCAATCCGGATTTGCGCTCTCGACTAGCCTCGGCAGTGACGCATCCGCGGCCAGGGTGGGGCAATTTTGCGCCGGGCCCTTCTGAGTCCGGGCTGTCGCTTGATGACCGGACCGCCCTAGCGAGTTGGATTCTGAACGGTTTCGATCGAGACAAGAATGCTGGCCAAGGTGTGGGTAAATGACAACTTTTGCACAAAACTTACCCGGTCGAAATGAGCGAGCAAATACGCAGAGTTTGGGTCCGCTTCCGTCGATTGAATATGACCTGATCCGCGCTCATGTCTTTGCGTCACTCGTCACGTTAGTGATCTCGGTCCTATTCGGCATTCTGGTGGCGACAAAGTTTACCTTTCCAGAATTTCTGGGAGGCCACGGATGGCTTACCTGGGGCAGGCTTCGCTACAACCACACGCAAGGCATATTCTTCGGATGGCTGGGCAATGCGTTTCTGGCATTCTTTTATTATGTTGTGCCACGTCTGGCAAATCGGCCGGTTTTGAGCCGCAGGATCGGGTGGTTTCTGTTCTGGATCTGGAATTTTGCGGTGGTCCTCCCGGGATGGGTGCTGGTTGCCGCCGGTTTCAGCCAGCCGCTGGAGTGGGCGGAGTTTCCGCTCGTGGTGGACGCTTTCGTCGTCCTTGCCTTCATTCTGATGGTCTTCGAGTTTGTCCTGCCGTTTCTTAGGGCCCGGCTCTCCGATCTGTACGTCAGTGCCTGGTACATTATCGGCGGCATTATCTTCACGATGCTTGCCTATCCGGTCGGGAATCTTGTACCCGAGCTCGTTCCGGGAGCGCGGGGCGCAGCGTTCAGCGGTCTCTGGATTCACGACGCTGTCGGTCTGTTCGTGACGCCCTTTGCTGCCGCCATCGCTTACTACGTTATCCCCGCAACCACCCGCCGCGCGATCTTCAGTCATTTCCTTTCCATGGTGGGGTTCTGGCTGCTCTTCTTTACTTACCCTTTAAATGGGACGCACCACTACGTCTATTCAGCAATCCCCATGGCCGCGCAGAAGGGCGCCATCGTCGCTTCAGTCTATCTCGGAATAGCCGTGATTTTGGTCGTCACTAATTGGCTACTTTCTTTGCGTGGAAGTAGTGGCACTGTTTCGAAGGACGTGCCGCTGCGTTTCGTCTGGTTTGGTGTCGTCGCCTATCTTGTGGTGAGCCTGCAAGGCTCGGTGCAGGCATTGATGCCCGTCAATCGCTTCATTCATTTTACGGACTGGGTCATCGGCCACTCGCACTTGGCAATGATTGGCTTTGCAAGTTTCATGGCGCTCGGTGGCATCGCCCATTTGTGGCAACGCATCCCTGGAACACGCTATAACGAGCGCATGATGAATTGGTCGTTCTGGCTTCTTGCAGTGGGCCTGACAGTGATGGTCGCCGACCTCACGATTGCGGGCCTGGTAGAGGCTCAGATCTGGCAGTCGAGTGCGTCATGGATCGATTCTGTCCGCGCGGTCGGAAGTTACTGGCTGCTGCGTACACTCTCGGGGCTTCCTATTCTCGCGGGCTTTATTGTTTTCTGGACTTCTCTCATTACAGGGCCAAGATTGTCAGAGGCCATCACGCCTGAGTCCAGCCGTGTGGCGTCAGAAAACGCCGCCACATTCGACGATATCTCGCCCGATTCAGACGAACGCGGCTCAGCTGGCTGGCTCAACTATGCACATGTCGTCGCCTTTGGCGCCGGTGTAGGTTTCTTCGCGCTTTCGTTTCTTGTTCTTGCGATTATTCCTGGAAAAGAACTGGAAGATGAGATCAAACAGGTGGCTCCGGTCACCATGGCAACGCTCACCGCCTCTGAACAAAGAGGCAGAATTATCTATGGACGCGAAGGATGTGCCTACTGTCACACGCAGCAAATTCGGTCTCTCGCGGTGGATGTGCGCCGATTCGGAGCGCCCACCGAGGCATGGGAGACCAAGTATGATTACCCGCAGCTTTGGGGCACGCGCCGCATCGGGCCGGATTTGGCGCGCGAGTTCAACCTTCGTCCGCGCGACTGGCAACTCTCTCATCTTTATAATCCGCGGCTTGTGGTGCGGGATTCTGTGATGCCTCCGTATCCGTGGCTATTTAATGGCGATCCCAATCAGCCCACACAGGAAGGTTTGGACGTTCTCGCCTATCTTCAATCTCTCGGACGCGCTCGACAACTCTCCGGTTTTGACCGCCAGACTTTAGCGGCGAGTGTTCAGCCCGAAACATTTGATATGGCGATGGCGAGCGAGCCTTCAGCCAGAGCCACTCCTCCCGCCGTTCCGATTGCCATGATGGGAGGATACAGTCTCAGCGCGCCCGTTCTGCACCCTGCATCGGATCCGGACGACTTACAGGAAGAAGTGAGCCGCGGCGGAACCCTTTTCGCCGCGAATTGTGCTTCGTGTCACGGATCCGCCGGCAGGGGCGATGGCAAAGCTTCCGCGAGCCTATTGCCCAAGCCGGCAAACCTCACAGCTGCGCGCTTCTCCGATGAACGATTGAGCAGTGTGCTGTGGAATGGAGTCGCTGGATCATCTATGCCGCCTTGGCGCCAACTTCCCGCCGAAGATCTGCGTGCCCTTGTTGCCTACGTGCATAGCTTGCACGCTCCAACTGCTTCTCCGTCAACACAAGATGCCAAGACTCTAGACGACGGTCAATCCTTATTTGTAGCCAACTGCGCCAGTTGTCACGGCGGAGGAGGGGCGGGCAACGGGCCGGCGGCAGGTGCCCTCGCTCCACCACCGACAAATTTCAAACTTAAAAAGCCAACACAAGAACGGGCGTGGGATGTTTTAGAAAATGGCGTGCCAGGAACGGCAATGCCGCCGTGGCGCAACCAACTCAGCGCAGACCAGCGGCGCGCCCTGGTCGAATTCGTGCGCTCTCTTTATGCTCCACCGGAGGAGAACTCAGGACAATGATCAATCTAATTGTGATCGCAATTTCAGCCATTATGTTCGCTCTGTTTCTGGTCTGGTGGCGATGGCCGGCTTTCCGCGCCTGGATTGAGGCGCCGAAATACTCCATGCTCCGCCAGGAACGCCGCTTCGACGAACAAGTAACGGGAAAGAGAGTCAGTAGTGAACTCTTGGTCGATGGCGGGAACGCATAGGTCTGACCAAGTCGGAGTAGGGATCATGATCGCTCATGACCTCCTCAGAGCTGGCAAGAATGGGTTGATGCCTTGCGCCACGCCAGAGAAATCTTTCACCATCTGCACGAACTGCCTGGCGCCGACGGCGCCATTCGTGTCCGGGGGGACGAACGCGAAACCGAACAGATTGCGATTGTCCTGCGCGCTCTGTCCATCGAAGTTCAGAAAAGCGGTGCGTCGGAGCCACGCCCTTAAGAACACCAGCGGCTGCCAATTCCCGTCATACGACCTAGAGGAAAGATAATGTTATAGTCACGGTTCGCATCAGCGTGATTGTAGTAATTGTGCGTGATCGTCAATTCGGCTTGGGTCACCGTCGCCGGAATCAAGCGAAATGTGGGATCCCCCTGTGGGTCGTCCATATTGAAGGGCTTATCCGTCTTCAGGTGCAACCCGCCCGTGGTGATTAGGCAGACTGTGCAATCAATCAGGGATCTGCTCATCGGTGTCCAGGGGACATCGGCACTCACCTTGATATGAGCGACCTTGCTCCACAGGAGTCCAAGGTTCGGCCAACGTGTGAAGGCCCGCGCCACCAGAACTGTGGCTCGCTGTCGAAAAGAATTGTTCATTCTGAACTTCTCGCCCCCGCTGTTTCTGCGCATGTAGATCGATGTGCCGCCGTCATGCTGTCACGCAACGTGCCTTATTACGCGTTCGGAATGGCATTTCGCGCCAGCACTTCGGCTGCTGCACGAGCTTCGTTCGCTGCTTCGGCCTGGCCACTCACTTGGGCTTTCGCAAGCGCACCCTCAAGTAGCAAAAACAGTTGCTGGGAGAGCGTTTCGGCGTCTCTAGCACCGGCTTCCACGGCAAGTTCACGCATAAAGGATTGGATCATCGCCTTATGTTTGATCGCGAGCTTATGAATCGGGTGCTCCAGGCTCGGATACTCGCAGCTCGCCTTCATAAAGGCGCACCCATAGAATCCTGGGGTGCGGAATTTTTCACCGAATACCTCAAAAATCGCTAGGAGTCGCCCGACCGCGGTTTTCGCGCGACGCTCCACCTCAGCCACTAGCCCTTCCCTTAGCTGCTGATCCTCGCGCTCGAGTGCGGCCAAGATCAAGTTTTCCTTGGACTTGAATTGCTTATAGAGGGTCATGGGTGCAACCCGCGATTTCTTGATGACTGCGTCAACGCCGGTGGCGTGAAATCCTTGCCGAAAAAAGATGTCGGACGCGACTTTGATCAGACGATCTCGCTTTCTCGAAGCCATGTTATCCACCCTCTCTGTTGAACTGCCACGCGTATATAGATCGTTCTATATCGGAAGAAGATTCAAAGCAGATGCCTAGCCTGGAGCAATAGTTAGTCTATGTAAAATCAATAATATAGAAGTAGATGAATCGTTCTATCTACTAGTAACATCAGATACGAGTGCAAGGCCACAAAGGAGGCCAACAATGAATCATCTACAGAAAGCACTCTCGACAACCGCTATAGCGATCGGGCTCATGTTCGGGGCAGGGTCCGCCAAGGCGCAGCTCCCTAAAACCAGCGTGCAGATCGATCGCGCGCACACCGCGCTCGTCATCATCGATCCTCAAGTCGACTTCCTGAGCCCCAAGGGCGTCGCATGGGGAGTCGTTGGCAAGAGCGTCGAAGCCAACCACACCGTTGACAACATCGAGACCCTCTTCAGGGTCGCGAAAGCTAACAACATCCCGGTGTTCATTTCACCCCACTACTACTACCCATGGGACCACAAATGGGAATCTGGGGGTCCGCTTGAGGTGCTGATGCACCAGATTGGAATGTTTGACCGTAAAGGACCCTTGACCCTGGAGGGTTTTCAGAATTCTGGGGCTGACTGGATGCCACAATACAAGCCTTACATAGAAGACGGCATCACCGTAATTGCAAGTCCACATAAGGTCTACGGGCCTGAGACGAACGACCTCGTGCTACAGCTCCGCAAGCGCGGTATCACGAAAGTGATCCTTGCGGGCATGTCAGCTAATCTCTGCGTCGAAAGTCACCTGAGGTACTTGCTAGAGCAAGGCTTCGAAATCGCAGTGGTGAAAGATGCCACAGCCGCGGCACAATTGCCTGGACTGGACGGGTACGCAGCGGCCTTAACGAACTACCAGATGATCGCAAATGCTGTCATGACCACGGAAGAAGCGAAGAACGCAATCAACGGCAACAAGGCTAGCAAGTAACACGTTTCCAAGGAGACGGGCCGCGCCCATTTGTGGACGGCCCGTCTTACGACCTAAAAGACGCGACGGAAATCCATTGACGGCGCTGGGCCCGGAATGCGGCTATTTAGGCGTTTTGATGGTCTTTAGGTCCAGGGTCGCACGGCTGCGGTCAATCAGGGCCTGAAACACTTGATCCATGTGTCCGCCGACCTCGAACACCAGGTTCCGGCTGTACTCGATCTGATAGTTGGAGTACTGATACTGAAATCTGCTTCGCTCCTGCTCTTCCAAATCGAGGGCGAAACACAAGCAGGTGGTGTAAATCCAACGCTCGCAGACTTGGCTCAGCCCCCCTATAGCCCGTGCTTCGGACAAGGTGTCTGCGATCTTCGCCAAGCCTGCGGCGTCAGAGATATGAGTAAAACAGTTTCCTTCCTTGGTAAAGCTGATCCCCGCCTTGCGTGCTTGGCAAGCTACATACTCATGACCGTTCAGGATCACTTGGGCGGGGAAGGGAGGATGCCCGCTGATCTTGATGGTGACATGGCCCCACTCGGGGTCAAGGATATGAAAGCAGTAGTGATTCACGTAGGGCATCGGGTTTTTGGGCTGGATGTAATGGTTGGGGCTGACATCTCACACACCGGCGCTTGGGCGCGACCGACCAAGACTAGAAATAACCCTTGGGTGACCTTTGTCTTGGCCAAGTATTCTTCTGCAATGTGGTGTTTGCGATCGCCGACCGAGCAGTCGATGACAGGAATTTCCCCGCTTTCGCATAGCCGCGAATACGACGACTGAAACGACCGGCCATCCGCATCAGGTGCGCGTTTTCTAGCGTGTCGTCTGATCCGGTGAGCGCCCGCCACCATACGCGGAATCCACCGGGAGCATGTGCCGTTCGCAAATAAGCATTCAGCACGATCCGATCCACGCAATCGTAGCTATTACTCAGTAAGTCCTGATAGATAGCGCTCAACCCATCCGCCATGGAGTGGACACTACAGGCACTGCAGCCTCAATTTCAACTGCCCCGAGGGGGCCACTTTTTCGCAGCCCAGTCTGCGAAAAAGCGTAGACGCCTACGCATAATCTTGCCCAATTGTCATTCGTTAGGTTTCGATGTCAAAACAGGTCGTTGCGGTTGGCATTAGATTTGCGGCAGCAAGTTCAGGGTGCTGACGGAGAGCCGCTCGAATATCCCCCGGATGTCGGCAATCGGGAAGTAATCGTGAACCGAGCTTGCTAGAAGATGAATCATTTCCCGCCGTGTTTCAGCGCTTTGCTCGCGGTCCAGAAACGGGGTTCAGCGAAGTCTCGAGGACTATACGCACAAAAAGAGGGGTTCGTCGCCCGCGGTGGGGTCATGCACGATGGTTGGTGCGGAAAGTTGATACATCAACGATGCCGCGCCAGGCGCGGTGCAAAACAACTCGTGTGTCCGTACTGCGGTGCTACAATCCAGTGCAATCCGCGGTCCCCCAAGAGGAGGTTACCCATGAGCAGGAAGCGGAAAAAGCTGCAAGGTACCGTCCAGAAGGTCATCAAGCCCGCCATTCCAAGCCAACCAGAGAAGGCACAGATCGACATTCACGATGCTGACGACCTGTATCGGGAGATTCGCATTGAAAACGTGGTAACCGACGAGAAAGGTGAGAAAGCTCAACTCAAACCCGGAGCAGAAGTGGATGTCATCGTTGAAGCAGATTCGAGTGCTACGATTAAGAAACCAGAGAACCTTTAGGACAAAGCCGTCATCAGCAATCACAGACTGGCAATTCCAGCACGGACTCAGGTCAAGTCATTCTTCAAGGCTGGTATAAAATCGGCAGGGGTTCCCCGAACTACCGAACGACATTCTCACTGCGACGGCGGTGCAATAGACCCGCCCGGTTTGAAAGTGAAGAGGCGCACGCCTCGGTATGGAGATACCCACGCCTAATCGTTCGATGTTAGAGGCAATCCTCGGTAAACCCTGTCGTTTTTCTCCGCATCGAAGCTTCGTTGCTCCGGTCCATCTGGGTGATTTTCCGTGACCCCCACCACCCCAAAATCCGTCTTGATCGTAGATGACAATGCGTTTATCCGTCGGACGCTCTGGAGGTTGTTCAAACAAGAGGCGGACTTTGAAGTATGCGGAGAAGCCGAGAACGAAAAAGACGCAATTTAGAAGACTCAAGAGTTGCGCCCCGAGCTAGACCTTTCCATGCCTGTCATGAACGGCTTTGACGCGGCACGTGTTCTAAAACGGCTGATGCCTACGGTGCCGCTGATTATTTACAGCGCATTCGGTGACAATCTCGCGAAGGACCAAGCCCGGTTAATTGGAATCTCGGAAGTGGTCTCAAAATCTGAGCACGCATCTGTGCTGATTCAAAAAGCCCGAGGTCTTCTCTACTCCGCTGCTGCTTGAACTATCATAGAGTGCCACACGGTTTCTCTCGGTCAAGGGTGGGTCGTCCCCGTATCAGACTTTTGAGGCAGGAACCTCGGAGAGGGGTTCGCGCTGGATGACTCTTCCTGCTTCCCATTGGCCCGGCCCAGTATCTCCCGAACCTTTCGTGCAAGTTCTTCGGGGAGGAAAGGTCTTTCCAAGAAATCTCCACCGTTCAAGGTTGCGCAGAGTCTTGGCGTTGTTTGCCGAATCCGGAAACGCGCGCTGGGCATCTTGAAACATAACTCGATTCAAGCGGCCTCCTTTTCATCGGCCGCGCCTGGTCAATCTCTTCTACTGTACGGCCGGAGAGTACCGAGAGATCGAGGGTATCGAAGACGTACTCCTTGTCCACACGTACCCACGCAGTTCGCGACGACGGGCCAGCTCGTCGCTACGGCGCGTGAGCTCCAGCGGTAAAGGGGTGTCTTGATCGAGCGCGGTCTTCGTCTCGTCCATGATCTAGTATCCGGACTGGCAAGACATCCGAACTATTGATTGGATGGTTGTGAGTTCGGCATCAGCGTTGTGGTGGTTCCTTCGGGATAAATCAGAACTTCAACGCTTCCGCCCTCCGGGACTTTGTCGGACTTTCCCACTCCAATCGTCTTGATCTTCGTATCCTCCAACCTGAAGTTCTTGACCAGGTAATCGCGAACCACCATTGCCCTTGCTTCGGTCAGAAGGCGGTTGCTCTGGCTGTCGCCCTTCATATCCGTATAGGCCGCAATTATGGCTACCCCAAAATGGCTCGACTGCAAGAACTCTCCGGTTTCATTCAGGGTCTTTTCGTTCTTGAGCTTGGCGGTATCCGGCCTGTCAAAAATCTTCTTGGCCTCATAGTCAAATTTCTTCTCGGCCGGCTTGTCCGGCAATTGCGAGACCTCATTTTTCTTCAGGTCGGCTGCGCTCTCGTACCCTCGTTCTTTGAAAAAGCCCCGCAGGAAAAAGTTGTGTTTTAGGGCCTCCATGTCTTCCTTGAATGCATTCGTGCCGGCATTGACGTTCTGATAGATCTTCTTGTCGTTGATTAGGGCCCCAATTGATCCCTTACCTTGATTGATTTTGGTTGTGATCGAGTTGAGATTGCTGGCTGTCTGATTGACGTTGTCGATCGCTCCCTTGGTCGTATCGAGCACCTCGCTCGTCTTATTGAGCAGATCTGAAAGCTGCAGAGGAGGCTCTCCGCGAATTGTGTCGCCGTTCCTGACTTTAGGTGCCTGCTCCGAGCCGAACGAAATCTCAATGAACTTATCGCCCACCAGGCCTTCCGACCGGATGGTAGCCACGGAATCGTTCTTGATCACGTTGCGCGTCCCATTTGCCAGTTCCATGACTACGTGCACCTTGTCGTTCGGTCGCACCGGCAATTGGATCAGTCTGACAGTTCCTTCATGGATGCCTCCGACCCGCACTTCCGCGCCGCCATTCAGACCCGCCACGTTTGGAAATTCAGCACTCAACCGGTATGTCGAACTAAATATAAATTGCTTTTCCCCGATCCAAAACACTCCTGCGGCAAATAACAGCAGTGCGACAACGATGAACACTCCCAAACGAAAGGCTCTGGACATAGTGATCACCTGGAGCCGTAGCTGAAGAATTGCTTTACAAACTCATCCTGGCTGCCTTGCAAATCATCGAAGGTTCCCTCGGCCGCGATGCTCCCTTCGTGAAGCAGAACCATACGATCCGAATAGGCGTTTGCGCCGTGGACGTCGTGAGTGACCACGACGGCGCTCATCTTCCTTTTGCGTTTCAATTTCACGATCAGATCTCCAATTTCTGCGGCCGTGATCGGGTCAAGTCCCGCCGTGGGCTCATCAAACAGCAGGATTTCCGGATCCAACGCCAACGCGCGGGCCAGGCCTACCCGCTTCTGCATGCCCCCCGAGATCTCAGACGGCATCTTTCCCAAGTCCCGATCCATCCCAACATCAGCCAGAAGTTCATGCACCCGATTGCTTCGTTCGTCATTCGACATCTTGGTATGTCGGCTCAAGGGGAACGCCACGTTGTCCTCCACGGTCAACGAGTCGTACAAAGCTGCCTGCTGGAACAAGAAACCAATCCTCTTTCTGACCTCGTTCAGTTGATCCTGGTCGAGCTTCGTGATTTCTTTAGCGGCAACTTGGATTGAGCCCCCGTCCGGCGCCTGCAGTCCGATGATCAACTTCAGCAGTACGCTCTTTCCGCCTCCGCTCCGTCCCAGCACTGCCACCGTTTCGCCTCGCTTGACTTCGAGACTGATACCGTTCAAGACCTTCTGTCTACCAAATGCCTTTTGCAGGTCCGCAATTCTTATCAGGAATTCACTTCCTTCATCTTTCACGCCACTACCCCCAGATCATCAGAATCAGCCGCACGAGTATGACGTCAGCCAGAATGACGAACAGCGACGAGAGCACAACTGAACTCGTGGCAGATCTTCCCACTCCTTCCGTACCTCCTCTGGTGCGGATTCCCTGGAAACAGGACACGATCCCGATCGTCAATCCGAATACCGCGGTCTTGACGATGGGCGGAATGTAGTCGGTGAACTCCATGTTCTTGAAACCGTCTTCGAGAAACAGGCGAAGCGAAATTGGCTCCGACAGGGTATTCGCCAACCAGCCCATCAAGATGCCGCAGAAATTGGAGACCACGGTCAGAAGGGGAACCATCAGAATGCAGGCCACGACGCGAGTTGCAACCAGGAACTTGTATGGATCGACTGCAGAAGCTTCCATGGCATCGATCTGCTCGGTCACCTTCATCGAACCCAGTTCCGCGCCGATGCCGGCGCCGACGCGACCGCTCACGATCAAGCCGGTAATAATCGGACCACTCTCTTTAATGATGGAGAACACGATGACTGCGGGAAGAAACGCCTTCGCTCCAAAACGAACCAGGCTGTCTCGTGTCTGTAGCGATAGAACTACACCAGTTGCGGCTCCTGCAAGCGCCACCAGGGGCAGGGACTTCGACCCGATTGCGTCGCATTGTCTGAGGAGTTCCCCGAATTCATAAGGAGGCGTGAGAGCACTCCGAATCAGGCGGGCGCAGAACAGACCCAAGTCTCCAAACCATTCGAAAACCCCGACAAGGAAGTTCCTTGCGATCGGAACCGGATCCCGTAGACGCCCACCGGCCATTGCCCCGGAAGCCGTTGCGGCAAGAACCAATATGGGGAGACGCATCATTGGTCGTCAATGCTCCGCACATAGAGACACAACTTCATCTAACAACCCTGGCATTGGACTCTGGCCGGAGCCGATCGGTTGTCTCTGATCTTCACAACAAACGATCACCCGAGGTTGGCGGCACTGACCGCGCAGGCCAGAAGAAGCAAGACGACCGTCTGCAGCAAGCTTGCAACGGAGCACATAATCCGTTGATAAATTGGGCTTTGTAGACGCATGCTGACGACTTCCTGATGTGCTCCTGAGGGATACCGCTTCGCGGATGTATTCGGCGTAATTCTCTTTAGAGGTTTCGCGAGGGTTACCCGGTGCGACTGCCATGTCGCGGCGATTCGGATTTTTGCGCAAGATTGTGCAACGTTACTTTCAGGTGACTATGAATGGGGTGGAGACGCCACACCGCCGGGATGCACGCCAGCCTTGCCGATAGCCGATTCCGAACTCCCGCCCGCACTGCACGTTACGGCGTCCTTCACCCGCGACTCGGTCATAGCTGTCCGTGTTGATTGGAATGGCCTATTGCAAGCACCTGAAACATGCCACCGGGAGGTTGCTATGACTCTTCGAAATTTGGCGATGGCACTTCTGATTACTTTGGTGCTCGCAGCAGGCGTGGGGCTTCACAATTACGAAAGCGCCCGCAACGCCGCTGTTGTGCGCCAACTCAGTGATCAACTAGAGCAGACCAAATCCGAACTTGTTGATGCTACGACTCAACTATCAGAGGCAAACAAAAAACTCGGATTCCTCGAATCCTCTAAAGCCCGCGTTCAGGTAACAGCTTACGCTCTGACCGACGACTTCGGTCCCGATCCGGTCTTCTCGACCAATGCTCCAGCAAGGAGTGCTTACGCGGTGCCTAAGCACACTCTCCCAGCAGAGAAAGTCTTGAACGTAGCACTCTCACCGATGGCAGAGCGAAAGCTGCATGCGAGCCTGAACGACACGATTGTGCTCATGTCCGGAGATCGCGCTCGGAACCATCTTGCCCGCTTTGTGGACCGCACGGTGCAAACTGAGACTCGCTCAGTCGTGGATATCCTGTTCGCAGATGCCCACGAGGCCCGCATCTGGGGGAGGCGATCATTCTATGCGGTCAACATTTCTCGGCCCGATTCCCCATTTCAGCAGTGATGAGAGAAAACTCTGACGAAGAGAAAGCCCGCAGCATGAATAGCGTCTAGCGCGGTCTTTGAGGGTTACGTCTACAAAGGAGAGCACGGATGACCCTTGAACTGCTCAACTCTCGGCAATCGGGTGCTTTGCCTGTACGCCCGATACCGATTCCTCCATGCGGAAGGGCGTGTGCGCGGAAACTCCATCGATGAGCCCTAATAATGACAGGGATTGGCTCGACGTTTATAGAGCTGCCGCAATGGAATTCGACCGGAGCAAGTTGCCAGCGCGCATCGAGGTAGCTTAGAAGGCTATCCACAAATGTCTTACGGGGATTGCCAATTGCACACTCTAAGGAACATCGCGAACTGAGAGATGCACTCAACAGTCTCGCGGTTCTCAAGCGAATGCTCTAGCACAGTTGGCGTGTTGTTGCCATTTTCTGTCGGCAGTCGAACGCACGTTGCGTCAGGCTGGTGTTGTTTCTGTGTTTCCCACAAATACAAACATGTGAGATTACGTTATTATAGGCGTTCTTACAACTTCTCAGTCGCTTTCTATTTTTCGTGTTTTCTTGAAACGATGCGCCCCGTGACTCGATGAGTCCGTGGGGCTCTTGTTCCTCCAGAACGAGATTCTATTCGCTGACGGTCTTCATTTTCTGTTGAGTCACTTCCGACTCCGCTTGCAGCCAATCATCTAGTTCGTTCCCCTCCCTCCCACGTTGCTCGTACAGGCCGTAGGCGCGAAGGCGAATTTGCTCTTGAAGGTCGGGCGTGGGCTCCGTCACTTTTATTGGTGTTTGATTTGGAATAGCCGGACACGGGGCTGGTGTGTTTCATTGTGGTTTACTCCTTTAATATGATCTCTGTGCTTCAGTGGCGTTCTCGGACTATCTTCACCAAGAACGCAAGGTACTAACCTTTGCGGATTCCAACTCCGGGGTACACCGCCGTGAACCTCCCCATTAGCAGTGACAACTTAGGGTTGGTTGTCATCTGGATGGGAGTCGGATCAACGCGCTGAACGTATTTAGGGGCGCGGCTGCCGCCACGGTTCACATTCACAACAAATTTTATGTTTTTCATCTCTTAATCCTTTCTGGGAAAACGTGAACAAAAAGGAGCGGTTCATTTCTTTGAAGCCGAGTACACGACCGCTGTGAAGGGCTTGCCACACTCCAAGCAACTTGCCTTTAATCGAGGCGTGATCAGTCCGCAATTCGGGCACATCCTTTGTGATTGACCCCCGGCAATCTGTGGCTTCGCCTTTCGCATCCAGTGCAGGATCATGAACAGCACGATCAGCAGACCGAAGAAGATGCTGGTTGCGTTCATAGAGCGACCTTTCCTGGCGAGTCCTTGCCACCAAACGGTATGGCAGACCACTCACTCGCTGAAAAGCCTAAGGTGTGGGAGAACTTCAGATGGACTGGCTTAGGTCAGAAGACCTGAAAGAGGAGAAAAACGTAACCGGCCCGGTAGTCATTATAACAGTCCATGCACTGTGTCGTTCCCATGAGGTGGCGAGGCGTACCATTGGTCATGCAGCGAATCAATGCAGAACACCTCGCTCCTGATCACTCGGTCGCTGCCGATATCCTCGTCCGTGAAGAGCCTGACGAAGAAGAGGAAGACGAAGACGACGGCAAAGATAAAGATGACGAGGACGAGGAGAACGACGGCTACTCGGAGTAGCGGGACCGGGTCAGTCAATAGCGACACTTGGGAATCACACGTTCAGTTTCCAATATCCGCTCAACGTAGCCCGTTGGACTTTCTGCTCATTTAGCAGCAGGTTCAACGCCGTGGCAACTGCATCCGGACGCTTTCGAAGTTGCTCCGCTAAGTCTAGCTCGCTGACGATCACGTCCCCGGTTGGGTTCCGTTGGTGAACGGTGTGTCCATACGACGAAATTTTCTCAGCTAGCGACCGCAATTCTTTCTTCTTGTTCCGCTCGGCACGTCTTGTGCGCGAATCCTCAGTTTCAAAAGCCCGCAGGCATATTGCAGCGATCCCGAGGGCAGAAATGATCAATGCGACCCACCAATGGAGCGGCATCGAGGAAGAGATACTTGTGAGGAAATTCATGGAATTATCGGCAGAATAGAATCAGATGCAAGAAGAATACCTCGCAATCTGCGTGCCGCGAAGATTACGAAGGGGTCGTCCCTTTTCTATGAAGGTCAATACCTGCGACGATTGGTACGCGCACTGATAACAATTACGGTGGGAGCCCACTAAGCTGCCTGACGTTTTGACTCAACTGGCAATCCAGCACTCTGCCATGCTCGGAATCCGCCCTGAAGCGCCCACACGTTGTCGTAGCCAGTGTTCCTGAAGTTTCTGCACCAAACTGGCGCTAGACCCTTCGCTTGGTCACGTGCAGTACGTCACGACGGGTCTCGCCTTGGGA
>Ga0070699_100003173_pt1 | contig 14555 bp, 15 predicted proteins | sample KBSK1503metaG_FD_65473 | JGI IMG/M metagenome (GOLD analysis project Ga0070699, IMG submission 65473) | Corn, switchgrass and miscanthus rhizosphere microbial communities from Kellogg Biological Station, Michigan, USA - KBS K1-50-3 metaG | ecosystem: Host-associated > Plants > Roots >...
AATGGGTGGCGGAAACTAGACCTTCTGCGCGGCGGCGTTGGTTACTCTCAAGAAAAACCTCACCATCCAATACCATCCAATACCGTCCATCACCGCCCACGACCGTCCATCACCGGCTGCTCTTGCTGCTAAAGCCCTACCCGCCATATCTTTACCCATGCTTCATCACGGCCTGTCGCAGGTCATGACGCTCATCTTCAGGTTTGGCCGAAGGTTAGTGGCCAAGCCGGTTGCTCTCCATTCCCGTTTCGGTGTCCTGAAGTCAGGGCCAGCCGCTCCTCTCGGACGGCGGGTACTGCCCAGGATAGCGACCGGACGGGCAGGGAAAGTTGATGTCGACTGGAGTTGGCAGCGCCCGCTGGGGACATGGATCCCACCGCGGGCGCTGCATCACGTTTATGGAGCCGGCTCGGGACGACTGAGCCGGGCGAAATCACTTGAAACGCGAGATTCTCATCAATGGAGGCCCGCGGGAGACCCGCGTGGCCATCCTGGAAGACGACCGTCTGGTCGAGCTTCTGGTGGATCGACCCGATCAGCGCCGCCGGGTCGGCGACATTTACAAGGGCAAGGTCGAAGCAGTCCTGCCCGGCATCCAGGCAGCCTTTGTTGACATAGGGCTGGAGAAGAGCGCCTTTCTTCACGCCAGCGATCTGCTGGAGCCCGACGAAGACGAAGACCCGGAAGAAGCCGCCGCCGAAGCCGACGAGGCCGAGGAGGAGGCCCAGCCGGAGCCGGTTCTCGCCGAGGGCGAGCCCGAGCCGGAAAACGGGCGCGATCGCGGTCGCCGCAAGCGCGGCAATGGCCGGCCCAGCGAAGGTCGCCAGCGGGAAGTCAGCCCCCGCCGCCCGCTGCCCAACATCCAGGACATCCTCAAGAAGGGCCAGACTCTCCTGGTCCAGGTCACCAAGGAGCCCATCAGCACCAAGGGCTGCCGGGTGACGGCCCAGGTCTCCCTCCCAGGCCGGTTCCTCGTCTACATGCCCGCCGCCAGCAAGGTCGGCGTCAGCCGCAAGATCGACAGCCGGGAGCAGCGGGGTCGGCTCCGGGAAATGGTGTCGGGATTGCTGCCCAAGGATTCCGGCGGCGTCATCGTGCGGACGGTGGCGGAAGGGGTGACCGAAGATCATTTCAAGCGTGAAATCGACTCGCTGCTGGGCATCTGGAAGAAGATCCAGCGGAAGGAAGGATTCGTCCGGGCGCCGGCCCTGGTTCACCGGGAGACCAGCCTGACCCGGGGCATCATCCGCGACGTGTTCAGCGACAAGGTGGACTCGCTCCACGTGGACAGCAAAGAGCTGCATCACGAGATCGAGCAATACCTGAAGCAGGTGGATCCCGAATTGATGGGCCGGGTGACCCTGTACGGCGAGGCCACCCCGTTGTTCGAGAAGTTCGACATCGAGGCCGAAATCCGCGACCTCTTCAAAGCCCGGTGTGAACTGCCGACCGGCGGCTCCCTGATCATCCAGCCCACCGAAGCTCTGGTGTCGATCGACGTCAATACCGGGCGCTATACCGGCAAGAAGGATCCCGAAAAGACCATCCTGCGCACCAACCTCGAAGCGGCGCGCGAGATCGCCCGGCAGCTGCGGCTCCGGGATATTGGCGGCATTATCGTCTGCGATTTCATCGACATGGAGACCCGGGCCAACCGGGAGAAGGTGCTCCAGGAACTGCGGAACCATCTGGGCCGGGACCGGGCCCGGACCAAGGCGCTGGCCGTATCCGACCTGGGCCTGGTCGAAATGACCCGGCAGCGGGTCCGGCCGTCCCTGCTCGCCAGCATGACCATCGAATGCCCCACCTGCTCGGGAACCGGGCGGGTCTTCCGGCCCGAGGTGGTCGCCCGGCGGCTGGAGCGGTCCCTGAAAAGGGTGGGCCTGGACCGGAAAGAGCGTCAACTGGCGGTGCGGCTGCACCCCGAAGTCGCCCTTTACATCCTTGAAGAGGAGCCCAAGCTGCTCCAGACCCTCTCCCGGCAGACCGGGCTGGAGCTGGAGCTCCGGGACGACCCGATGATGCGGCTGGACGAGTTCCGGCTCATGAGCCGGCCGGCCGGGCGGGATGTGACGGAGATTTATGCAGTGGCATAAGGCGGCAGGTCGGCAAGACGGCCGGTCGGCAACCGGGCCCTGAATTGCCGTCCTGCCGACTTGCCGCCCTGCCGTCCCCGGGGTTGACCTAACCCTCTCTCCTGTCTAAGTTTGGCGGCTCACTGACAAGCACTTTCCAGAGCGGACGGTTATGTACGCGATTTTTCGGGCCCTCGGCAAGCAGTTCCGGGCGGAAAAGGGACAGACCCTGCGGCTGCCGTTGATGGCGGCGGAGCCGGGCAGCACGGTCACGTTCGACGAGGTCCTGCTCACTGCGGATGGCGACACCATCACCGCGGGAAGCCCGCTGGTGAAGGGCGCCGCAGTCGAGGCCGAAGTACTGCGTGAGGGCAAGGAAAAGAAGATCTTCGTCTTCAAGTTCAAGCGCCGGAAGAATTACCGCCGGAAGACCGGCCACCGCCAGCGCTTCACCGAAGTTCGGGTCACCGACGTGCGGGTAGGGTAACGATCATGGCTCATAAAAAGGGCGTAGGTTCCAGCCGCAATGGCCGGACAGCCAATCCCAAGTTTCTCGGCGTGAAGAAATTCGGCGGCGAGAGAGTTACTGCCGGAATGATCCTGGTTCGCCAGCGCGGAACCAAGTTCCATCCCGGGAAGAACGTGCTCCGGGCCAGCGATGACTCCCTGTTCTCGACCACGACTGGGGTCGTGAAATTCGAGTTCAAGGATAAGAACCGGCAGAAGGTGTCGGTGTATCCTGAGGCCGCGGCAGCCGCATCGAACTAGGGCAGAGGGCCAGGCACTGAAGACTGGGCGCCCCTGCGGCGCCCTTTGTGTTTCCGAGTCCCTGGGCCAAAGCCCCAGGCTCGGCGCATACTTGCCGCTAAAGCGACCCGCTTCCGTCTTTCCGTCCTTCCGTCTTTCCGTCCTTTTCCAGCGTAAACAGCGTCACCTCCGGCCTCACGTTGAACCGCACCCGAAGCAGGTGGCCGACGCCTCTATTGATATAGAGTCGGCGGCCTCCGGAGAGTGCGAACTCCCCCGCAGTGTATCGCTTGTTCTGGACCGGAAGAACCGGTGGCGGCAGGAACGGCGGCTTGACCTGTCCCCCGTGGGTGTGGCCCGAAAGGATCCATCCATCGTAACCGCCCCAGACCCGAGCGTCGCAGGCGTCGGGATTGTGGCACAGGGCGATCGACGGCGATCCCGGCTGGTGAGCGGCGAAGAGACCGGAAGGCCCGAAGCGGGGCCCCCAGAAATCCTCCAGGCCGATTACCCGGAGCCCGGCGATGTCCGCCGCCTCGTTGCGCAGCATCCGCACTCCCGCCGCTTCCATTCTCCCGGTCACCGCCGCGGCAATATCCAGGTGCTCCCAGTTGGGCCCGTAGTCATGGTTGCCCAGGATTCCCAGCGTCGCGATCGGCGCCGGCTTCAAGTGCGCGACCACCCGGGAAAGCAGGTCGTATTGCCGGGCCGAATTCCAGGTGACGTAATCGCCGGTCAGCATGATGATGTCGGGTGAGAGCGCGGCGACCCGGTCGAGTGTGGTGACCAGGTAGTCCTCGTCCACCCGGCCGACGTGAATGTCGCTCACCTGCGCCAGGGTCCGCCCGACCAGCGCATCCGGCAGGTTGGGGATCCCGAGGGGGCGACGGACGATCTCCAGCCAATGCGGCTCCACCCTCCAGGCATAGAGGCCGGTTAGGGCGCCGGTGCCGAAGACCAGCCCTGCGGCGCGGGTGAGGAATTGCAAGCGGGTAATCATGTCTCTAGCTTCAGGGGACTTTCTCAGGACGGAGCCGCGAACATGACCACGATCTTTGAACGCTTGAACCACGAGCTCGAAACCTTCGGCCGCAGGGCCCAGGCGGCGATCGACGAAGGCCGTTTTCACATCGAGTTGATCCGGTTGCGCCGCCAGCGGGATGAAGCTGCCTGCAATCTGGGCCGGCTGGTGCACAAACGGGAGCGGGGTACCGAAGTAGAGCCGGCCCGGATTGACGCGCTGTTACTCCGGCTCGACGATATCGAGGCTGCCATCGACAAGGTCGAAAAGCAGATGGGCTCAGTCCGGGCGGAAGCTGCGGAGGAAAAGCCGGCGGCGGCCGAACCGGCCCCGGCCGAGGCCGAGGTCGCCGAGGGATCGCCGTCCTAGGGGCGAGTCTCAGGCTCACCCCTGTTCTACATGCTGCAGTCACGCTGGGGCCGCCGGCTCGGCGCACTCTACCTCCTGGTGGTGGCATTCGCCGGCGGTTTCCTTGCGTACCATGCCATTGTTACTCCCCGGTCGTCCCAGGGTCTCGCCGCGCTGGTGATCTTTGCCGGGGCGCCGTGGAGTTTCCTGCTGGGCCGCCTGCTGGATCCGGACGGCGGGAGCGCCGTTCTGCTGGTCATGGGATTCTGCGTCGCGCTGAACGCCCTGCTTCTCTACTGCGTCGGTGCCGGGTTCGAATACCTCAGATCAAGGAAACTCCGTGAAGCTCGCTAGGAACGCCGGTCCCATCCTGGGAGTGCTCGCCATGGCCTGTGCCGGACCTTCCTCCCCCGTGCCGTCCCCTGCGATCCTGGGGACCTGGCCGCAACACTCGATGGAGCGGCCCCGGCCCCCGGTCGTCACACCCACAGCCTTTGTCCCGACACCACCGCCGCCTGACGCGGTCGTGCTGTTCGACGGCCACTCATTGGCCAGTTGGCGTCTGGCGGACAGCAGCCAGGCGCCGGCCGGTTGGAAAGTCACCGGCGGCTACATGGAGGTCGTCCCGGGCGCGGGAGGCATCGCGACGGCGCAGGGATTCGGGGACGCCCAGCTGCATATCGAGTGGATGGCGCCCATGCCAGCGGAGGGGAGCGGCCAGGACCGCGGGAACAGCGGAGTGTTCCTGATGGGGCGGTACGAGGTCCAGGTGCTGGATTCCTATGGGAACGATACCTATCCCGATGGACAGGCCGGTGCCATCTACGGACAGTATCCCCCGCTCGTCAATGCCAGCCGCCCGCCGGGCGAGTGGCAGAGTTACGACATCGTCTTCCACCGCCCCCGATTCAAGGCCGATGGCTCACTAGAGTCGCCCGCGCGGTTGACCGTGCTGCACAATGGGATCCTGGTGCAGGACAACGCCACTCTCGTAGGTCCGACCTCGCACCAGGTCCGCCTGCCTTACGTGGCCCATCCCGACAAGCTGCCGATCATGCTGCAAGACCACGGGCATCCAGTGCGGTATCGCAATGTCTGGATTCGAGTCCTGGAGTGAGCAGGCAGGGGCCGCGGAGAACTGCGCACCGCTGAGAAGCTGAGTTCCGCTGAGATTATCACTGAGGACTGAAGCAACAGTAATTTGTTCATTAACTGTTTGCTTTCCTCTGCGACAGCCTCTGCGAAACTCAGTTTCTCAGCGCTGTGCCGTTCTCCGGGTACTCTAATAACTCGGCGGCAGGTGCCGGTACCGCTCCAGCAGCTCGGTCATCCGGCTGGTCATCGGGATGTCCTTCCCCTCGATAATCACGTGTTCGGCGTGGCCTGAGTAATCGAACGGATCGCCGCTCCAGACGACCACGTCCGCCACTTTTCCGGGCTCCAGCGATCCGTAGCGGTTGGCGACGCCGAACGCCATCGCCGGCGCGAGCGTTACCGCCTTCAATGCATCATCCCACGAGAGTCCATTCCGGATCGCGAACCCGGCCGCGAAGCGGAGGTCCCTCGGTCCGCCGGTCTCCGCTTCCACCACGATGACGGACACCTCGGCCGCCGCCAGCAGCGCGGCGTTGTCGGATCTCGCGCCAGGCCCATCGAACGATGGAAGGTTGGTAAGCGGATAGACGGCCACCGGTACTTTGGCCCGGCCCAGGTCGGCGGCGATCTTCCAGGCTTCGGTTCCTCCCAGGATCACCAGCTTCAAATTGAACTCCCGAGCCAGTCGCAGCGCACTGGCGATATCGCTCTCCCGATTGGCAATGGCGAACGCGGGGAGCGTTCCATGCAGGACCGGGAGCAGCGCCTCGAGCTCGGCCGCGGGCGCCGACAGATCCTGCATGTCCCGTTTCCGGAAATCGGCCTTGCGACGCTCGTACTCCAGGGCATCCTGAAAGACCTGCCGGAGCCGTTGCAGGACGCCGGCGCGACTCCCGCCACCGGCTCCCTTGCTGGATTCGCTCAGGTCGATCATCATCGCGGCCGGCGACTGGCTCACCATGTCTTCAATCCGATCGCCATTGAGATCGATCAAGACCGCCTGGCCCGGGATCAGGCCGCCGCCCGGCCGGGTGATCGCTGTGGTCGTGCCTTCCATCCGGGCAACCGGAATGTTGACCACCTGGGGATTGATGCCCTCGGCGACGTTGAATGCCGGATTCAGGTCGCCGCTGTGGTTTCCTTCGTTGGTGGCGTCGACCGAGCCGACCTGGGTGAGCCCGAGGTTGGATGCGGCGTTCAAGAGGCCCGGAGTCACCGTGCGTCCGGTCGCGTCAATCCGCGTCGTCCCGGCCGGGATCGTCAGGTTGGTGCCTACCGCGGTGATCTTTCCGTCCTGAATCAGCACCGTGGCGTTCTGGATCCTGGGACCCGAGACCGGATAGACGGTTCCGCCGGTGATGGCGATCGTCTGAGCCAGGGCGGTCGAGGTGGTCAAGGCGGTCAAGGCGGACAGAGCCGCCAGCACGTTGCGGTTCATTGGCCTATCCCCGGATCGGTCACGCCCAGGTTGAAGTCGGTCGCCGGCCGATGCTTGGGATCGTTGCGGTCGAACAGGAGCCAGCCGTCGTTGAACACCAGCTCCGCTCTGGTATAGATGGAGAAAGGATCGCCGGACCAGAGCACGACATCGGCCGCCTTGCCGGGCTCCAGGCTTCCGGTGACGCTGTCGATGCCGAGCGCCCAGGCCGGATTGATGGTGATCCACTTGATAGCCTGCTCCCGGGTGACCGGGACGCCCGCCTGGATCCCGCTGTACATCGCCTGGGCCGCGCCATCGTTCAGCCGCTGAATACCGTCCGCGTCATCGGAGTGGATGATCACCCGGACGCCGGCCTGCTGCTGAAGCGCCGCGCTCTGGGGGATGCCGTCGAAGGACTCCATCTTGAAGCCCCACCAATCGGCCCAGACCGAGGTGGCCACGTTCTCCCGGGCCAGAATGTCGGCGATCTTATAGGCCTCGACGGCGTGATGAAAGGCGCGGATGTGAAACCCGAATTCCCGCGCCAGGTCCATCATCTGCACCATCTCGTCGGCCCGGTAGCAGTGGTTCTGCACCAGGATATGCCCGCGCAACACCTCGGCCAGGCTCTCCAGCTGAAGGTCGCGGTCCGGGGGATCACCCTTCCGGTCTTTCAACCAATTGTCCCAACGCCGGCGATATCCTTCGGCCCGGATGAACGCCTCCCGATAGCCCGCCATGTTGCCCATGCGAGTCGAGGGCCCGCTGTTCTGGTAGACCCGCTTGGGATTCTCGCCGCAGGCCATCTTGAGGCCGTAGGGGGCGCCGGGGAATTTCATCTCCTGCACGGTGCGAGCGGGGATAAGCCGGAGCGTGGCCGAGCGGCCACCGATCAAGTTGGCGGAGCCGGGGAGCGCCTGGATGACGGTGACGCCGCCGGCGATGGCCAGCGGGATCTGGGGATCCTGGGGCCAGAACGAATGCTCGGCCCAGACCTGTGCGGTGTTCGGGCTGGTCGCTTCGTTCCCGTCGGACTCAGCGAAGGTGCCCGGCGCCGAGTAGACGCCGAGGTGACTGTGATCGTCGATGAGGCCGGGAGTCACGTACTTGCCGGTCCCGTCGATGATCGTGGCCCCGGCGGGAGCGGTCAGGTTCGGTCCGATCGAAACGATCTTGCCGTCCTGGAAGAGGATCGACGCGTTGGCCTGTTCCGGTCCGGCTGCGGTGAGGATGGTCGCGTTCCGGATCAGGACCGGCGGATTCTGGTGCCGCCGGTAGGTCGAGGCATACTGGGGGCGGAGTGCGCTGATCGAGTCCGCCGTCGAGTCTTTCGCCGGCTCAGGTTTTGTGGCAACGGACGAGCTGCCCGCACAGCCGGTGGCCAGCACGATGGTGATCAGCAGGGGCCAGCGTGTCAGCATCGCTACTCCTCCTTTACCAGCGCGAATTCCAGTGGCGATTCGTTGATAGTCACCTTGACCAGGCGATGCGGCGCGCGGGTCGTGACGAAGAAGTTCACTCCGGATCCATCACCGCTGATCAGCTCGGCGCGCCAGGTCTTGAAGGTCCCCGCTGCCACCCGGACCGTGGCCGTGTCGATGACCGTCAGGGTGCCCGATGAACTGGCATTCTTTCCGGCCGAGAAAATGGTCAGCTTCCAGGCCGCGTGTGACGCCCAGGGCAGGGCGGCCAGGAGGGGCTGGATCGCGTTGTCGTCGATGGTGCCGGGGCTAATCACGGTATCGATGGCGAACTGCTTGGACTGAGGCGCCGCAACCAACGCATTGCCGCGGACTCTCCGGCCGGCGTATCCGATGTTGATGTAGGCATCCTTGCCCTGCACCTTGCCATGCTGCGACACCGTCCGGACCGACAGGTCCGGGTTCAGGGACACCTGGGTAGACTGGGTGACCGCGGTGCCGATCCCGGTTTCTTCGGTATACTCGAAGCCGCTCGGCGTCTTCTTGAGGCTGGTGCGCTGGAAGCCGACCTCCCGGCCCTGCACGATGATGGCGAAGGAGTCGCGACCCAGGTTCAGTGCGCTGACGGTGAAGCGAGGAGCGGCCTGGGCGAGGGCCGGTGCGACAAGGCCCGCCTGGAGGGCAATCATGGCAAGTGCGCGTCGGGACATCTTACCTCTTAGTCGGGAATAGTCGAAGGCTGTTGTCGCTCAGGATCGCCTTCTGGTTCCCCGCCTTGAGGGGCAGGGCCAGGAACTGATCCAGGTTCTGCCGGAGATCCTTGATCCCGGGGCTCGGCCAGTCGGTGCCCCAAAGCGTCTTGCCGGCGATTTCTTCGAGACGGGGAAAGTAGTCCAGCAGTTTCGACGGCGGTATGCCTGACACCTCGAGCGCCACGTTCTTGTGGCGCCGGAGGATGAAAAACGCCTCCTCCATCCAGAACGGTCGGCCGCCGTGAGCCATGATGATCTGGAGATCAGGAAAGTCGATCGCGACGTCGTCTACCTCGAGCGGGTTGCCCCACTTGGAGCGGGCTCCGGGGAAGATGCTGGTGCCGGTATGGATCATGACCGGAACGCCCTGGTCTTCGAGACGCCGGTAGATCCGGCCGAGGGCGTCGAGACCCTCGGTATAGGCGTTCGCGGGGTAGAGCTGGTGAGGCGGATGGATCTTGAAACAGCGGATGCCGAGCTCGATCAACCGGTCAACATCCGCCTCCGGGTTATTGGTAAAGCGGGGGTGCACCCCGCCGAACGGCAGGAGCCGGTCGGGAGCGGCCTGGGCATAGTTGGCCGCGAAATCGTTGGTGGAATCGTCGAACCCCATGAGATCGGGGCTGGGATAGTTGATGAGCCCGACCCGCCAGAGCCCGGCCTGGTCCATCACGTCGAGCAGGGCTTTGGGGCTTTCCATCAGCTCGATGAGCCGCTGCCAGTGGGCTTCCTTGCCCTTCCGCATTACGTCCAGGACCGCCGGCTTCATCTGCCGCCAGGGCTGGATGTGGATGTGAAGATCGGTGACGGGGTAGGGGAGGGCGGCCATGGACTCAAAACGTTAACCGGTCTGGAAGACGGAGCAAGCTGCGGCGGACATGCCACAAGGTGCCCATGACTTGCGTCGGAGGTATCTTTATTCCCTCCTGATCCAGGAAACACCAGTACTCATGACCAGTCCCACCGCGGTTTGCCCCCGCTGTTCCCGCACCGTCACGCCGGGCCTTCGCGAATGCCCCGGCTGCGGGTTTGACCTGGTCTGGGATCAGGGCATGGTGACGACTGCGGCCGTGGATTCCGGGGCGTTCATGACGACCGCGCGGATGCCGCTGATCATCCGGCCGGTGGATATGCTGGCCCATGCGACCTCGGGTGAGTACGAGATTCTCAACGAGCTGGGACGGGGCGGCATGGCGGCCGTCTACCTCGCCCGGGAGGTGGCGCTCAACCGGAAGGTGGCGATCAAGCTGATCCTGCCCACCATCGTCGACGGGCCGGAGGCGGTAGAGCGTTTCAAGCGGGAGGCGCGGACCGCGGCCTCGCTGAGTCATCCCGGCGTGATCCCGATCTACGCCGTCCGGGAATCCGACCACGCGCTTTTCTTCGTGATGAAATACGTCGAGGGGCGCACCCTGTCGTCCATTCTCCGGAGCGCGGGACCGCTCCCCGTCACCCTGGTCCGGAACGTGATCACGTCGGTGGCGATGGCCCTCGACTATGCCCACCGCAACGGGGTCATTCACCGCGACATCAAGCCCGGCAACATCATGGTGGATATCGAAGGCCACGTGATGGTGACCGACTTCGGCATCGCCAAGGTGGCAGACGCCGCCGGGCTTACCACGACCGGCCGCACCATCGGCACCCCGGCCTACATGAGCCCCGAGGCCTGCGCCGGCCGCGAGGTCGACGGCGGGTCCGACCAGTACGCGCTGGGCGTGGTCGCCTATGAAATGCTGGCGGGACGCAACCCGTTCCTGGCCGAGAACTCGGTTGGGATCATGTACGCTCACGTGCACGAAGATCCGCAACCGATCGGCGAGCTCCGGCCCGATTGTCCGCCCGAAGTCGCCGCCGCCATCATGCGGATGATCTCCAAGACCCCCGCGGCCCGGTTCCCGTCGCTCAAGGACGTCGCCCAGATCTTCCAGGGCAGCCAGCTCACCGACGAGATGGCGGTTGCCTCGCTCGGGGCGCTGGCCGCCAGCCGGGGGCAGTCGGATTCGGCGATACCCACCCCGGTGCCGCGGCGGACTCCGGTACGCACCGGCACCACCACGAAGCGGGTTCGCCGGCGGACGCTGGTCTGGGTCATCACCGCGACCGTGATCCTGGTCGCCGTCGTTCTGTTCGGACTGGCGAAAATGCGAACCCCGGGCAACCGGCAAGCGGCGGCCGATAGCTCGGTGGTCGCTACCCGGGCAGCGGCGATCGGAGCCCGCGCCCGGGCAACGGCGGCCCAGCTCGACGCCGGCGTCCTGGCCGGTGGCGATTCCGTTTTCAGCGCCGCCGAGGCCATGGCGGATTCCGGGCGGATGGCCGATGCGGCAGCTCTGTTTGGGCTGGCGGCCTCGACCTGGGATTCCCTCCTGGTCAAGCGGACCCCGGCCACCCAGCATGCCGCCACCCCTCCCATCGGTAACCGGCCACCCGCCGCGGATACCTCCACCCGCATCGTCAGCGATTCCGCGGCAATTGCGGCCTACTACCGCGAATTGTCCGGTGTGATCGAGGCGCGCCAGCTCGATGGAGTGCGGCGACTGCTTCCCAACCTGACTGACGCGCAGGAACAGAACTGGCGCAGTTTGTTCGAGGACAAGGATGTCGAAAAGATTGAAGCGAATTATGCGGTGGGACCGATGACCACGATGCCGGAAGAGACCCATGCCAGCATTTCAGAGCACATCAGCGTCACCCGGCGGGGAAAGGCGTCGCCGCGCGACCGCACCTACTTCGCGACCTTGACCAAAGGGCCGCAGGGGTGGAGGCAAATCCGCGAAGAGAAGTAGGGGCGCATAGCTGTGCTCCCTTACGACCAATCGTAGAATCCTCGCCCGCTTTTCTTCCCCAGTTTGCCTTCTTCGACCATCCGCCGCATCAGCCCAGGCGGCTCATACTGCGCCCCGCCCAGGGTGCTGTGCAGGTATTCGGCGATCTTGAGCCGCACGTCGAGCCCCACCAGGTCGGTCAGCTTGAGCGGCCCCATCGGGTGGTTGTAGCCCAGTTCCATCGCCTTGTCGATGTCCTCGGGACTGGCGACGCCTTGTTCCACCATGCGGATCGCTTCGAGTCCCAGTACCACGCCCAGCCGGCTGGAGGCGAACCCGGGTGAATCCCGGACCACGATAGGCTCCTTGCCCAGGGCGCGCACGATGGCGAGCGCATCCTCGCGGCTCGCATCGCTCACCCCGGGGTGGACCACGATTTCCACCAGTTTCATCAGGTGGACCGGGTTGAAGAAATGGAGACCGAGAAAGCGTTCGGGGCGGGGAAGGCCCTCGGCAAGCAGGGCTACCGAGAGCGACGAGGTGTTGGTCGCAATCAGCGCGGCGGGGTTCGCTGTCCCGGCAGCCTGGCCCAACACCTCCCGCTTGACGGCGGGATCTTCGACCACCGCCTCGATCACCAGATCGGCTCCGGAGCAGGCCTCGGCGATGCGGCCGGCGCCCCGGATCCTGCCCTGGACGGCGTCGCGTTGTTCCGCCGTCAACTTGCCCCGAGTCACCGCGCCCTCGAGCGTCTTGCCGATCGCGGCAAGCGCGGCTGGAACCGCCTCGGTCCGCGCATCGCAGAGCAGGGTCTCCCATCCGGCCGTCGCGGCCGCCTGCGCGATACCCGATCCCATCGTGCCGGCCCCGATCACCGCGACCCGCTTCACCTGGAACCCCATCAGTGCACCTCCTTCACCGCGGCGCGCAGCCGGTCCGGGTAGTTGCCGCACAGCCCGTCTACGCCGAGCCGGGCCAGCCGCCTGGCATCGCGAGGCTGGTTCACGGTCCAGGCGATGAGCTTCCCCCTGGCGCCGTGCACCACGTCCACGATCGCCGCATCGATCAGGGAATGGTCCTGCCAGATCGTGTCGGCGCCGGCCGACCGCATCAACGCGAGTGGATCGAGCGGATAGGAGGAGAGAAGAATCCCTCGGGGAAGGCCGGGCCGCAGGGCGCCGAGTCGGGCGATGATGCGGTGGTCGAAGCCATGCACCGCGTAGCGGGAAGGCGCGGGCCCCTGGTCCAGCACCGCGAGCAGGGCGGGGTCGAAGGCGGGGCTCAGGGTCTTCACTTCGACGTAAACATCGAGGTTGCCGAGAATCTCCAGCACCTCGGGCAGGGTGGGGACGGGCTCTCCGTTGGGAAGCCGGAATTCCCCCATCTGCATGAACGTGAGATGGCCGATCGGTCCCAGGCCGGGGAGCTCGGCATCGTGGTGGACCAGGATGATGCCGTCGCTGGTGGAATGCACGTCGAGCTCGACGCCATCGGCGCCCAGCTCGACCGCTCGCGCAAACGCGGCCCGGGAGTTTTCGAATTCTCTCCCGGACGCACCACGATGGGCAATTATGGATGGGATCATATAGGAAGGAACAGAAAGTAAAGGCAAGTAACCAGAAGTAAAAGAAAGTAACCGCACCGGTGCAGCTACTTTCTTCTACTTGCGATTACTTGCTTCTACTTTCAGTTGCTTTCATCATCGGATTTCTTGGCTTCGATCCAGTCATTGTCCTTGAAGATATTCCGGAGCAGCTCACGGTCCTCGGCCGTCGGCACCACCGAGGCGAGGTAGGCGGGATACTTGGAGCTGTCGATCTCATCACCATCTACCGTGAAGCACTGGCCTTTGTAGAGACCGATCTTCCGGTTGAACTTGATGTCGGGGACCATGAGGTGCCGGTCATGGTCCGGAATTGCCATGTTGAGCCGGACCACCAGGCGGGTGATCTCCTGCCGGTAGAGCTCGCGGCTGGCCTCGTTCAGGTGGGCGACATCGGCCGGGTCCTGGGTTTCCCGCTCATTGAACCGCCCCTTGAGGCCCCAGACGTAGGCCCAGTGCGCGCTGGACGAATTGTCGGTACCGAACAGGTCGAACGCGGTCGGCACCCACTTGTTGAAATAGCGCTGCATGATCTCGGGCGGAATCCGGCCGGCCTTCACGATGCGGAGCAGCCCGTTGTTGCCGGTGCCCAGGTGGAAGCTCTCTTCCTTGAGCATCGGGCCCATCGAGTTGGCCAGCGGCAGGAAGGCCGAGGTGGACAGCATCTTCAGCTGGAACTTGCCGTCCCGGTCGATGAACTGGGTGTAGGTGTAGAAGTCGAGCCAGTTCTCCACGATCTCGTTGAAGGAGCCCAGCAGCCGCTGGCCCTCCTCGGCCCGGCGCTCCAGCAGCTTGGCGGCCTCGCGGCGGCCCTCGTCGCCGAAGTGCTGGCAGAGCAGGTAGGACATCTGCCAGCCGTGCCGCATCTCCTCGCTCATCACCCGCACCAGGGCGAACAGGTCGTAGTCGCTGGGCGAATTCTGCAACAGCTTCTTCTGCTGCTCCACCGAGGCGAACTCGGTATCGCCCTGGAACACGATCAGGTTGAGCAGCGCATCCCGGATCCGCTGGTCGGGGATGTGCATGATCGTCTTCCACTTGGTGTTGCCCTTGTAGTGCCCGAATTCGATGGCATCAGCCTCGGAGGCGGAGAACTTGGCGTCGAACGCGAAATTCTTCGGGATCCGGGCATTGAAATCCTTCATGGGCAAACCGATCGACTCCTGCCAGAAATGGAAGTAGTCGATCCATTCATCGAAGTTCATTAAGCGGCGCATCGTCGATCTCCTAAAGTGGCTTATGGCCTATGGCAACTAATACCGCCCACTACCGCCTATTACCGCCTATTACCGCCTATTACCGCCC
>Ga0070699_100003174_pt1 | contig 14554 bp, 8 predicted proteins | sample KBSK1503metaG_FD_65473 | JGI IMG/M metagenome (GOLD analysis project Ga0070699, IMG submission 65473) | Corn, switchgrass and miscanthus rhizosphere microbial communities from Kellogg Biological Station, Michigan, USA - KBS K1-50-3 metaG | ecosystem: Host-associated > Plants > Roots >...
GCGTACGAGACCGAAATCACCAAGCCGCAATACCAAATTCTCAGCAAGGACATCTCGGGTTTTCAGGCACATAGCGAGGTGGGGCAGTATGAAACGTGGTTGTAATGATCAATGAACACCGTGAGCGCGCGCCCCAAATGGCGGGCGTTCAGGATCAAGAGCCAATCCAGGCATTCAGATCGGACCGTCCGGACGAACCGCTCGGCGATCCCATTGGCCTCGGGTGCCTGAATCGGCGTCCGAACGATTCGGACGTGTTCGGCCTCGAAGGCGGTATTGCAGCCGTCCGTGAACTTGCGATCGTGATCGCGGATCAGAAGGCGAATCGGTTCCGGCCGTTCGGCGAAGGCCCAGGCGACTTGTCGCGCCTGTTGCATGACCCATTCGGCGTCCGGGTGAGCCGTGCACCCGGCCAGATGGACATGCCGGCTCCCGACCTCGATGAAGAACAGTACGGCGTAAACGCGCCGTCCGGATGTGGCGTGGTCCCACGCACCTGCACGCGGCGGGTCGCGAGATCAATGACGAACACCGTGTAGAACGTCACGAGGCCTCGCCACGTCCACACCTCAGTCGTGAACAAATCGGCTCCCGCGATCGCTCCCCAATGCGCTCGCAAAAACGTCTGCCACGACGTCGGGCGCGTCGTTGCGGGTGGCACACCGTGGGCCTTCAAGATGCGCGCGATCGTCGATCGCCCGACCTCGTGCCCGAGATTCTTCAGGGCACCCTGAATGCGCGTGTAGCCCCACGTCGGATTTTCCTCGGCCATGCGCACCACGAGTTGCCGGATCTCGGCAAGGACACCGCGACGGCCGGTTTGCTTCATATGCGTCCATTTGCGCGCCACCAGCTGCCGGTGCCATCGTAGCAGCGTGTCAGGCGTGATGATCGTCGCGAGGTCACGCAAGGCCTTTCGACCCACCCTGTGGGCTCGTATGGCGAGTCGCCGCCGGTCGTCATCGGTGAACCGCAGGCGCCGGCCGCCGACCTGGTGCCGGAGCACGCGATTCTCTTCGATCAGATAGGCGAGCGCCTCCCGCTCCCGGCGATCGAGCCAACCGGTGAGGGTGAGGAGCAGCAACCGAAGGACCGACACGTCGATCACGAGTGGGAGCTTATATCACAGGACCGAAGACACGATCTGGCAGGCCACTGATCCTAAACTGGGACACTGCGGGTTTGGTAGATCCTCTCCGCTATCTGGCTTCCTGGGCTCGTGCTCCCCTGAGGATGCCCTCGAGGCCGTAATTTCCCTCGTGGCAGGCGTACTCGTAAATCTGTCCCTGAGCGGTGGTCATGGGAAGCGATACGGTCCAAGGCCGCGAGAAGGTTGTCGGATCGTCGACGGTAAACTCGTACGTGAGCATGTGTGCGTCGACACGCGTGAAGCGCTCGATGAGATGGAGGTTCTCGTCGGCGCCCTTGAAGTTGGTCCGATCGCTGAAATTCGTCGTGTCGACCACAAGCGTGGAACCCTCCCAACGCCCGCGCGAATCGCCTTGCCATCGCCGAATCGTCGAAGGCAAATGAGGACGCCCATCCAGCGGAACAATGCGCGCGTCATGGATCATCTCGTTAGCAATGATCACGTAGTCGTGGGTTTGCACGATCTGCACGTTGTTGTTGTACGCGTCGGGCAATATTGGAGGACCCGCATTAAACAAGAGGCACCGTTCGGCCACCGATCGATCTTCCGGTCCATCCGCGGGGCCACGCTGCGCGCGGGCTTCGGTGCGCGCGCGGGCCTTGGCCTGACCCTCCAACGTGAGCGCCGGAATCCTACCGTCGGGCGGGTCGATGATGAGTGACGATCGCTTCGTGCTGACGACTTTCGTGCCGAAGTCGTACCAGGCGTTGTTGTAAGCCTGCTCAACATCTACCTCGGCGTTTTCGCTTCGTCGATCCAAGTTGTACCGCTCGAGCTGCTGGCGCTCGAACCGCGCGGCCTCCTCGTCGGTCAACACCGGCTTGCCGGCCAACTGGGCCGGGCGCTCGAGCGGCGTGAGGCTGGAGAAATTCCAGATGCCCTGCAGGTCCAGCCGCCCAGCGTCGGCCTGCGATGTTTTTTTCTGGGCGAGGAGCGTCACTGCAGGAAGGACGATAAGCGAAGCCACGATGGCCACGCGTCGAAACCGAATCTTCATGTCTGTTCTCTAAAAATGAATCTGCGCCGTCTGCGCTCAACGTCGGAATCCCGACGCCTCACATGTGTGCGCAGCCATTGCCGGCGTCGATCCCTGTCATCATCACGATCGGTGCGGTAACATCACAGCGACGCCTGTCAATGCCTCTCGCGATGGTTTCCCGTGGCCGTCGCCTCATGTCCTCGTCCCCCGTTTTAGGATCTGATCGCGTCGTTCAAAAAAAGCGACCCGCGCAAACGGCGATATGTTCGGCAATCCGAAGCGAGTGTTGACGCCGTCCCAATGGTTCGGTAGTGCTACGCGTGCAGTCTAAAAATTCACTCTTGCTCCAACTATAGCCATTCGTGGAGCTATCCATGTTGAGGGCTGGCCAAACGAAGCACTGAAGAAGTTCCTGGTTAGAACCCTCTGGTACACCTCGTCTTGCAGCAGATTTCTCAGGTCAAGAATGGCCTCCACGCGGCGGTCGCCGTTGTGCCAGACGTTCTTGCTGACACGCAAGGTGAGGAGATACTGCGTCGGCGTTCGGTACGCTCCCGGTGACTCAAGGTTGATTAGCTTTGTCGCCTGGGGCAGCCTCACCGCGGCCTGCGCAGCGTAAACGACGCCAGACTGCCACATAAAGTTCGGGGCGAGCTGAACTTCAATCTTCGGAATCTGGTATATGGCTTGAACGTTGAAGATGTGCGGGCGATCTACATTTGCAAGCCGACCCGCCAGGTTAATGTAGTCATTAGGATCCTGTCCAAATCCAAAGCTTGTGAAGCTTGATACGCTAGCAGGAATTTTCCCCTGGGCTTTCGAATAAGTGTAAAAGATGCTGGCCAGCCATCGTTCCGAGTAGCGTTTGTTCAAGGCGAGTATCAAGCCGTTATACTTCGTGAAGAAATCCGATGGATTCGTCAACAGAAATCTTCTCTCGCTAGGTTGGTTGACCAGTGCTAGCGCCGTAAGTGTCTGGCCGTTCGGAAGGACCGCTGGCGCGGCCGCATATACCCCGCCGATGTCCAGCCAACCAAGCTGTTGTCGACCTTCCTTATGCACCCAGCTGACAGTAAGCCCCATATTTCTGCCCACCTCACGGTCCACGCCGATTGAGTACTGGTCGTTGTACTGAGGTTTCGCATTGCGGTCGACCGTAATATTCGTCAGCGGATTGACTACCTGTAGGATCGTCGTGTATCCCCCAGTGGCTGGGTCAAACTGGGCTGTGGTTGTCGAAGAGATGCCAGGGTGTACGGCAGAGATAATGTCCAGAAAAATCGGACTATAGTACCGGCCAAGGGACCCACGCAACACGGTTCTCGAGTCGCCCGTCAGCTTGACAGTGAACCCAGCGCGCGGAGACCAAGTCTGCCAAGTGAACATGTGGCCGAGTCCGTTAATCGTGGTACCCGTGGACTTAAGGTTGTTGTCGATGGCTGGCAAATTGGGACTGTCAGCTGACATGTGGTCGTACCGTAGACCGAGTTGAAATGTCGCCCGACCAGCCGTCAATTGATTATCCGTCCACACTCCCCAAGAGTTAAAGTGAGCGCCGTTGATCGATGGCGGAGCGTAGACCTCCTGGTTAGGCCTTCCGCCGAGATCGTAATAGTTCACTCCGCCAGGGAGTGCCGAACCGTTGTATTCACTGCCGCGGTCCGACTGGAATCCTCCATTCAGATCCATGTTGATGTGGCTGGTTGCCATGAACTTGCTCGACTTCGCAGTGACTCCATGGCGCCCACCTTGATTCGTACTGATTTGTGACACACCTCCGCTGGCAACGCCGGTGAGAAGGTCGACATGAGACGGTGTCGTCAAATCGCCGCCAACTGTTGCTACGCCGTCATTCGGCTGAATGAAGCCGGTAGCGCGAACCGTCAGTACTGTCGCTCTTGGCAGGATGGCCGTTAGTTCCTCGGAATATGTGTGACTTGAGCCGTAGTACGCGGGTATCGTTTGAATCGGGTTCGCTAGATCAGGAAACGGAGGCTCTCGCCAAGGTTCGTATTCGTACATCGACATGAACCTGAGTGACTTGGTAATGTTTCCGGTCACCTTTACCGTACCTGGGTAAAAATGATCGTACACACCAGACGGAACTGGGCCTGGATCCTGTCCTGGCGTTAGTGACGTAAGACCCTTCCAATGGGCCCCACCGAAAAACCAAATCCGGTCGCGAACGATCGGCCCACCAATATGGGCCGCATCGTCGACATAGGCTTTCGATGTGTAACCCGTTTCGCCCGCCGGGCAGTTGCAGTTTAGTTTGATCGGCTTGCTTACGAGAAAATCAGGGCGAAGGTAGGCTGCGGCGCTTCCGGCAAAGGTGTTGGTGCCCGACTTCGTTACAAAGCTGAGGACGCCTCCCTGCGCAATCTGATACTCGGCGGATGCACCTATTGCAGTGACTTGCGCTTCCTGTGTTGCGTCGTCGTCTCCGCCAATCCAGAATGAGCCGTTCCGGGGGCTATTGGTTATCGCCCCATCGATGAGCCACGCCGTTTCATTGGGCAACGATCCCATGATGTAATGGGTCTGGCCGCCGTAATCTGTACCAGGCGAACTCGGAGAGACGCCAGGCAACATCTCTGCGAGATCCTGAAGGCTATAATGTTCAAAAGGAACGGACTCGATTTTTTCGTTCGGAATACCTATCGCCACGCCAGTTTGGCGCGTGTCCACGACCGGTCCTTGACCGCTTACCGTGACGGTCTCAGAGACGGCGGCGACCTTTACCGTCACGTTTCGCTCAACGGTACCGCCCGTGGTCACGCGCAACCCTTGTTCTTCGTACGTGTTGAAGCCTGAGAGTTGGAGAGTCAGCTGGTAGATTCCTGGCGGGACGTCTGGGAATCGATACTCGCCTTTGGCGTTTGTCACAGCGACTTGAGGACCACCGGGCAGCGCAGGTGAGGTGATAGTCGCAGTAACGCCAGCCAAGACCGCTGCGGACTCGTCTTTAACCGAACCGAAGATCATGCCAGTTAAGACCTGGGCGTGAGCCCCCATTAGCATTCCTAAAACGGCGATCACCGCCAGCACCGTCGCGCACTTGGTACGATACATGCCAATCTCCTTCAAATCCGCGCCGTTAATTAGGATTGTTCGTGAAAGGACGTCGCCGAGCCCGTCGACCGAAACGTATTCATCAATTGATTCCGAACGCCAGGAGGACATTCCCTGGAAGGCCGTTTCCGATATAGCCGTAGCCAGAGTTCATGAACAGCATGCCTCCGGCGACGGTCGGCCCGGGTCCATTGATTGCGCCTCCTTTGGCTGGGACGCCATTTACGGTTGTGTACTCCCGCACCGTGTTGTATTCCCACAGGACTCGACCATCGGTCGTTGCATACGCACGCATGATCCCGTCAGTCGTTCCGGAAAAGACGACTCCGGGAATGACCGTGACAGCCGCTGATTGCGCGGCCACGCAGGTCCAATCGCCGAATTTGCAGTCAGGAGAGACGGGCGGACGCGTGTGCCAGACCTCCTCGCCGTTCGTTAGTTTCAATGCGAACAATCCGCCGGCTTCAGCGGGTCCTAACGAGATGTCGGAGTTGGGGAAATAAGCGACTTCGTTATCAGCGGCACCGCCCCATTCCACGCCGCCTACCGGTGTGCCCTTGCCGACACGGTGCTGCCACAGCACCGCCCCTTGATGATCCGGATCCAAGCCATATGCGACGCCGGACTTCTGCCCGATCGAAAGCACGGCTCGACCATCAGGCAGCTCGCGCAGGATCGGCGAGTTCGAGAAGTCGAAATCTGGACCGAGTGGATCCGGACAGTTGTCGTGATCCGGGTCTTTCGGGCCGCAACCGAGAATCCACGCGTCATTCGGCGTGATCTGGCGGACCCAGGTTGGTCGGCCGGTCTTCAGATCTAACGCCAGCACCGCATCACTGTTCTCGCCGGCAGGCTGGGTGTAGGCGTTGCCGGTGCCGATGTAGAGCACATGCCGCTTGACATCAATCGTGGGTGAACACCAAACGCCAACACCGGCAGGCCCCCACAATTGCTTACCAACCGAATTCTTCCCCGTGCGTTTCGCCTCGGCGGAAATCGTGTAGCGCTTCCAGAGCTGCCGGCCCGTAATGGCATCGTAGGCAACGACACTGCCACGGAACGTGCAGCACTCATATTTGTGGCCAGTGTCTTCTTCCAGTGACGACACCGGCACATAGAGTCGCCCTCCTTCGAGCGTGGGCGCCCCAGTGATACCAGCCAGCAGATGGCTGTCGGCGCGCTTAGTCCACAGTAGAGCACCTGTTTCCGCATCGATTGCGTAAACATTGGCCCGGACATCGCCAAAGTAAACCGCGTAGCGCGCCCGGCGACTATCCTCGAGCGGGCCGACGCTGATCGCAGTCCGCACTCCAGCCTTGGTTTGGTACGACCAATAGACGCACCCGCTGGTCGCATCTAACGAGTAGACGAAGCCGATATCAGATCCCACGAAGACGCGCCCGCCGACAATCGTCGGCTGGCCGTACCCGGATCTCCCGTTCGGGAAGCCAAACGCCCACCTCAGTTTCAGCTTTGGCACTTGATCTGCTGTGATCCCCGCAGAGGAGGCGGGCTGGAATCGCGAGTTGCCGAGATCAGCGCCCCATCCATTCCACATCGGCATTTTCCGCGGGTCGCCAAGCGGCTTGGACTCGCAGTGATTCTTCATTGCTGATGCCGGGCCGGCCTGGACGGCACCGAGCGGATGCCCTGTGAACTGTTCGGCCAGCACTCGCTTTTGCTGAGCGGTCAATTCTTTCGCGTTGATGGCCATACTCCCTGTAGTCAGCGCGTTGAGAATGGCTTCCGGAGTGCGCTGCTTGAGCGACTCGCGATCGGGGGCACGATTGTCCGCGGTAGGCCCACCGTGACAGCCAACGCAATACTGCTCGAACAGGCGAATGCCCTCCGATGACTGCGCCCTCGCAGACGATGCGGGTGTCAACATCGCGCACAAGAGCAACCATACTGAGTGTTGGCCGGGCGTCATGCTGAATCTCCTTCCGAGTCGAGGCGAGTCCTGGTTTTTGAGCTTGGTTGACACACGGTGCGCACCGGATTTGTTAACCCGCCAACTCGCTCATCCCAGTCTCACGCTGGATTTAGATCCCATACTCGGAAGATTGCCGTGCGTAGAGCGCCGTGAATGCACGAACGCGCATCAAGCACGGACGCATCAAACTCCCTACGTCTTGAACCGTTCGACCCTAAAGGAGGACAAAACGTCAACTTGAATGCTGTCGAGGATCTCCGCGGCTGCGAGACGGCCCACGAGCGCGCCAAGCGTGACGCCGCTATGCATGACCGCCAGATAAATGTCGTGTCTCCCTTCTGGGAATCCAATGATCGGGTGCCCGTCCTTCGGCATCGGACGCCAGCCCAGCGTTACCTTTTCTAGAGATGCATTGCCTAGTTGCGGCAGAACAGCCGCCAACTTCTGCAAGGCCTTGACGCCGTTCTCACGTGTCGCATCCTCAGGCTTGCTCGTCCCGAAGTCCAAACCTGTGACGATTCGACCGTCAGGCTTCTGCTTGATGTTTCCTATCGGTGACATGACGACACGTTCAACGACACGCGGCTGTGGCGTCGTGTGTGTCAGAATGCCAGCCGAGTCAGTCAACGAGACGGTCAATCCGGCCATCGCCGCCACTTTTGGTGTGTCAACACCGCACGCGATGACCAGCACGTCTGCTGGAACATCACCCGTCGTCGTCCGGACGGCACGGAGCTGTCCGTTCTGAATGTCCAACCCGGCTACTTCGGCGGGATAGTGAATCTGCGCTCCTTCCGCGGCAGCCTGCGACAGTAGTATCTCGGTCGCGCCGACAGGATCCAGGCTCCCCTCGCTCTCGGCATATAGGGCATTAGTAACCTTGCCAAGTACCAGGGTGCGCTCGAGCGCATGGAGCCTTGCTTCGTCGATGAGATAAATCGGGTACCCCCAAGATTCGTATCGACGGACTGCTTGCGTCAAATTGGCACCGAGCGCCGGATCACTCGCCCACCGGACGCCGCCGCCCCACATTATTGGGAGCTTGCCCGACAGTTCGCGGTCGAGTTGCCGCCATGCTTCAATGGCGATTTGACTCAGAGCGAAATAGTTCTGCGGCTGTTTTTGCGCGTTGATCCACGCGAATGAGTTCGAGGTCGCACCGGCGGCAGGCCTCGCACGTTCCAGCAGCGTGACGGAGGCGCCTCGCTTGGCCAGCCGATACGCGACGTTTGCGCCCAAAATGCCGCCCCCCGCGATTACGATCCGACGGGGTTCAGGCGACGAGCGTTGAAAGGCGAACGAGGGAACGCCTGTCACGGCGACGCCGCCGAACAACTGCAAAAACGTACGTCGTTTCATAATGAACCCCGCCGTATGGATATCGCTTCGGTATCACAGGCGGCCGCTGGGCACCACGGACCCCAGTCGCAGAGGCATCCTGACCGCCATGGCGAGACACCACTCTGAGCATACGGCTGTCCGGCTCAGTATCGGACTGGCGGGGAGTCTAAGGCGTCGAGCTCGTGCCGAATGTGACAATTTGTAACACTCTACGGGGCCACACCATGCGCCGACTTGCGCTGCAGAAGGCTTAGCTACTACGCCCGACGTGTGGTGGTCCGGAGACCCTCTCGATCGTCTTGACAGTGTTGGCGCCGAATGACTGCGGACGTATACTCAACCGCCATGGTGCGTCGCGACCCTTTCGACACGTCATCGACGGTTCACTCGCGTCCGTCTTCCCCGCGCACACCTGAGAATCGCCGACCCCTCGCGCGGTCGCGAGGGCTTCGACTTTCCTCGGGAGCCATCTGCGCAAACGCGTGAGTGGACAGATATGGGAACGGACGCGCCGCAGCGTCTACTACCTGCATCGGTGGCCATCGCAGCGTACCATGCGCCGGATGCGCGCCCGCGTGCGAGAACTCACGCCCAGGTGGCGCTGCCACGAGGATCTCCGCACCATCATCGCGGAGCTCAATCGGTGCTCTCCGGCTGGGCCCAATATTTTCGCACCGGAAATGCGCGACGAAGTTTAATCAAGCGAACAGTTACGTCGAGCAGCGTCTGCGTGGTCTGCTCATACAGCGAGCGGGCTCGCGTCGCGCTTCGCGACGCGCCGAGGTGTGGCGTCGCCCCTTCTTTGAGCACTTGGGCTCTGTCGCCCGCGTGGCACCGTCCAGTATCCGGGGGGTCGCGTAATGCATCGACCCGAACGACCACCGACAAGCCGTGCGCCAGAAATCCGCACGCACGGTTTGAACGCGCGTCGCACTGACACCCACCCTCGTGGTGGAGACAAGTAGGATCTACCAATGCGAGCTTCACTTGCGATGCTGCTTCTCGCGACAGTGGCGACGCTTGCATTGGTAATGCTGCGTCGAGAGGATCTCCCAGCGGCGATCCGCGCGTCTGAGACAATTACGTTACGGATCTCTGTGTCGAGTGTCGGTACTCTCTCTTACTCGCTTGCTCGTTCGTTGTCCGCCAGGCTTGCCGCGCTCGGCGGTCATCTCGCGCTGCAAGTCGTAGAGAGTAAGGGGCCGCTACAAAATGTGCTCGCTGTACAGCGCGGCGACGCCGAGATCGGCCTCGGCACCTCAGACATCGTATATGACAACGCGTCTCGCATCGGCGAGACGGGCAAGAGTCTACGCGGTATGGCCGTCCTGAATAACAACCCGATTCACGTGGTGGTCCCGGTCCACTCTAAGGTACGCACGCTGCGGGATCTTGCAGGCAAACGCCTCGCCGTTGGCACCCGCGAAGGCGGGTCAGCGCCGACGGTCGAGTATCTCTTGGCCAGTAGCGGGTTGAAGCCTTCGGATGTGCATATGGATACGGTGCATCTGCGTTACTCAGCAGAACGACTTCGCCGCGGCGAGGTCGACGCGATCATCATCGCCGCTAGCTTCCCGTACGAGCCGGTGAAGGAGGCCATGAGAACCGGCGGCCGCCTCCTTTCTGTCGACGGAGGAACAGTCGCGCGGGCCCTCAATCGATTCCCGTTCTACCGGCCTGTCGCGGTCCCGGCCAACACGTATTCTAACCAGCCGCAGCGTATACATACGGTCGCCGTCGACACTGTGATGTTCTGCCGCGAGGATCTTTCGGCCCAGACGGTGAAGACGTTCTTGAAGCTGTTCTTTAAGGAATTGGGTTCTTTAGATTCACCACTGGTCAGCCGCATCAATGTTGCCGAGGCTGACGCAACGCCGATTCCGCTTCACTCCGGCGCGGCTGCTTACTACCGCGAGCGGGCCCTGCAACGGTGAATCACTTGTCCCGTTCCGGCTTACATCTTATTGCCTTCATCATGACCGCCGGCTTGTGCGCGATGTTGGCGGCAATCTCGTGGCACGGCTACACGGCTTTTAGAGCGTATGAGACGAGCGCGTCTGAATTACGACTGCAGCGTGCGGACTTCGAGGCTGATCGTCTGCTCAGAGCACTCCTTCGAGACATGCGAGGGGCTCAGGAGTCGGTGCTCATGAGTTTCCCGCTCGACTCCATATTCACCTCAGAATTCGAAGAAGACGTCACGGTAGCCGGCGCATTTGCCCGCTACCCGTACCCTGAGTCATTCTTTGCGTGGCGTGGTCCAAGCATGAACGACTCGGTTATCTTCTTCAATCGCTCAACCCGGCCACCGGTCTGGGGTCCACAGCACACGACCTACGCTCATTATCCCCTCGTTCGCAACAGATATGCGGTACAAGGGGCCTTGCTGGCAAATCTTCTGACCTCGCATCGCCCGTCCGACACGCTTATAGTCACCGACACTGAAATTGATTCGATTCCGTACCAGGTTGTGGCGCGGCGTCGATTCGCCGATGCCTATCACGATCGCGTCGCCGGCGGCATCGGATTCATTGTCAATCTGAAATGGGTGAGGACCACTTACTTCAGAGACATGATTGTGGGCATTTCCCAAATCGCTCCGGTCGGCACATTTGCGTTCCGCGTCACGGACGACAACGGAATAACGGTGGCCACGGCGGGAGGCACGCCGGACTCTGGTCCGGTGGTTCAGCGTCATCTGCCTTTGATTTTCGCCGATCCCTTGGCAATCCCCGCAAATCTAAAGCTACGCGAATGGGGGCTCGGCGTTTCGCCCGCTGCTCCTGTGTCTGAGCCGCTGGTCGCCGAATCGTCTCCTGTCCTGTACCCCGTCTTCGTTGTTGCTGCTGCGATGTTCACGGTCGGACTGCTATTGGCCTCGAACGCTTCCAAGCGGGCGGCCGAACTGGCCGACCTGCGGGCTGATTTCGTAGCGACGATCACTCACGAGCTCAAGACACCGATTGCATCTATCCGGGCACTGGGTGACGCCGTCGCAGCAAAGCGAGTGGTTGCGCCTGTAGCCGTGCGTGAGTACGCACAGATGGTTGTTGACCAGACTGCACGCCTCTCACACCTGGTTGATAATGCCCTGGCCTATTCCCGCGTCACCGACGCCGCAAATCTGTACACGTTCGAACCCGTCTCCATCGCTGACGTCGTTGACGAGTCACTCGAGCGGCTCGCCTCACCATTAGCGGCAGGGGGTTTCGAGCTCGATTGTGATATCGGTCTCGATCTGCCGCTCGTGGAGGCCGATAAGGCCGCCTTGGTGTTGGTTTTCACGAATATCCTGGACAACGCAATCCGGTATTCCAACTCTTGCCGGTCGATCCGGATCCATTCCAGGACAACAGCCGATCTACTGAGCGTGACGGTATCAGACTCGGGGATCGGAATCGCTCCGGACGAAATCGCGACGGTACGATCCAAATTCGTCCGGGGACGTGGCGCCACGTCCGGCGGCACGGGACTCGGCCTCGCGATCGTCGGTCGCATCGCCACTGCACATCGGGGTACCGTGGAAATCTCGAGCGTGCCGGATATCGGCACCTCGGTGACAGTATCCTTGCCAATCCAGAGGGCTATTGCGTGAGCCATCACATCTTGGTAGTGGAAGACGACACGGCTTTGCGGCGTGTATTGCTCGACAGTTTTCGCCACGAGGGGTACTCGGTGGATGCGGCCGATACCGTAAGCGCTGCTCTACGATGCGCCGATCGCCAGTCGCCTGACCTCGTGATCCTGGACTTGATGTTGCCCGATGGCGACGGCTTCGAGTTGTGCAATCAGTTGAGGCGACACGACCGTGCCCGTGTCATTATGCTGACGGCTCGGTCAAGCAAGTCTGACATCCTTAGAGGGCTCAACTCTGGCGCCGATGATTACGTATCGAAGCCGTTCGACTTCGATGAATTGCTCGCCAGGGCGCGGGTTGTGCTCGGCCGTGGAACGCGGGAGGCGCATATCCTGATACTCGGCGACGTCACAATCGACTTCGATTCAGTAACGGCGCTTCGGAAGCAGCGCCCGATTCACATTACGCCCCGCGAATGCCAGCTGCTCAAATACCTAGCTTCAAGGCCGAACAGAAGTGTCAGTCGCGATGAGCTCCTGGCGGAGATCTGGCATTACGTGGACGCGCCAATTACCCGACTAGTCGACCAGGCGATTGCCAGGCTACGGCGCAAGATTGAACCTGATCCGAGCGAGCCGAAGTTCCTTCGATCGGTACATGGCGAAGGATATTGCCTCGTGCGCTAACCATAACCAAGGGCTCCGCCCTTGAAATCCTGCGGACGACAGGCGACTGAACGAATTGCGGGCGTTGAGGTTTAAAGGGCGGAGCCCTTGGTTATAAGTAGTTCGGAGCACCCGGCATAGCGACCGATCCTATTTGCCGTCAGCGTCGCTGCTCCCCTCAGAGGAATTCTTGGGCGCGTCTGTCGGATCGATGACAGCGATGAGGGCGGCCACGTCGACAGGTTTGACGAGATGGTCGTCGAAGCCGGTCTGGCGACTTCGCACGAGATCGGCGCGCTGCCCGTAACCCGTCATCGCGATGAGTCGGGGCACCCGGCTGCTCTCGCGAATCTGGGCCGCCAACTCATACCCATCCATCACTGGGAGACCGATGTCGATCACGGCGACGTCCGCCTGGAAATGTGCCAGTGCAACGAGCGCCTGCGGACCGTCGTACGCGACCGCGACCTGATACCCATGGTCGGTCAGGCGTAGCGGGTCGGTTGCGTCGGTGTTATCGTCCACCAACAGGATCCGCTTGGCCCCACCGACTGCAGCCATCGCTCGTTCTGGCTCGCGTACATCGGTCATGCTGGGGTTCTCGCTCAACGGAAGCCGGACACTGAAACAACTCCCTTTGCCAAGCCCCTCGCTGTGTGCGCTGACCGACCCTCCGTGCAGGGTCAGCAGGCTCTGCACGAGCGCTAGTCCGCGTCCGAGCCCTCCCTGCGACCGATCAACCGTCCGGGCGCCCTGCACGAACAAGTCGAACACGTGTGGGAGGAATTCGGGGCTGAGGCCCATGCCCGAATCCTGAACGTCCACGACGACTTCGCCCGGGCCCTGCTTCGCCGTCACGCTGATCTGACCGCCGGGTTCGGTGTACCGGGCCGCGTTCGTCAAAAGGTTCGCGAAAATCTGACTCAGCCGTACCTGATCGGCGTCGATCACGAGTCCGATCTCCGGCACGGCGACATGCAGTTGATGGCCGCGTTGCGCGATGAGCGGTTCGGCAATCTCAATTGCCTTGGCGATGACCATCGCCAGTTCGACCGGCTGTTTCTCGAGCGACACTTTGCCACGCGTGACGCGCGCGATGTCGAGCATGTCGTCGACGAGTCGCGCGACGTGACGTACCTGGCGCTCGATGACGTTGCGTTCGCGGGCAAATATGTCGATGCCGCGCAACTTCATCAGCTCCAGGGCGGTGAGAATCGGGGCTAACGGGTTCCGCAGTTCGTGCCCGAGCATGGCCAGGAATTCATCTTTGCGTCGATCGGCCTGACGCAACTCTTCAGCGAGACGCCTCCACTCAGTGATGTCGCGTGCGATTTTCGAGGCACCGATGATCTGGCTCTCCCGGTCCCGAATCGGAGAAATCGCGACAGAGACGTCGATGAGTGTTCCATCTTTCCGGCGGCGAGTGGTTTCGAAGTGATCGATGATCTCGCCTCGGCGGATCCGTTCCAAAATACCGGTTTCCTCGTGGACTCTCTCTGGCGGCACCAGCAGACCCGCGACGGGCTGACCCACCGCCTCCTGTGCGCTGTAGCCAAAGAGCCGCTCGGCGCCGGCATTCCAGCTGGTGATGATGCCATTGAGGTCCGTGCTCACAATGGCGTCATCCGTCGACGCGACGATCGCCGCCAGAATGTCCCGCCCGTCGCGGAGCCGATTGCCGGCGCTGACATCTTCGATCGCCAGTAGGACTCGCTCGGCTGATGTCTTCGGGTTGCGCAGGCGCCGTGCGTTGAGGAGGACTGTCCGCTGGCCGACATGCTCGAAGTCGTGCGTGACGGAGTAATTCTCCACCGTGCGACCGCGTGTCAGCACGTCA
>Ga0070699_100003175_pt1 | contig 14553 bp, 14 predicted proteins | sample KBSK1503metaG_FD_65473 | JGI IMG/M metagenome (GOLD analysis project Ga0070699, IMG submission 65473) | Corn, switchgrass and miscanthus rhizosphere microbial communities from Kellogg Biological Station, Michigan, USA - KBS K1-50-3 metaG | ecosystem: Host-associated > Plants > Roots >...
CACTTTGCTGGCATTGGTTGTGGTATGGCAGTTCCATATTGTAATTGTCTACGTTTTGATTTCACTGGCGCTTGCAGCAACAGTGCGCCCATTCGTTATAAGCTGGACCAGGCGCGGCTTCGCGGCACGTGTATCTTTGATTTTGCTTTTCATGATTAGCCTGGGTAGCTTCGTTTACTTAATCTTCCTGATCGGTAAGTTCGCGATCAGGGATATTCAACAAGTAGCTCAAACTCTTTCGGTGCAGGGCACTTGGAAACTGCCATCCTGGTTAGAGGGCAGTGCATTCCAACAGATTTTGGTTGCACAATTGCCAACCCCTGATAAGCTCTTTGAAGCAGTTACTGGCGAGCAAGGTCAACTTGTACTACCTGCTTTACTTGGCTTCACGGAAGGCATTGGTAGTGTTGTAAGTGGCACTATCATCATTCTGTTCCTGAGTCTCTATTGGAGCATCAATCAAATTCATTTTGAACGACTTTGGCTCTCGTTGCTTCCATCTGAATTGCGCAAGCATGCACGTGGCGTGTGGCGGACAATCGAGCCTGACCTCGGCGCTTACATTCGTAGCGAAGTTGCCCAAAGCATTCTGGCAGCATTGTTATTAGGAATTGGATATTGGCTGCTCGGCTCCCGATACTCGACCCTGTTGGCACTGATTGGCGCACTGGCATGGTTGATACCCGTAGCGGGCGCGGCTTTGGCCATTATTATGCCTCTACTAATAGGGCTACTGACCAGTGTGCCACTTAGCCTCTTTACGACACTATATACGCTCATCGTCTTGATTGCCCTGCAAATATGGGTCGAACCACGCCTTTTCAAACGCAAGTGGGATAATCCTATTTTGACCCTGATCATACTCCTGGCCATGGCGGACGCTTTTGGTTTGCTCGGCATTATAGTAGCGCCGCCTCTTTCCGCGGTATGCCAAATCCTGTGGAATCTCCTGGTTAGCAACCGCCTTGCTACTGGAGCTGCTGCTCAAGTTTCAGATCTCAAAGCACGGCAGACACATTTATGGAGCTTCATTGAAGAGATGGATGAACCGCCACCTCCATTGGTGGCCAGCAGTATGGAGCGTCTCACTGATTTGCTTGACAAAGCTGAACCGATTCTGCAAGCGACCCTTCCAACCGTCCACCCTGATTTGTTTCACCCATCCCAGTCTTTGACCGTTGAAGATGCGTTACCTATATCTGCAAAACCCTGAATAAACAGACATCGTTATCGGCTTTTTGCCTGGGTTATCTGAACGGCCCCATCTTTCGCGTTTGCGCTTCTTTTAGCATTTCTTTAATGTCCTCCCCCAAAGGATGGAGAACAACACTCCCTGATGGATGGATACATTTGAGGTGTGTTTGTTGTAGGATGGAACTGTAGGCAAATCGCTTTATTTAAAGAAGGAAAGCCCCTATGAAGAATTGCAAGCAGGTAATGACAAAAAAAATTGTTTTTTGTGTCTCCAATGACCTGGTATCGAAAGTCGCACAGTTAATGAAGAGCGAGAATGTTGGGTCGATACCAGTTGTTGAGAACGAACAGACTAAAAAATTGATCGGCATTGTGACAGAACGCGATCTGACTTTGAAAGTCTTGGCTGAAGAGCTCGACCCCAAATCCACGAAAGTGGAGGCAGTGATGACACGCCAGGTAGTAACTTGTCTGGCTGAGGATGATTTCCAAAAGGCTTTGGAGGCGATGTCCGAGCATCAAGTCCGCCGCATTCCCATTGTAAATAATAAAAACAAGATCCTGGGAATGCTTTCCCAAGCCGATGTGGCGATGCGCTATGACCATCCAAAAAGAACTATGGCAATGGTGAAGAACATATCCCAGCCGTAATAAGTTACACCACCCAAAAAATTCGATGAGAAAAGAGGATGAAATGCCCAACCAAAGAATGAGCAAGTCCCAGTTTGTGACCACCCTGGCCGAAAAAAGCGGTCTCAATAAGAAGCAAGCAAGCTCTGCGCTCGACACGATCAATGCGATGGTTGCCCAGCAACTTAGCAAACGCGGTCCTGGTGAAGTCCTTATCCCAGGCTTGCTTAAGCTGAATATTGTTGACAAGCCCGCCACTCGCAAGCATGAAGGTATCAACCCATTTACCAAAGAGCCGATGACCTTTAAGGCAAAAGCTGCGCGCAAGGTGATCAGAGTGCGGCCTCTCAAAGCACTGAAAGATGCCGTATAAGTTCCTGCCAGCTAATCCGGCGATCTCGCTAGTGCGGCTGGCAATTTTTCATCCTGCTGGATTGGAAGATTAACAAGGAGTGAGAGCGTTCCTCAAGGTCTTTGACGATATTAAACTCCGCGACGATGCCGTCTTACCGCTTTCCGCACAAAACCCGCCGGACATTGTGGTGATTGATGAAGATGAATTCAATAAACGGGTGGCAGAACATAAAGCCGATCGGCAGAGAAGTAAACGGATCAAGATGTTAATGGGCAGTATTTCAGAGGCGAAAGGATAATGAAATTACACATGCTCTTTATTTTGATGGACTTGTTTACCGTACTGGCCTATCCATTTGTTTTTATGCACGCCCAGCTACACCAGGCAGATGCCCAATCAAAAAATTTGAACACTCGAAAGAAAGGTACTTATGCGTAATCTAAGGATTCAGTTTACAAAGCAGAAATCGCTGTGCGTTTTTCCTGATAAGCGGACAAACCTTGCGAAGGCCGTATCCGATCTGAACCTGGATGGCAGCTATCCTGTTATTGTTTTGATTGGCGGTGACATTGATCCACAAGATATGGCTGTAACCCGGCTGGCCATCCAAACCATTGCAAGGACTGCGGAAGACATTCATGCAGTAATGATCTGCGGAGGAACCGACATGGGGATTATGGCGGAAATCGGCCAGATAAGACAGCAGCAGCATTACAAATTTCCATTGATCGGCATAGCACCTGAGGAGCTGGTAGCCTGGCCCGGCGGACCACGCAGCACAAAGCTATTATGGTGGGGAAAAAAGCGCTGGCACTTGGAACCGCATTATTCACATTTCATCCTTGTACCCGGCAGCCAATTTGGTGACGAGTCGCCCTGGATCGTTGATACGGCCACCCTATTATCCAAAGGCCGCAGGGCCGTAACGATTTTAATCAACGGCGGCGAAGTCTCGCGCAAAGATATTCAATTAAGTTTGGAGAATGGGCGTCCTATTATCGCACTACGTGGGACCGGGCGTCTGGCAGATGAATTTTCAAGAGATCCCCACAGGAACAAATTAATAACCGTTGTTCCATCAAATAAGGGGAAACGGATCACTGAAGTTATTCAAATGGCACTGGCGGTCGATGAAAGAAGCGTGTTTATGCAACCAGCAATCAGCACGGTATGACCCACTAAAGTGGTTGGTCGAACATATCGTTCTTGTGACGCCCTGCATTTTAAAATTGCTTGTCACCCGCGCAATACCGGGTGACAAGCAATTTCTCTACTCATCCAGGTCCACTTTGTCATTCTTATCTTTATATTCCTGTTCAGAGATCAGCCCTTCATCGCGCATCTTTTTGGTGCGAACATTTCGCTGTTCATAGGTTTCGTGCGGAACAGTTCTTTTGGAGTTGTAGTAAGCCGCAGTCTTGATTTGGGTGTTGCGTTCTTTGGCAGTTTTCTGTCCGCTTAGGAACAACACCGCAGTGATGGCCATCAGCATAATACCCATGCACATTCCCTGCGGCATGGCATAAGCGCGTGCACTTTGGACAACGTTCCCTCCCCAAATGGCCGCAACAAATGCGGCCACACCCAGGACGAAAGCACCGGCAAACCTGCCCCAATCGTGATTCACATACAACTGACTTGACCCAGGCAGGACAACGTTCATCAACCCCGCCACCAGTGGATTTTTATTCGTATTATCCATGACTTGCTCCTTTTGAGGTGAGGAAGCGCTGCAAATACCCCATCCTTCACACGCTATCTCCATTTCATTATAGCACTAATACCCTGACGGCAGCTTGTTGATCCAATTGGCGCCCAATCATCTCGCTGACTCTTATTACTTGGGAAGAATCTGCTAATACCCCACTGGGAATTGGCTGACCCAATCTTTGCCAAGCCGTATTTCGATATCCACGGTTTGAGAGGGATCGGATTTGATGAGGATCTGCGTACTGCTCTTAATGCCGAAGGTATCGAGCAGGAAGCGTAACGCGTATAACTTTGACGAATAGAGAACGATCGTGGTGCGGTTGGAGGCTTTTGTATCTCCATATTCTGTGACCAGCAGCCCCAGTTGAGAGAGATAGTTGCCTGTGCGGGTATCGAGTTCGGGTGTTGACGTTCCATTCAAGATGCGAATGCGGGCATAATCCGCTTGCATCAGAACTGACGGATAACCTTCCGCCAAAGGACTCAGCGGTCCGCTGACGGTAAAGATTTGATCGCGCAGGATGCGGACCTTATCTGGAATGGGTCTGATAATGCTGGCGTTTTGTCCGCCCAAAACAACATTGCCCAATTGAATCATGCTGTTATCAATAACCGCATTGCGGATATCCTCCTTTGGAATATCCCGAACCAGCACAGCCAATTTGATGGCATCCTCCAGTGGCAGGTTGGTGTGAATGCCATTGGAAAAGGTGTTATACAGTTGAGGCGCTTGAGCCAGCAGGCTGGGAAAGTTCGTGGGGTCTAACACCGTATCACGAATAGCAAAGATCACTTTCTGTTGACGTTTAGCACGGCCAATGTCCCCATCCTTGCAGCCCTGCTCCACGTGTCGACAACGCGCATAGGCCAATGCGACCCTGCCTCTCAAGTGCCTCATTCCACAACAGGTCAATTTGACTTTGGGAAAATCCTTGCCATGTGACACAGGGTCGAGAAACAGTGTTTCGTCATTGTAAATATCCACACCGCCGAGCATGTCGATGATATCGATAAAGGTGTCAAAATCCACTTGCACGTAATAATCCACGGGCACACCAATGAAGTGAGAGATCGTTTTCATCGTCAAATCCGGGCCTCCTCCGGGTAGTTTGGAGCCGCGTCCCAAACTCCACGCAGTGTTGATACGACTGTAGCCGAAGCCAGGGATGTTCACCCACATGTCGCGCGGAATGGAAAGCATCCCCGCTGTTTTCGTAGTGGGGTCAACCGTCAGCAGAATCAATGTATCAGTGCAAAAGGGACAATCAGGTTCGAGCGGATCGCCGCCACGCAACCCAACAAACAGGATATTGATGCGACTGCCGCCATCCCACTCTGGATATTCTTCTTCCGGTATAGTCGCCTCGGGCGTTGACGTAGGGACGGCTGTCTCTTGAGCCGTGACAAAGACTGGCCCTTCCAGCGCATTGACTTGTGAATCAGCACAACTTGTTGGTGCAGTACCAGGCAAAGCCGTCAACCGCCAGCACGTGGTGAGGTTACGAGCAAAACCGAAGAGACCTACTGCGCTCACAGACACAAGCACCCAGAAAATCAAGACGCGAAGCGGGAACTGGGGTGCTTTTGATTCAGACATGTTGAGGGGCTCGGGCATATCTCCATTCACTCTGTGAACAACGCTTGCTATTGTATCTTTGTTCCGGTGAGATGAGCGATGCAAAAATCAAGGTCACCGACAAGCGGGAGTAAACACTTACTCTATTTCAACCGATGTATTTTGGAAATTAGGCGTTTAGCAGAATCCATAATTGACATTCACATAAAAATGACTACACTATATTTACACGTTTTTCTTTAACAACTTTCTTATATCACTGGTTAATAGCTTGTCTGGTGCAGGGTCTTATTCTTTTACAATCCCAAACCTTATAAACAAAAGGAGCTACAGACGATGGCAAACCAAACTGTGTTTCGTTCAAAAAAGTTGTTATTTATAAGAACCCTGATTGTATTGGTATTGATCGTTGGAGTGTGGCCAGCGCTCTCGGTGAGTGCTCAAGCCTCCAATCTGGCGCTCAACAAACCAGTCACCTGTTCGTCGATTGAAAACGCTGGGTTCCCCTGTGCCAGCGCAGTGGATGGAAACGCCGGCACACGTTGGTCGAGTGCCCACGGCGTTGATCCGCAATGGATTTATGTGGATCTTGGCCAGAGCTACACCATCAGCCAGGTGATCCTGCGTTGGGAACCGGCTTATGCTACCGCTTTCCAGATCCAGACCTCAGCGAACGCTTCCACCTGGACCACCATCTATTCAACCACCACAGGCACGGGTGGCACACAAACGCTCAACGTCTCCGGGTCGGGCCGTTACGTTCGCATGTATGGTACGGCTCGGGCTACGATATACGGTTACTCACTGTGGGAGTTCGAAGTCTATGGTTCGGGTGGTGGCCCCACGAATACGCCCAGCCCTACTAACACGCCCTCTGGGAACCCAAACCGGGCACTGAATCGGCCAGTGACGTGTTCCTCGATTGAAAACGCAGGGTTTCCCTGTGCAAGCGGCGTGGATGGCAACCTCGGCACACGCTGGGCTAGTGCTTATAGCGCCAGCCCACAATGGATCTATGTGGATCTGGGCCAGACGTACACTATCGGTCAGGTAATCCTACGATGGGAAGCGGCGTATGCCACTGCCTTCCAGATCCAGACCTCAGCCAACGCCTCCACGTGGACAACGATCTATTCCACAACCACCGGCACGGGCGGCACGCAAACGCTCAATGTATCTGGCTCGGGTCGTTACATCCGCATGTATGCCACCGTCCGCGCGTTGCCGTATGGTTACTCACTGTGGGAGTTCGAAGTCTATAGCACTGGCGGCCCCACGCCGACTCCTACGCGAACCAATACTCCACAGGGGCCAACGAATACGCCCACACGGACCAACACACCAACCCCCACGCGAACGAATACACCCGTATCTGGCAGTATCATGCTTTCGTATAACAAGCCAGCGACGGCTTCCACTGCACAGAACAATGCCAATTGTTCAGGCTGCACGCCAGATAAAGCGGTAGATATGTTGAACTATACCCGCTGGGCCAGCGATACCTGGGATGATAGCCAGTGGATCTACGTGGACCTCGGCGCGACCGCCACGGTCACCCGTGTCGTCCTGAGCTGGGAGGCGGCCTATGGCAGATCCTACAACATTCAAGTTTCTCCCAATGCCACTTCGTGGACGACGATCTACTCAACCACTACTGGCGATGGCGGGACCGATGACATCACTGGTCTGAACGGCAGCGGACGTTATGTACGGATGCAAGGCGTCTTGCGCGGCACAGGCTGGGGCTGGTCATTGTGGGCTTTCGACATCTATGGGACTGGTGGAGCACCCAACCCGACGCCCACGACCGTCCCCTCGCCCACACCGCATGGACCCTACACCAATCTCATCTGGAGTGATGAGTTCAATGGCACGTCACTGGATGCGGTCAACTGGAACATTGAGACCGGCGGAACAGGAAACGGGAACGGCGAGTTGCAGTATTACACCAACGGACAGAATATCTCCTTTGCGGGCGGTTCGATGATCATCACCGCGCGGCAAGAGAATCCAGCCAACTACCAATGCTGGTATGGCACTTGCACCTACACCTCATCGCGTATCACAACGGCGAGCAAGCGCGAGTTCACCTATGGGCGGATCGAGGCCCGCATTCAAATCCCGTACGGTCAGGGAATCTGGCCAGCGTTCTGGATGCTCGGCAACAACATCGGCACAGTTGGCTGGCCGAATTGCGGTGAGATCGACATCATGGAGAACATCGGCCGGGAGCCAAACATCGTCCACGGCACAGTGCACGGACCAGGCTACTCAGGCGCGGCTGGGTTAGGCGGACCCTATACATTGCCCAGCAGCAACTACCATGATGCCTACCACGTGTATGCAGTGGAATGGGAAGGCAATGTCTTCCGCTGGTACATGGATAACGTTCTTTACTTCACCTTGACTCGTTCTACAGTAGAGGCGCGTGGGCAATGGGTATTCGATCACCCGAACTTCATCCTGCTGAACGTGGCGGTTGGCGGCGCCTGGCCCGGCAGCCCGGATGGCACCACCACCTTCCCGCAACAAATGAAAGTGGATTACGTTCGCGTGTATCAGTAGACTTAGAATCAAAGTGATTAACGGAGATGACCCAAGGCCATAGTACTGGCCTTGGGTCATCTCTACTTTGCTACTCAATTTTCTTCTTCGTTGTGCCTATGATGTGCACAATACGATCTACAAATTCATCATCGCTAGAGCGATCAGGGAGGCGAAATTACCAGCCACCAACCAGGACCACCCGGATCGCGATTATTTTTCCAGGCGTTCCAAAGGCCATCTTCACCAGCCCAATCAGCGGATTCATACGTACCCGTAAATGGATCGTTGTAATGGATCATGACCGCATTGTCACGATTGGGGTCAACGGATATTCCTGTTACAACGATAAAATGGGCCTCTGATTCAGGGTCGGTAAAGTTGGAAAGAACATCGATGATCACAGGTTCACCCTTGCGCAGTTTTTGCAACAACAGTGACAAGCCTTGCCCGGAATTGATCACACGGCCCGTGGAAACAGCCTCCGCATAATGTTCTGCGATCTTGGCCATGTCGGCTGGGCTGGTATACGGCGAGACAGCCTCTGTGAAATAGCCTTGCTCCGTGGCATAGGCGATCACAGCCTGTTCCTGGATGGGTGTTTGGGGATAGGCATAATTGTATACCATTGTAATGACCGCTTCGCCGCAGGATGTGCCGCGCAACTGCTGAATTGGAGTGACTTGTAGATTCAGCGGTGCCTCTTGAAGCTCCGACACTGCATATCCCCGATAAATTTGCGCGAAGCTCACATATGCCAGTCCACTGATGAGAATCGAACTGAATGCAATCAGTATTGATTTTTTCTTTGGCATGAGATTTCAACATTTCGACGTGATTTTGCAGGGGTTACTTACACGAGCATAATTAATTCAACCTAAGTTGGGGATTAGCATGTCGAGCCTAAGGACGAACATTACTGTGTTTCATTTTCTCCTTTCGATAGAATCCATGCTGTGAAATTCGATTCCCAAAATAGATCTTTGGAGCGCCCGCACCAGCGTGCATCCACTCGATTTTGTCTGCTTTTCCAGGGCATGAATTAAGTGGGATGAGTTCTTATTGTTTGTCGGCAAGAGTCGCATCGCAGAAATCAGGCATTTCGGTGAGAAACGGTTCGAAGGTGAGGCGCTTGCCAACGCTATCGCCTGTTCCAGGACCCATGCCGGAAGGTCCGCTTGGGTCGCCCCAGTAATTGCCATCAGCAACAGCGGCACGCCCCAGCAAGCCGCTCGTCCAGTTTGGATCCGCAGGATCTGTAGTGACATTGTTGGCAAAACAATTGTTGTGGATTTGCGCGTCTTCATGAAAATCAACATAGATGCCACTCGGATGCGCCTCGAGCGTGGCTTGAAAACCCGGAATACTGGTAAACATATCTGATATAACGGGACTCTCCTGTAATGGCTCAATCGGATCGCCATCTTCAGGGTCAATACCCGCGAGAATCGGATTGTTCACTCCAATTGCGCCGCCCAGCCAGGGAGCCTCGTTCTGATAGAACTGACTCTGAGTGACGGTTAAGTTGACGTGATTGACATACATACCGCCGCCGCGTAAACCATTCCCCTCGCCAGTCACACGATTTTTGATGAACAGATCATCCGAAAGGACGAGGGTGACTGTATCTGCATACAGCGCGCCTCCGTTCCCATCCGATTGATTGGCTTCAAAACGAGTGGTCTGAATGTTGGCTTTGGATGAATTGATGTAGAGCGCGCCGCCATTGCCAATGACGTGATTGCCATTAAACTCACTGTCCTGAATGTTCAATGCGCTGAGGTCAAAATAGATCGCGCCGCCGTTATCTGCACGATTGTTAATGAAGCGGACGTTGTTCACATCCAGCAGGGCATTCATGGCGTAGATCGCGCCGCCCCAATCCTCCCCCACATCGCCGCCTTGCAAGGTGACATTTTCCAGCATGAGTTTCGAGTTGACCATCAACTCAAAAAAGCGGAAGGGTTCCGCATCTTCATCACGGATTAGAACCGCACCGTTCCCATGAATAGTGAGTGGAAAAATAACGGGCGGCAAGGCGTCACCCACAGATACGACACTCGTGGCCCACTCCACTTGCGGCGGAGTCTGATCGCGTTGGTTGAAATGATATTCTCCAGGCATGAGTTCAATGACGCTTTCGCCATCCACGCCAGCCGCGCACGTATCCTGAGGTACACGGGCATTGGCGGCAAAGATCGCTTCACCCAATGCACACTTTTCATTTTCAACAAACGGATATACTTCCTGCTCCAGCGTGTCCACGTGGATTACACCAACAACCGGCGCAGGGGTGGCAGTGTCAACTGGTGAGGGCGTTTCCGATGGAGATGACAACGAGGGTGCTACTTCAATGACCGTTAGAGTTCCCATAACTCGAACAGTGGGAACAGGCGTTCCCGCAGCGGACCCCTGACAGGCAGTCACAGTAATCAATACAAGAATGGACAGAAAAACATTCAACAGATGCATACTCTCTCCTAAAATTAATTTCGCCAATTTTACTTGAGAAGAGCGCCAACTCTGCGGCTGAGCTTACAAAGTTATCCACTGCTCGAAGCTCGAAGTCATATCGTGCAAATCAATCGGTCGTATAATGCTGAACCAACTTCTAGCACCTAATCTTGAAAGGAAAATCAAATGGGACTTTTTGGCTTTGGCAAGAAATCTAATAAGAACACGCCCGCGCTTTCTGTGGAGGAGGTCCGCGAACGCTTACTCTCATTGAACCGCGAAACTGCACCGTATCAGATCATTGACGGCACATCTCAAAACGTGGACCTGATCGCCGAGTGGAAGATCGTGGATGCGAAGTGGTACGAACTCTTTGCGAAAGCGGGTATCACCAAGGTCTTCCGCATCTATATGAAGTTCGATGCCGCAAAACAGCAGGTGCGCGCCAAGGACGAGGAATTTACTGTCGAATGGCGTGCGGGCGTGCCATCGCTTTCGATGGCGGCTTCAAAATTCCAGGGACAGATGACTTCCGTTGAGTTTGGCGCAGCATATGCCTTTACGGAAGAGTTGAAGCCCGGTGTGGTCTACAAATATCGCTTCAATACCAGTGAGATCAAGAAACCTATCCAGGAGGCGGTCACTGTCTGCGGTTGGGATTATAAAGGCGTAGCTTTCGGGAAACTCTAATCAGCGAAAGTGATACATTGGTAGAACAAAAGAGACAGTCACCTAGAAGGTGACTGTCTCTTCATGCGCCGCCCAATTTACTTTTACCTTGTTTATTTATTCTCACTTCACCCACCTCCCCACCAACGAACCGATCCACGTGAAAAGCGCCCAGGGAATTTGAGGGAAAATCAATACGCTGATCCAGCCGAGCAGTCCGCCTGCGAGCATAAAGAGCACCGCCGCTGGAGAAACCAGCAGGAAAGCAATCAATACGGTCCAGCGCTTCGCGATAGAAGTCTGACGATTCAGAAAATAGATCAAAATCAATCCACCTAATGTGCCAGCCAAAAAGAAAAGCAGATAATCTATGAAGGTCGAGTCCGTGTTCCAGCGCCCAAAGCGGACGGAGAATGTGAGAATCTGCGCCGCCACGGTGAGCAATCCCACCAACATAGACCAGTATATTGAAACTCTTTTCATAACTTGTTTCTCACCACCTGCCCCTCCCGCCTGGCAGGCACCCTCCCCAAATCCGAAATGAATTCTTCGGATAATCATTCCGTTCTTCGATTGCGGATCTGGGGAGGGAAGGGGTGGGGCTCAACACACGACTCCCGTAGACTCCTGCGTCGCGCGCAACATGCTCTCCACCACGTTGAAATCAATCCGTTCAGGGTTGGAGTAACGGATGGCACCCTTGCCGACGCTCACACCTTTCACGTTCAACAATTCCCGGTGAGTCTTCATCACGTCCGTGCGGAGGATGTACAAGCCAATGAAGTTCTTCTGACTGGCGAACCCTACTTCCACTTCGCCGTTTCGCGAGTAGGATGGCCCGCCATAAGCCATTGACTCTTCAAAGTCCGTCAATATGGTGAGGCACAACTCACGCAATTTTTTCAGTGTGGCTTTCCGCTCGGCGGGAACTTCCTTGAGGTAGGCGGTTACCGTTTTGGCCTGGCTTTGCATTTAGTTCCTAAAAATGCCAAGCGGCATGTAGGCAGAGACAATAAAGTTGGGCGCATCCACAATCTCACTGATCTTTAGGTCGCCCGCGGTGCTGCATAGAACGTATGCCTGACTGCGAGTCAGATCGTACGTATCCACCAGCCAGTCCACCATATAACGAGCTGCGTTTTTGGCATTCTCCATGAGGTCAGGTCCATTGGCGGTGGTGACGTGATAGCCGGCATTATCCAGTTTGGAAAGCGGACCCGTTGTTTGGAACTGCAACTCTTTGACTGAAATATCCTTGCGAACTTTGAAACGCAGAGTGACTGTCATGGGCGTCTCGATACCTGTGCCAGACATTTCGCCATCTCCCTGCCTGCTATGGCAATCGCCACATGCAAACAAAGCGCCGTCCACAAAAACGGGAAGCCACGCGGTTGTGCCCATGCGCAGATCACGCACATCCAGGTTTCCGCCAAATTTACCGGGGGCAATCGTGGTGATACGACCGGGTTCCTGCGGCGCCACACCCATACAGCCACAGAACGGCTCAAAAGGCAACTCAATGTCACTTACACCAAAAATACAGCGCTCACCTTCGAGCTTCCAATGATGAATGTAGGCAAAATCAAAATCCTCCTGAAGCAAACCGAAATGCTGAAGATGTCCGCTCCAACCCCAGCCTTTGTGTTTCAGGTCCAAAACTTCCACTTGAAGCGCATCGCCCGGTTTGGCGCCTTTCACATACACTGAGCCAACAAGCGCATGAATGGGTGTGAAATCAATGTTCGCCAGCATTTCAGCGTTCCAATCGGGGGTGACTTGTCCGCACGGTTCGGGGCAATCGAATGTCACCGTATCGCCGGGATTGACTTCCAGCCGCGGCGTTATGGAATTATCCCAAAAAGGTTGTGTAACAGAACCATCGAGAAAATGTTCGCTCATGTCATATTCTCCTTTTGAATCTATGGTCGGTTTGCTAATAAATTCAGAATAAATTGCTCGGTTGGATTCCCGATGTGCAAATAATTCAGGTACATACCGGCAAACAATAGGAACACAATGAGCGTCAAAACGATGTAATCCATGATTTGAAACTTAAGTTGACGGCGATAGGTGCGGGCGCCTATATTATAGTCAAAACCACGCGACAAAATAGCAACCGATATATCCTGTGAACGCTCCAGTGTGGCAAGGAAGATCGGGAGCAATAATGCTGTCAATACCTGAACCCGGCGTATAAGATTTTTGGGCTTCACATTATAGCCACGCGCTTTTTGTGCATCAGTAATGATCTCAGTCTGCTTGGATAACAAACCAACCGTGGCAAACCCCAAGGTCAATGCCATGCCCATCTCAGGTGGAAGCCCGTGACCGATTATTTTCTGGATGATATATGCCAGGACGAAAGAGCCAACGAGAACGATCAATGTGCGGACTCTGATATCAGCAGACAGCGCTTGAATCTCTTCGACCTTCGTGAGATGGGCAATGACGAATAGGATCAAACCTAAGACCAGTGTGGAAGTCAACTCCGCGCTCAACCTGCGATGTTGCTCGCGCTTTGTGATCGTGAGAGCGATATCAACAGGTGGTGTGGTATATAACATTAGATGCACCGCTAACACTACACTGAAAAAGCGGAAGAAGACCGCCGCGCCGCGTACCAGTCCCTGTACGGTGACAGGAATCCAGTTTTTGACGGGAATCAAATAGAAGAGGAAATGCGAATCTTTCGATGTAAAGAAAATAATCTGGAACAGTGAAAAGGTCAGGAAGATGACGATCAGGATTCTCAGATTGGAGTTGAGCAATTTCCGATCAACCGAACGCGCACCAACAAGATATAAAGTCACGAATAACAAGCCCATCAATATCGGGTCAACCACCACGATTGCCAGAACGGTCATGCCGACGAATAAGAGCAATTTCGTGCGGGCATCCAGCCGATGGAGAAAAGCATTCCCTTTCTGATATTCAATCGCCATAGGGAGCCTCCACCAGTTGGGTGAGATACCACTCCAGTTGTTCATATTGGATCGTCCACGGTGGGACACCATGCTTGTGCAACTGCAAAGCGAGTTTAGTCACATCCGGCAGGTCAAGTGAATTCGCCTGCATGGTTTCCAAATTTGAAATCAACTCCAATACTGGACCATCAAATGCCACCTGACCATGATTCATAACAACAGCACGGCTGGCATATGCGGCGGCATAATCAACTCGATGTGTGATCATAAGGACTGTCGTTCCAAGGTCGTTCACATGTTTAATAATGTCGAAGATCTCACGCGTCATCTGCGGGTCCTGACCGGTGGTGGGTTCATCAATGATCAGAATCTTTGGCTCAAGTGTGAGCACAGAGGCGAGAGCGAGACGTTGTTTTTGTCCCTTTCCGAGGTCGAATATCTCGGCCTCAATCACATCGAGCAAATTCACCAACTCAAGAGCACGGTGCACGCGCTCG
>Ga0070699_100003176_pt1 | contig 14548 bp, 12 predicted proteins | sample KBSK1503metaG_FD_65473 | JGI IMG/M metagenome (GOLD analysis project Ga0070699, IMG submission 65473) | Corn, switchgrass and miscanthus rhizosphere microbial communities from Kellogg Biological Station, Michigan, USA - KBS K1-50-3 metaG | ecosystem: Host-associated > Plants > Roots >...
CACGAAGAGCGCGAGCAGACGCTGAATCAGCTGCTCGTCGAGATGGACGGCTTCTCGCCGAACCAGGGCATCGTCGTCGTCGCGGCGACCAATCGCCCCGACATTCTCGATCCGGCGCTGCTGCGTCCCGGCCGCTTCGATCGGCAGGTGACGGTCGGCGCTCCCGACGTCAAGGGACGCGAGCAGATTCTGAAGATCCACTCGAAGAAGGTGGCGCTCGACCCGAGCGTCGATCTCCGCCAGATCGCGCGCGGCACGCCCGGCTTCTCGGGCGCTGATCTCGCGAACCTGATCAACGAAGCCGCGCTGTTCGCCGTCCGCTGCGGCCGTCAGGTCGTGACGAACGAGGATCTCGATCAGGCGCGCGACAAGGTCCTCATGGGCGTCGAGCGCAAGTCGCTCGCGATGAGCGAGCACGAGCGCATCACCTGCGCGTATCACGAAGCGGGACACGCGGTCGTCGCGGCTCTGCTGCCGGACGCCGATCCGCTGCACAAGGTCACGATCATCCCGCGTGGCCGCGCGCTCGGCGTGACGATGCAGCTGCCCGAAGGCGATCGCCACACCCACACACGCGAATTCCTCGAGGCGCAGCTCGCGATTCTGATGGGCGGACGCGTCGCCGAGGAGTTGTTCCTCCGCCAGATGACGAGCGGCGCGGGCAACGACATCGAGCGGGCGACCGACATCGCGCGCCGCATGGTCTGCGAGTTCGGCATGTCGACGCTCGGCCCGCTGGCGTACCGGACGCCGGGCAACCCGTGGGAGACCGACCGCGGCGTCGGCATCAGCGAAGCGACGGCGCAGCGCGTCGACGAGGAAGTGCGCGAGCTCGTGATGCGTGGATACGAGACCGCGCGTCAGGTCGTCGCGAAGAACCGCGCGGCCGTGCGCGCGATGGCGGAAGAGCTGCTTGCGGTCGAGTCGCTGGACGCGGACGCCATCAAGACGATCATCGCCAACGCCGCGTAGTCGATAATAATGGGGCCTATGAAGCGCCCCATTCTCCTTTACCTCATTCTTACACTCGCGGCGATCGGTGTCCGCGCACAGACGCCCGCCCCGTCCAAAGCCGCCGGTCTCGACACGGCGGCCATCGATCGCGCGCTCGGCAAGAGCGGTCAGGTGATGCCGGGCGATGTGTACCGCGTCGGCTTTCCGCGATCGGATCTGAACGTCACCGTCGGCAGCGTGAAAGTCAAACCGGGCTTCGCGCTCGGCGGATGGGCGGCGTTCAAGGCGAACGGGTCGTCGGCGGTCGCGCACGGCGACCTCGTGCTGACCGACGCCGAGATCAATCCGGTCATCTCCACGCTGCAGCAGCACGGCTTCGAGATCACCGCGCTCCACAATCACTTGATCAACGAGACGCCGAGCGTGATGTACCTCCATTTCTGGGGGCAGGGCAGCGCGCCGACGCTCGCCTCGAGCCTGAAGGATGCGCTCTCGAAAACCAGGACGCCGATGACCGCGCCGCCGGCCGCGACGGGCACGAGCGGCTCGACAGACGATCCCCCGGCCGATCAGATTCAGCAGGCGATCGGCCTGAAGGGGACCGTCAACAACGGTGTGCTCGGCTTGTCGCAGCCGCGGCCCGAGACGATTCAGATGATGGGCGTCACGCTACCGCCCAGCATGGGGATGGCGACGGCGATCAACTTTCAGTCCGCCGGCAACGGCAAGGTCGCCGCGACCGGCGACTTCGTCATGCTCGCCGATGAAGTGAACAAGGTGGCGCGCGTGCTGCGTCAGCACGACATCGGCATTACCGCGCTGCACAATCACATGCTTCACGGATCGCCTGATCTCTATTTCATGCACTTCTGGGGAGAAGGCGACGCGGCGACCGTCGCGAGCGGGCTGAAGGCGGCGTTAGGAGAGTTGAAGAAACCGTAGGGCCACGGACGTGTGAGCCCGGGCGGACGCGCGGGTCCACCCCTAGGAGATCCCCTCCGCCGCCGGCGAATCGGGCCAGGTCGGCTCCGGCCGGGCCACGTAGCCGGCGTGCGCAAGCCGGTGCTGGAAGAGCGTCGTTTCCGACGACCAGAACAGCAGCTTCACCCACAACCGCGCGAGCACGTACAGCTGCCCGATCGTGAACGCGGCCCACACCATCGCCCCGGCGCCGCCGGCGCTCGGCGCGACCATCGCGTACGCCGCGATGACGGCGAGAAACGCGGCGAAGTCGAGCGCGTACACCGCGACGGCCGCCGCGTAGTTCCGTTGGATGAAGTGCAGCGCCGCGTTCACGGCGCCGAGCATGCTTCGCCGGTCCTCGACGACGGCGCGGACCTTCGCGTAGTCGAACACCAGATTGCACCCGGCAACCAGGATGCCGAAGACGAGATACAGCGCGACGCGCGCGAAGAACGCGGTCCGCTCGACCGTGACGTCGCGTGTCATTCGAACGTAGAGCCGATCGAAGAGCCAGCGGTGCATCACACCGAACAGGAACGCGTACACGAGCCATTGGACGACGGCGAGCCGGAGGAAACGGAAGAAGAACACGCCGCAGGCCGCGAAGAAACCGTGCGCGTGCAGCGTGCGATCGCGCGCGTACCGGTCGATGATGCCGCCGGCGAGGAAAATCCACAGCGCAATGTAGACGCTGCCGGCGCAGACGATGACGATCGGGCGCGAGGTGTTGTCCATGAACGCGCTCAGGTTGTCGAGCACGGCGGCGAAGCCGATGATCGTCGGTTTGAACGTGACGCCGACGCCGGTGGCCTGGTCGGCGAACTCCTGCATCCATTCGTAGTTGACGCCGTTCGCCGCGGCGTCCGCCGCCAGACTGCTGCCGAGGTGCTCGACGATCATCGCCCGCATCGCCAGCGCGAGCGGCAGCGTCACCGCGCACGTCGACAGCCACACGCCGACCAGGATGGCGGGCGCGCGATTGACGCGCCGGACGCCGTCGAGAAACGTTACGCCAACGATGCCCATGACAGGACGCAGTCCTCGAGCCACACGAGCCAGATAGTCGACCACTTCGTCGAGGCCTGCCGCGTGCGCGGCGCGAGCGATCTGGAGTTGTTCGTCCGGTTCACGTCGAGCAGCAGCACGCGGCCCGGATCGGCTTCCGCCGACTCCGCCGCGGCGGCGCGGGTGTAGACGTAGGCCTTCCACCGATCGCGTCCGTCCCACTGTTCCGTCACCTGCTCGCCGTTCGCGAACGTCACGCGCACGTCGATCGGGAAGATCGCCTCGCCGTACCGCCGCACGACCACCGTCGTCCGCCGCTCGTCGCCATCCTCGACGCTGGACAAGTCGTCGATGCCGTAGTCGAACGCATTCGAGCTGCGGTACACCTGATCGAAGAACCATCCGAGATCGCGGCCGGCGACCGCCGTCACCGTGTCGAAGAAATCGCGCGGCGCCGGGTGGTCGAACCTCCACCGCGCGAAGTACGTGGACATGATGCGCTGCAGCAGCGGCCACCCGAGCCAGCGCTCCATCGTGTTCAGCCACAGCGCCGTCTTGGCGTACGTGATGCCGCCGGCCGACGTCGGAAAGTACTTGTAGCTCGCCGTCGACGGCTCGTCGCGGGTCGCGACCGCCGTGTAGGCGCTCCATCCGTTGTCGTCGACCTCGCGCGAGAGCACGATGTCGCCGAACACGTACGGGATGAAGCCGCCGAAATAGCGCCGCGAGTAATAGTGCGGTGCGTACGCGGCGGCGACCGCGCGCGCGGTCGAGAACTGATTGAAGCCTTCGTCGAGCCACGCGTCCTCGAACTCGTTGCTGCCGACCATGCCGTACCACCACTGATGTCCGGCCTCGTGGACGGTCAGGTCCTCGGGCGTCACCACACCGCCCGGCGCCAGCCAGCGCGTCCCGGCGGTGAACAGCGTCGGATATTCCATGCCGTCTGCGCCGCTGTGGTAGGCGGGGTCGACGATCGTGAGGTGACCGTACGGATACGCCCCGTACCACTCGCCGTAGTACTGCAGCGTGGCGCGCGTCGCCGCGAAATGGCGAGCGGCCTGCACGGCGTGCTCCGGCTGCAGCAGCAGCCGCATCGTGACGGGCGGCAGCGTCGGATGCTCGAAGCGCTCGACGCGCTCGACGTAGTCGGGGCTCGTTGTCCATGCGAAGTCGTGAACGTCGTCCTGGTAGTAACGATGGACCGTCGTGTTCCCGGACGCGTCGTGCCGGTCGCGCTCGACGCCCGTGGCGCCGACGATCCAGCCGCGCGGCACGGTCAGCGAGACGTCGTAGGACCCGTAGTCGGCGAAGAACTCGGTGCTCGCATGGAACTGATGGCAGTTCCAGCCGGCGTCCTGCAGCACGCCGATTTTCGGAAACCACTGCGCGATGAAGTAGAAATTCCCGACCACTCCCGTCCGATCGATCGCGCGGGGCACGTGCGCGTTCCACGTGATCTCGATCGTGGCCGATTCACCAACACCGATCGGACGCGGCAGCGGCACGGCCATCACCGTCCGGTCGCTCTCGTTGTCGTCGTCCGGCGCGATGAAATGCTGCGCGGCCGTCAGGTCTGCCGCGAAGGGAGCGGTGAGGCGGATGGAGGTGACGTCTATGCGCGAGCGGTCGGCCTCGGACGTGTTCTCGGCGTCCGCATCGGGACGAACCGTGCCGCGCAATCCCGATTCGCGCATGTAGGTCGAGCGGTTGTTACGCCACGCGTTCCAGTACAGATGAAACCGCAGCTCGGTGGCCTCGGTCTTGGACGTGTTGCGCCACACGAGCGTCTCGGATGCTGAGATGGTGTGCGTGGATGGATCGAGGCGCGCGGCAATCGTGTAGCTGGCGTTGCGCGGCGACAGCGGCGGCGCGATGACGCCGGTCGAGGCGGGCTGAGCGGCCGGTGACGTCGCCCCCAGCACGATCGAGAGGATGGCGACGAGTGCGCCGCGCATGGCGCCAATCCTATACCAGGGCGTGAAGCCGCGCCCCACAGCCGGACGTATAATACCTGTCAACATGAAGGCTATACAGATTACTGTGGATGATCGGCTGCTTGCCCGTGTCGATCGCCATCCGGACGTCAAGCGACTGGGACGGTCGGCGCTGTTCCGCCGGGCCGTCGAAGCCTACCTGCGCGAGTACCGACGCACCGAGATCGCGGACGCGTATCGCCGCGCCTACGGTCACGGAGCCGGGAAGAAGGACGCTGATCTGGCCGATTGGGCGCAGGAGGGCGCATGGCCCGCACCGTGAACCGCGGGGAGATATGGCTGTACGAGTCTCGCGCCCCCGACAGGCGACGGCCCGTGCTGGTGCTGTCGCGGCAGGAAGTCATCCCGCTCCTCCATACTGTGATGGTGGCGCCTATTACCGGGACGATCCGCGGGGCTCCCGGCGAAGTCGTCATCGGCGTGCCCGAAGGGCTCAAACGCAACTCGGCCGTCACTCTCGATCATGTGCAGACGGTCGAGCGTTCTCGCCTGAATTCCTACGTCGGATCGGTGCGCGCTGAGACAATGCGCGCGGTGTGCCGCGCGCTCGCCATTGCGACCGGCTGCTCCGATTGAACGGGTAATAGCCGCACCGTGGATCGTTCAGCTCGCGCGCAAGATGACCGAGGCCATCGTGTCGGCAGGTGCGCGGTCGAGTGGCGAGCCGTCGAGCGTCATCGCATGGTAGCCGAGCCGGCGCATCTCGTCGAGAAAATCCGCTGCGCCGACGCCCGACACGCGGTCGAGCTGCGCCGGGTGGAGCTCCGAGATGATCAGCGGCCGATCTTCCGCGATGAGCCGCGCGGCGCCGCGCACGACGAGCGGCTCCGCGCCTTCGACATCCATCTTGATGAGCCGCACCGGACGCCGGATGTCGAGATCGTCGAGCGCGACGATCGGCACCTCGGTGGTTCTGTGACCCGGCATCGGGACCGTACCCGGCCGCACGACGTACGCACCGCCCGTATTCAGCGTCTCGACCGGAAACGTGAGCGTCGCCGTTCCCGATGCCGCGCCGACGGCCGACCGCCGCAGCACCACGCGGTTCTCGAAGTGATTCTCCGCAATCGAGCGCGCGACGAGATCCGCGCTGGGGCCGAAGGGCTCGAACGCGTAGACGACGCCGCTTCCTCCAACCGCCGCCGCCATCTGGATCGCGAACAGGCCGACGTGCGCGCCGGCGTCGATCGCGGTGTCTCCGGGGTGCAACGTTTGCCTCACGAGCTCGGTGGCGTCCCGCTCGTACTGTCCGCGCACGATGTTCAAACCAATGACATGATCGGACAAATCGACAAAGAGACGGACACCGCTCTCGAGCTCCGTGATCACGACGGTTCGGTCGTTGGTGTGCGCGTAGTCGCGATTCTTCTCCTGAAATTCCGAAGACGTCATCAGGTGATGACGCAGTTCGCGCGTGTCCCGCGAGCCGGCGAGCTTCGGAGCGATCACGTCTTCGCTCTCGGGATCGCGATCGAGGAGCAGTCGGTACGCCCACACGACGTGCTCGCGTGTAAGGCCGCCGGGATGGTCTGGCATATAATCCAAAAGTTTATGCCGAACATCAAAGTGATGCATTTCGGGCTGGGTCCTATCGGCGCTGCCATCGTCAAGCAAGTCGCGCAGCGGCCTGGATTCACCATCGTCGGCGGTGTCGACATCGATCCGGCGAAAATCGATCGCGATCTCGGAGACGTCGTCGGCCTTCCACGGCGTCTCGGGGTCAAAGTGGCGGGCGATGCGGCCAAGGCGCTGAAGCGCGCGAAGCCGGACGTCGCCATCCTCTGCACCGGCTCGTCGATCAAGAAAGTGCTGCCGCAGGTCGAAGCGATTCTGAAGTCGAAGACGCCGATCGTGTCGACGACCGAAGAGCTGTCGTACCCGGGCTACACGCACATCCGCCAGGCGCGGCAGATCCATCAGCTGGCGAAGAAAGCCAAGGTGGCGGTGCTCGGCACGGGTGTGAACCCGGGCTTCGCGATGGACGTGCTGCCGATTGCGCTGACGTCTGTCTGCGAGCGGGTCGATCGCGTCGTCGTCAACCGCGTGCAGGACGCGCGCATCCGGCGTCTCCCCTTTCAGCAGAAAATCGGCGCCGGCCTGACGACCGAGCAGTTCCAGAAGAAGGTCGACGATGGCAGTGTGCGCCACGTCGGGATGACGGAATCGATCGCGATGATTGCCGACTCGCTCGGATGGACGCTCGATCGCATCACCGACGACATTCAGCCGAAGCTCGCCACCGTGACGATCTCCAGCGAGTATCTCGCCGTCGATCCGGGTTACGTGAGCGGCATCATTCAGGACGGGATCGGCTATCGCAAAGGCGAGCCGGTGATCAAACTGCACATGGAGGCGTACCTCGGCTCGCCCGAAACCTACGATTCGGTCGACATCGAAGGGTCGCCCAGCCTCTCGATGACAATCGCCGGGGGGATCCACGGCGACGTCGCGACGGCGTCGATCATCGTCAACTCGATTCCGAAAGTGCTGAGCGCCACACCCGGCTTGCACACCATGCGCGACCTGCCGCTGCCGTCGTTCTTCCCCGGACGGTAAGCCGCAAACGCTTCACAGTCGGGCGCCGTCCGAGCTTTCCACTAGATGATCTAGTGGAGTATCATCGCCGGACCATGCCGAAACGCGGAAATCGGCCGATTCAAGGGGAAATGCTCCAGGGAACGCTCGACCTGTTGATCCTGAAAACGCTGGCGCTGGGGCCGGCGCACGGACACACCATCGCGTACGCGATCGAGCGGCAATCCGACGAGGTGCTGCAGGTGGAGCACGGGTCGCTCTACCCGGCGCTGCACCGCCTCGAGGATCGCGATTGGATTGCGTCGTTCTGGGGCACCTCGGAGAACAACCGCCGCGCGCGGTACTACCGGCTGACCCCCGCGGGACGCAAGCAGCTGGCTGAACAGACGAACCGCTGGGACGAGATCGTCCGCGCGATCAATCGGATTCTGAAGCCGGCGTAGCGCGAGGCTTTGGGCCGCGCAGGACATGAGCATCAAGCGCTTCTTCAATCGCAGTCGCTGGGACGACGAGCGCGCGCGCGAGCTGGAGTCGTACGTCGCGATCGAGACCGACGAGAACATCGCGCGCGGCATGGCGCCCGGCGAGGCGCGGCTCGCGGCGATTCGCAGGCTTGGCAACCGGACCCTGGTGCGTGAGGACATTTATCAGATGAACACCATCGGCTTCCTCGACAGCGCGTGGCGCGATCTCAAGTACGGCGCGCGGCTGCTTCGGCTCAACCCGGGCTTCGCGCTCGTGGCGATCCTGTCGCTCGCGCTCGGCGTCGGCGCCAACACTGCCATCTTCCAGCTCCTCGATGCCGTGCGCATTCGCACGCTGCCGGTCGCGAACTCGCAGCAGCTCGTCGAGATTCGGATTGCCGAGACCAAGGGCGGCCGCACGGGACGGTTCACCGGACGCCGGCCGATGTTCACCTCTCCGCTCTTCGAGCAGATCCGCGATCGCCAGCAGGCGTTCGGCGGGCTCGCCGCGTGGGGCACGACGTCGTTCAACCTCACGCGCAGCGGCGAGGCGCGATACGCGCTCGGGATCTGGGTGAACGGCGACTTCTTCAACACGCTCGGCGTGAACGCGTTGCTCGGGCGCACGCTCAGCGCCGCCGACGACCGGCGCGGCTGCGCGTCGCCCGCCGCCGTCGTCGGCTACGGATTCTGGCAGCGCGAGCTCGGCGGCGACGCGTCGGCGATCGGCCGCGCGCTGGATCTCGAGGGTCACGCGTTTCAGATCGTCGGCGTCGCCCCGCCGCAGTTCTTCGGGATGGAAGTCGGCCGTACGTTCGACGTCGCCGTTCCGTTGTGCGCCGAGCCGCTCACCCGCGTGCCGAGCGCCCTCGACAAACCCGACGTCTGGTTCCTCGGCCTGTTCGCGCGGTTGAACGAGGGATGGACGATCGAGCGCGCCTCGGCGCATCTGGCGGCGATCTCGCCGCAGATTTTTCAGCTGACGTCGCCCCCGCGCTATCGCCCGGAGGATACGAAGAACTATCTCGCGTTCAAGCTCGCGGCGTTTCCGGCGGGCACCGGCGTGTCGTTGCTCCGTCGTGACTACGAGGCGCCGCTGTGGATGCTGCTCGCGACGACAGGCCTCGTGCTCGTCATCGCGTGCGCGAACCTTGCGAACCTGCTCCTCGCGCGGGCGACCACGCGCGAGCGCGAGATCGCGGTCCGCCTCGCCATCGGCGCGTCGCGAGGCCGGGTCGTCCGTCAATTGCTCGCCGAGAGCCTCCTGCTGTCGGCGATCGGCGCCGTCGGCGGACTGTTGCTCGCGCAGTGGCTCGGTCGGTTTCTCGTCGGCTTCCTGCGGACCGATTCGAACCGCGTCTTCGTCGATTTGACGACCGACTGGCGCGTCTTCGCGTTCACCGGCGCGCTGGCCGTCGCCACGTGCCTCATCTTCGGACTCACGCCTGCGATTCGCGCGACGTCGACCCAGCCGGGCGCCGCCATGAAGGCGGGCGGCCGCGGATCGACCGATTCGCGCGGGCGCTTCGGTCTCCGCCGCAGCCTCGTGGTCGTGCAGGTCGCGCTCTCGCTCGTCCTCGTCGTCGGCGCGCTGTTGTTCGTCCGCAGCCTGCGGAATCTGATGCTCCTCGACGCCGGTTTCCGACAGGATGGTGTCCTCATCGTGAACCTCGACCTGCGCGGGTCCGGCATCGCCGAAGAGGCCCGCCGCGCCGCGTTCGAGGATCTGTCGGCGCGGCTTCGAGCGCTGCCCGGCGTCGACGCCGCGGCTGAAGCGTTCATCGTCCCGGTCAGCGGATCGGGCTGGAACAACCGCATCGTCATCGACGGAGTCGCGCGCACCGAGAACGTCAACTTCAATGGCGTCGGGCGCGGATACTTCGCCACGATGGGGACGCCGATTCTGGCGGGTCGTGATTTCGACGATCGCGATACCACGCAGTCTCGCAAGGTGGCGATCGTCACGGAGCGGTTCGCCAACCTGTTTTTCGGCGGCCGCAATCCGGTCGGCAACACGTTTCAAATCGAAGAGGGTGCGGGCGTCGAACGCCCGGTGTACGAGATCGTCGGCCTCGTGAAGGATGCGAAGTACACCGATCTGCGCGAGGAGTTCAAGCCCATCGCGTTCCTCGCGGCGTCGCAGGAAGCCAAGCCGGATCCGTACCTGCAGGTCGTGCTGCGATCCGGCGCTCCGCTGGCGACGGTGACGAGCGAGGTGACGAGCGCGGTCGCCGCCGCTCGTCCTTCCGTCATCATCCAGTTCCAGACGATGAACTCGATGGTCCGCGACTCGCTGCTGCGCGAGCGGTTGATGGCGACGCTGTCGGGATTCTTCGGGCTGCTGGCCGGATTGCTGGCGACGATCGGGCTCTACGGCGTCATGTCGTACATGGTCGAGCGGCGGAAGAACGAGATCGGCATCCGCATCGCGCTCGGCGCCGATCGCGGCAACGTCGTCGCGATGATCATGCGCGAGGCGGCGACGCTCCTGTCAGCGGGCCTGATCGTCGGCGGCATCGCGGCGATCGCCGCCGGACGGTGGACGAGCGCGCTGCTGTTCGGCCTGCATCCGAGCGATCCCATCACGCTGGCCGCGGCGGCGGTGGCGTTGACCGCCGTCGCCGCGCTCGCGAGCTACGTGCCGGCCGTACGCGCGTCGCGGCTCGAACCGACGGTCGCGCTCCGCGAAGAATGATTCCAGTACGATATGGAACGTGCAGATTCTCGCGAAATGCCCGAAGTGTGATGCGGGCCTGCCGGTTCGCGGCGCCGACGCGCCGTCGGCCATCAAATGTGGACGCTGCGGCCGTGAGATTGCGCTGACAGTCACCGAGTCGGTCCGGACGGATCGCGGCGTCGATCGATGCCCCGTCTGTAACGGCGCAGATTTCTACACGCGCAAAGATTTCAATCCCAAGGTCGGCCTCACCGTGGTCGTCATCGGCGCCGTCATCAGCGGCACGTTCTACTGGTTCGGCAAAGATCTCGTTGCGTACGCCATCCTTGCTTCCGCCGCGCTCATCGATCTCGTCGTCTACGGTCGCTTGAAAGACTTGACCGTCTGCTATCGCTGTCATTCCGAGTTCCGCGGCGCATACCCGCACACCGCGCCCGCCTTCGATCTCCACACGGCCGACGTCCTCGAAGTCGAATACGAGAGGAAGATCGGACGGAGATGAGGGAGCAATCGGGTAATCGGGTAATCGGGTAATTGGGTAATAGACCCGATTACCCGATTACTCAATTACCCGATCACTCAATTACCAAATTACTAGATTCAAAAAAGGGTCACGTCGACGAGCGATCCCTCTTCAACGGTGTTCTGATCGGCGGCGATTTCAATGTAGCCGTCGGCTTGCGAGAGGCTCGTGATGTCGCCAGACCCCTTGAAGGCCGGATGCGCCACGCCGTCGCGGACGCGCACGGTATAGAACTGATGGCGTCCGGCTGCCGAGACGATCCGGCGCGCGAGCGGCACGCGCACGATGCGCGGCGCGTGCGGCGGCAGTCGTGCCGTCGTGCGCAGGAACGGCACGAGCAGAATGTATGCGTTCGACAGACACGACGTCGGATTGCCCGGCATGCCGAAGAACGACCTAGCGCCGAGGCGTGCGAACGCGGTCGGTTTTCCCGGGCGCACCGCGATGCCGTGGAAGATCATCTCGCCGCCGCGTGCCGCGATCGCGTCGACGATGAGATCGCGCTCGCCGACCGAGCTGCCGCCGGAAAAAACGATGAGATCCGCGCCTGCGCAGGCATCGAGAGCCGCGGCCAGATCGGCGACGGTATCGGGCACGGCCCGGTGTGGTTCGGCGACGCCGCCGTGGGCCGACACGATCGCGGCCAGCGTGAACCGGTTCACGTCGAAGATCTGTCCCGGCGCGAGCCGCTCGCCCGGCTCGACGACCTCGTTGCCGGTCGACAGAATGGCGACCCGCGGCCTGGCGAACACGTCGACTTCAGTGCAGCCGATGGCCGCAAGCGCACCTACCCGGCTCGGGGTCAGGTGATCGCCGCTCGCGACCACGCGATCGCCGCAATGGATGTCGGCGCCGCGGCGGCCGACGTTCTGTCCCGGCGAGGCGGCCGCGAAGATGTGGATCCGATCGGCGGCCGCCTTCGCCGTTTCCTCGACCATGACGACCGCGTCTGCGCCGCTCGGCAGCGGCGCGCCGGTCGCAATCTCCGCGCAGCTGCCGTTCGTCACGACGATTTCCGACGGCTGCCCCGTGTAGATGCGATCGACCAGGCCAAGGATGGCCGGGTTGTGTCGCGATGCGGACGCGGTGTCGGCCGCGACGACGGCGTACCCGTCCATCGCCGACCGCGCGAACGGCGGCACGTCGAGCGGCGAGGTGACGTCGGCGGCCGCGACGCGTCCCGCCGCGTCCTCCAGCCGCACGCGTTCGGCTCGCGCGATCGGACGAACGTTGGCTTCGAGCCGCCGCCGTGCTTCGTCGAGTGGAATCGTGGATGTGAATGGACGCATCAGTTCGAGGGCCGCGTCACTTCGAAGCCTGCTGCACCATATGTCCGAGCTCGGGGAGCAACAGCTTCTCCATCGCAAGCCGGACGGCTTTCTCGGATCCCGGCAGCGAGACGACGATGCGGCCGGCGACGAGGCCGGCGCAGGCGCGGCTCATCATCGCGGCCGATCCGATCTGCTCGTAGCTGAGCATCCGAAACAATTCGCCGAAGCCGTCGAGCCGCTTCTGGAGCATTCCTGTGACGGCTTCGTACGTGCTGTCGCGCGACGTGATGCCCGTGCCGCCGGTCGTGATGAGCACCTGCACGTCCGGGTGCGCGAGCTGCCGCTCGATCACGCCGCGCACGAGATCCGGATCGTCGTTGACGATCGTGCGCCCGACGACGCGATGGCCGGCCGCGGACAGCAGCTCGCCGATGGCGCGGCCGCTCGTGTCGTTTGCTTCCGTGCGTGTGTCGCTGACGGTGACGACGAAGCAGCCGATCGATGCCGGCGCCTGCGCCTTGTGCTCGCTCGTCGGGCTGTCTGGTGACAACGACATCAGGTAGGATTTTCGCATGTCTTTGCCGCGCGGTGTGATCGCCGCCGCCCTGATCGCGATCGTCGTGCTGCCGCAGCCGATCGCGCAGATCAAGCTCGCCCCGCTCGACCGAGCCGCGCAAGGCTGGGTCGACCAGACGCTGAAGAAGATGACGCTCGACGACAAGATCGGCCAGCTGCTGGTCACCTCGCTCGACGCCAGCTTCACGAGCGTGGACAGCGACGCGTTCGCGAAGCTGCGTCACCTGGTGCGCGACGTGAAAGTCGGCGGCATTCACGTGTTCGGCGCGACCGAGCCGATGCCCGCGCTGCTGCTCAATTCCACCTACGGCGGCGGCGCCAGCGCGTCGCGCAAAGGCGATCCGTACGTCGCGGCGGCGCTGCTCAACCGGCTGCAGAGCGAGGCCGAGGTGCCGCTGCTCACGACCGCCGATTTCGAGGGCGGTGTCGGCTACATCCTGAACGGCGGCACGCGGCTCCCGCGCGCGATGGCCATTGGCGCGACGCGCGACACCGATCTCGCATACCGCGCCGGCAAGGCGTCGGCCGAAGAAGGGCGCGCGCTCGGCGTCTGTGTCGACTTCTATCCGATCGTCGACGTCAACAACAACGCGCGCAACCCGATCATCAACATCCGATCGTTCGGCGAGGACGTGAAGCTCGTGTCCGACATGGCGCGCGCGTACATCCGCGGCGTCCGCGACGGCGCGATGGTGGCGACGGCCAAACATTTTCCCGGACACGGCGACACCGCGACCGACACGCACCTCGGCCTCGCCGTCATCGAGCATCCGCGCTCGCATCTCGACGCGATCGAGCTGCCGCCGTTTCGGGCCGCGATCGACGCGGGCGCCGGTGCGGTCATGTCGTCGCACATCGCGCTGCCCGCGCTCGATCCGGCGGACGTGCCGGGGGCGGCGCAGAAACTGCCGACGCCGGCGACGCTGAGCCGTCCCATTCTCACCGGTCTGCTGCGCGAGCGGATGAAGTTCGACGGCCTCATCTACACCGATTCGATGTCGATGCTCGCGATCTCCCGGAACGTGCCGCCGGACCGGGCCGCGGCGCTCGCGGTCAGAGCCGGCGCCGATCAAGTGCTGCACTCGCCCGACGATGACGCGGCGTTTCGCGGCATCAAGGCGGCAGTGGCCGCGGGAGAAATCGCCGAGATCCAGATCACGCAGTCGGTCGAGCGCGTGCTGGCGGCGAAAGCGCGCGCGGGACTCCACGCCGCGCGCGGCGTCGACCTCGCGTCGATCGATGCGAAGCTGGGGACGCACGACCATCAGCGGCTCGCGGACGACCTCGCCGCCCGCGCCATCACGTTGATCAAGGACGATCGGCGTCACGTGCCGCTCGCCGTTCCGGCGGCGGCCAACGTGCTCTACCTGTCGGTGATCGACTACGCGAGCGGCTGGCGCGAAGGCGCGCCGAGCCGGACGTTTCTGCCGGAGCTGAAGAAGCGGTGGCCGAACGTGACGGCAGTCGAGATTTCGGATCGGACGACGGCGGATGAATTCGATCTGGTGCGCGGGCTCGCGCGGCGCGCCGACGCCGTCGTCGCATCGGTGTTTGTGCGCATCGCGTCGTACAGCGGGCGGATG
>Ga0070699_100003177_pt1 | contig 14535 bp, 13 predicted proteins | sample KBSK1503metaG_FD_65473 | JGI IMG/M metagenome (GOLD analysis project Ga0070699, IMG submission 65473) | Corn, switchgrass and miscanthus rhizosphere microbial communities from Kellogg Biological Station, Michigan, USA - KBS K1-50-3 metaG | ecosystem: Host-associated > Plants > Roots >...
CAGTCCCTTCAACCGCCCGGCCGCCGCGCCGCCTGCCGATCAGTTCGCCGTGCAGGACCAGGTCACCCACGATCAGTACGGCCTCGGCCGGATCATCGGCGTCGAGGATGACACCGCCGTAGTCATCGATTTCGGTTCACGCCAGGAACGGATCACCACGCCCTGCACCAAGCTGACCAGGCTCTGAAACCGCCGGCGGCGGCCAAACGGGGCGCCACTACGCCGCTGTGTCGCGGCCCCGGCGCCAGACCGGGCGGCGGGGCCCGGTTTGCGGTCCGGGGCTGAACGGGATCCGCACAGCGGCCGAAGCGCGGTACGCGGGCGAGGGCATACCGCTGGTTGGCACCCTGGGGTTTTCGCCGACGCTGAGCTAATGCCATGGCAAGTTACGTTGGCCCGGTCCTGCAGCCGCGCGAGGTGGTGGCTGGCCTGAGCCCTGGCCGTGGCCAGGTGCCGCGGCCCGGTGCCGCGCGGCCCCCGGCAGCCGCACTGGCCTCACCGGTCACAGGGCGCTGCCCCGCGCAACCACGACGATGTCACATCGTGGTGGTCCTGACCACGACGATGTGACATCGTCGTGGTTATTCCGGGCGGCCGGGGCGGTCTGGCGCGGGAATCGTGAGGACTGCGGGACGCCCGGGGCGTGGGGTGCGGAGCCGCGCGGGCACACATTATCTGATGCGGTACTAGTGTGCATCCGGCGGGCGATCGGCTGGGCTTGGTATGGCCCGGGAGGGAACCTTGGGATTTCGCAGGCTGCGGCGTAGCCGGGCGGGGCCGGCTGCCGCCTCCGGTGCCCTCCCCGACATCTACTCCCTGGCCAGCGATGAGACTTACCGCGGTGGCTACCTGATCACCGAAGAGCCGGACTCCCCGGTGATGGTGCTGACCGGGCCGCTGCCGAAGAACGATCGCGATGGGACCGGGGCCTGCCGGCACCTGCCCGTATCGGTACCGCCCGAGATGCTGCGGGCTGGCCGGTTCTATCTCATCGGCGGCCCCGGCGAGGAGTCATGCGAGGCGGTCCGGGTCGAGGCGGAGATAATTCCCGGTCAGCCGCGCCGCATCCGGCGGCATCTGTTCCGTACCCCCGGGCCCGTCAGCCACCCGGCTGGACCGTGGGTGCGCCGGGTGACCGTAGAACGCGTCTTCGACTGGGCACAGTGGGAAGCCGCGCGGCACGCGGATCCGTCAGATCCCGGACCGCCGCTTCATCGCGGGTGTAGGTAGCCACGAGCAGAACGCTACCGGGACGCCAGCTCACTTGCCCGGCTGAACCGTCCGGATATCGGGTGCTGGCTGGCGCCGGGGCTGAGATAGTGGGTCCTCACCCTCATGCCGGACGGGGCCGATGACTGAATACCGTGCGTCGTTCGATGCCGCCATCAGGTTCAGTAACGGCGGTGACCTGACCGTTCACGGGTTCCGCGTGGATGTTCCCTCACCCGGCACGGACGAGGACGGCATAGCCGCGCTGTTCGTGGCCTCGCTCGGCCTTCTCATGACGGACTCGGTCACGCTCGCCAATGTGGAGATCTTCGCCGAGCCGCACAAGGGAACGCGGGGAGGGCCCTCGGATCACAGTCGTGACACGCCGGCCGCAGGCGGCCGGCTCGTCGAACTCAGCCATGTCATCCGCGCCGGGATGGTCACCTATCCGGGACTTCCCGGTCCGCAGATCACCCCGTACCTGACCAGGCAAGCCTCGCGTGCGCACTACGCCCCGGGCACCGAGTTCGCGATTGACCGGCTCACGCTGGTCGGCAATACCGGCACCTATCTCGACGCGCCCTATCACCGGTACCGCGACGGCGCGGACCTGGCCGGCATCCCCCTGGCCCGGACTGCCGATCTGCCGGCCGTGGTGGTCCGGGTAACGGGCGCGCAGCTGCTGGGCATCGATGTCGGTGCCCTGGCGGCGCTCGACGTCGCCGGCATGGCAGTGCTGCTGCACACCGGCGACGACGCACGGTTCGGCTCACCCGCCTACGCCGAGGACCAGCACTTCTTGACCCGGGCGGGCGCAGCCTGGCTCGCCGGCCATGACGCAGCCCTGGTCGGTATCGACGCGCTCAACATCGACGACACCGCCGATGGTGAACGGCCCGCGCACACGCTGCTGCTGGCCGCTGGCATTCCCGTCGTCGAGCACCTGACCGGCCTGGAGCAACTGCCGCCGACCGGCGCCTGGTTCACCGCTGTGCCATTGCGCGTCGAAAGACTCGGCACCATCCCGGTACGCGCCTTCGCCCGCCTACCCGGGTAAACCCGCGGGCAAGTGTGACCGGGAATGCGTAACGAACTGACCACACGCGGCAAGTAGACAATCGTGCCGGTAAAGATGGGTTTGCCGGGTCTTTTCGTGGCAGGTTACGCTTCGGTCGAGGCGGTGGCGCGGCTCCGCAGGACAGGGGCCGGTGACCATTGCCGTGATACGTACCCGGCCGTGGTCTGGCGCGGCAGCTGCCGCGAGCGGCCGTGGTGCTCACAGCGGCCGGTCTTGGCCTGGTTGGGCCGGTAACCTGGACCAGCCCGGGAGGCTGTATGAGCGACTTTGCCCAGCCAGCCGACCGGGAGGCGGCGTAGCGCCGATGGCAGAACGGACCGGGCGGCAGGACCGCGTGACAGGGCTGACGGACCGGGTCAGCGAACGCAACACGCTCGATCGGCTGATCGAGGCGGTCCGGGCCGGTGACGGCCAGGCCCTGGTGATGCGCGGCGATCCGGGCGTGGGCAAGACCGTGCTGCTGGAGTACCTGGCCAGGCAGGCGCGCGGGTGCCGGGTAGCGCGCGTGGTGGGCATGCAGTCGGAGATGGAACTGGCGTTCGCCGGGCTGCATCAGCTGTGCGCGCCGATTCTCAGTCGCGCGGAGCACCTGCCGGCACCGCAGCGCGACGCGCTGCAGATCGCGTTCGGCATCGCTGCCGGGCCGCAGCCGGATCGATTCCTGGTGGGCTTGGCCGTGCTGAGCCTGATGTCAGGGGTGGCCGGGGAACGCCCGCTGATTTGCCTGGTCGATGACGAGCAGTGGCTGGACCGGGCCTCGGCGCAGGCGCTAGGGTTCGCAGCGCGGCGGCTGGCCGCCGACCCAGTTGCGCTCGTGTTCGCGGCCCGCGAGCCAGGCAGCGAGCTGGCCGGGCTGCCGGAGCTGGAAGTCGCCGGGCTGCGGGACCACGATGCGCGGGTGCTGCTGGACTCGGCGCTGGCCGGACCGCTGGACACGCGGGTCCGCGACCTGATCATCGCCGAGACCCGCGGCAACCCGCTGGCGCTGCTGGAGCTGCCGCGCGGGCTGCGCCCATCGGAGCTGGCGGGCGGATTCGGGCTGCCCGCCGCCGCGCCGCTGACGGGCCGGATCGAGGACAGCTTCGCCCGCCAGCTGAACGCCCTGCCGGACCAGACCCAGCGACTGATGCAGCTGGCGGCGGCCGACCCCTCCGGGGACCAGTCGCTGGTCTGGCGCGCGGCCGAGCGACTGGGCATCCCCGTCCAGGCGGCGGTCCCAGCGGCGGAGGCAGGGCTGGCCGAGTTCAGCGGCCGGGTCCGGTTCCGGCATCCGCTGGCGCGCTCGGCGGCCTACCGGGCAGCGTCGTTCTCCCAGAGACAGCAGCTGCACGCAGCGCTGGCCGAGGTGACCGACCCGATCGCCGATCCGGACCGGCGGGCCTGGCACCGGGCCCACGCCGCGGCCGGGCCGGAGGAGGACGTCGCCGCGGAGCTGGAGCGGTCGGCCGGGCGGGCGCAGGCCCGGGGCGGACTCGCCGCCGCAGCCGCCTTCTTGCAGCGCTCGGTCGAGCTTTCCGCTGATCCGGCGCAGCGGACTGCGCGGGCGCTGGCTGCGGCGGAGGCCAGCCTGAGCGCGGGAGCGTACGATCCAGCGCTGGCCATGTTGGCGGTGGCGGAGTCCAGTCCGCTGGATGAGCTCCAACGCGGCCGCATAGAGCTACTGCAAGGCATGGCGGCCTACGCCCAGCGCCGAGGAAGCGACGCACCACCCCTGTTGCTCCGGGCCGCCAAGACCCTTGAGGCGCTCGATCCCAAACTCGCCCGCGAGACCTACCTGGACGCCTGGAGCGCAGCGCTCTTCGCCGGGAAACTGGCCAGCGCAGGCAGCCTCTACCACATCTCGGCGGAGGTACGCCGGGCCCCGCCGGCCGCCGAGCCCGCTCGTCCGTCCGACCTGCTGCTAGACGGATTTGCCCGGCTCTTGACGGACGGACGCCAATCGGCGACGCCGTTCCTGCGACGAGCGTCGACTGGCTTCGCCGATGAAGACGCGGCCGTCGAGGAAGTGCTCCGCTGGGGGTGGCTGGCGACGGTGGGAGCCGTGGTCGTGTGGGACTACGAAAGCTGCGTGACCATTGCCAGCCGCGGCGTCCAGCTGGCTCGCGACCTAGGCGCCCTCACCGTACTGGCGGTTGGCCTGAACATCCTGACCGAAGCTGTCGCCATGGGCGGAGAGTTCGAGTGGGCCGAGCGGTTGATCGCGGAAGCCGACGCGGTCACGGAGGCGACGGGAACCCAGGTCCTGCAGTACGGGGCGCTCTTTCTCAGGGCGTTGCAGGGCCGAGAAGCGGACGTGTCGAGGCTCAGCGAGGTCACGGTTCGTGACGCGACCGCAGGCGGCCAGGGAACCGCTATCGAGTTCGTCGACCATGCCCGTGCGGTCATCCTCAACGGTCTTGGGCGCTACGCGGAGGCGTTGCCGCCAGCGCAGGATGCTGCCGATGCCACGCCCGAACTGGTCGTCGCCGGGTGGGGGCTTGTCGAGCTGGTCGAGGCGGCGGCGAGATGCGGTGAAATGGAGGTGGCCCGGAGAGCCCTTGAGCGCATCAAGGAGCGCAACAGCGTTATTGCCACCGACTGGGGCCTCGGGATGGAGGCCCGCTCGCGTGCGCTGGTGTCCACTGGGGACACGGCGGAGGGCCTCTACCGTGAGGCGGTCGATCGGCTGAGCCGCACGCGGCTGCGTCCGGATCTCGCCCGTGCGCACCTGCTGTACGGCGAATGGCTGCGCCGCGCGGGCCGACGCGCCGACGCGCGCGGGCAGCTACGCACGGCCCACGACATGCTCGCCGCGATCGGCATGGAGGGGTTCGCCGAGCGCGCGCGCCGCGAGCTGCTCGCTACCGGCGAGACGGTGCGCAAGCGTACGGTCGATACCGTCACCACGCTGACCTCGCAGGAGACGTCCATCGCCCGGCTGGCGCGGGACGGCCTGACGAACTCCGAGATCGGCGCCCGGCTGTTCCTGTCCGCGCGCACGGTCGAATGGCACCTGCGCAAGATATTCACCAAGCTCGGCATCGGTTCCCGCCGGGAACTGCATGCCACGCTGGCGCAGCTGGGGCAGGACGGCCAGACGGCCTAGCCGGGGGACGTCAGGGCGCGACACGCGACCGGAGGCGTATCCGTGATTCCGCCATGAAGGTGCGGCTCGACCGCGTCGGTTGTTACCGTCGGCGGGTGCCGTTTGTGATGACGGGATCGGCGGGTTCAGGGGCCTGGGAGCTGTGGCGCCCGGACGCGTCGGATAGGCGTAGCTGTCAGCCTGCGCACCGGCCCGTCCGGGTCGCCGGCCTGATGGGATACGTCGACCCGCTCGGCGTCAAACCCGGCGAGAAGCTCCGGGTGCACCTCACTGCGCCTGCGGCGTATGAGGTCGCCGTGGCGCGGCTGGGCCGTACCGCGCTGCTGCGACCAGAACCCGATGACGACGCGGATCGCGCGGAGGCCGAATGGCTGGCCCGCCTGGATTCTCCGGCAGCCGCACGGCATGACGTTTACCCGGGCTCGTACGCCTGGGTCAACGACGTCTCCACCGGCCGGCCCCGCACCGTGTCCGCCTGGGTTCGGGTCTGGCGCCTTCCGGCCACGGTCGAGACCTCGAGCTGGGCTTCCATCGTCAGCGACATGGACTACCCGGACTACTGCAACTGGGCGCTGGGCATCGACGCGGACGGCCACCCCGGCTGCTACGTGGGTAACGGCGGCCATCATGACCGCGTCTGGTGGTGCTTCTCCCGTACATCGTTGCTGCGCCGGCTGGGAGAGTGGGTCCACATCGCGTTCACAGTGGACGGCATCAAGGTACAGCTGTGGGTCGACGGCGATATGGCGGGCGAGGGCGTCGCGGCGGACGCCGGCACCGTCACGCCGCCGCCCGCAGCCAGCCTGGTTCGCATCGGCGCGGCCGCCGAGAGCGGGCTGGCCGACCACTTTCTGGACGGTGACATCAGCGACGTGGCGCTGTTCTCCTGCCAGCTAAGCCGGCATCAGGTCGTGGCGCTGACGGAGGACCGGGCCATGTCGTCCGTCATGCCGGTCGCCCGCGCCTCGCTCCTCGCCCACTGGCCACTGCGCGAGAGGTGCGGTTCGCGCGCGGCCGACGCCAGCGGTCACGGTCGCGACTGTACGCTCGTGAATACTCCCGCGCTCAACATCCCCGGGCCGCCGGCCTCCCGGGCGATCGGCCGGCCCGGATACGATCCGGACACCGATCCGACACGCGGTGGCTCGATACGATTCGCCTCCGACGACCTGATCGACTGTGACTGGCCGGCGGCGGCCGAGGTCACGATTCCCGAACACGCCGACAGCGGAACCTACTACGTCCGCGTCACCCTCACCGGGGCGCCGGCCGAGCCGCTGGAGATCCCGTTCGTCGTGGTGCGCCCCGCGCCCCGCCGCCGGGGCTCGGTCGCCTTGCTGTACGCGACGTTCACCTGGACTGCCTATGCGCGCCGCCCGACCGACGGCGTCATCATCCCGGGCCTCATGTCGTCGGCGTACACGCGCAACGCGAGCGGAAAGCCTCACTTCAACCTGGGCATGCGGATGCCGCTGCCGCGAGCCGTGCCGTACGTGCACCGGACCCACCTGCGCGACGCGACCATGCACCAGCATCTGGTCCGGCCCGAGCGGCAGGCCGAGGCGTGGCTGGCACGCGAGGGCTACCCCTACGAATGCATCACAGACTGCGACCTGGACGCCGATCCCGAACTGCTGGCGCGCTTCTCCGCACTCATGATCGTGGGCCACAACGAATACTGGACCCAGAAGATGCGTGACGGGGTAGACGCGTATCTGCGCCACGGCGGTGGCGTGCTGAGCCTGAGCGGCAACACCGCGTTCTGGCGAGTCAGCCACGACCCGCAGGCCAAACTAATCGAAACACGCAAGACGACCCACCCTGGCGAAGGCGCCGGCGTCGCGTGGCTGCCGCCCGACGAATGGGGTGAACGGTGGCACACCGACGGTCATCCCGGAGGCAAGTGGTCCTACCTCGGTCAGCCGCCGAGCGAGCTTTTGGGCCTGGAGACACTGGGCTGGATCGATAGCGGGGATAAGACCGCGTTCGCCCCGTTCACGGTGTGCACGCCTGACCACTTCCTGATGCGGGATCCGGAGCCTGTCCCGCTGGAAAACGGCAACCTCATCGGCACACGCTCCCACGACGGCCCGGCCGTGAGCGGCTACGAGATGGACGGGCTACCGCAAGCACAGGGCATGCCCGCGCTAGATCCCACCGGCCTGACGGTACTCGCGCACGCCGATCACGGGCCGCGGTTCGTGGCGCACTGGGGCACCGACACCAGTTACGGCGCTGACCTGATCTACTGGGAAAGGCCAGCCGGCGGGCGCGTTTTCAACGGGGGAGCAACCAACTACACCGGCGCGCTCGCAGTGGATCCTGGTATCCAGGCGCTCACACGCAACGTACTGCACCACATGGGCGTCGCCCGGCGAACAGCCACACGGACCGCCGGGTGAGGTCCGCGTCCCGTTCAATGGGCCGGTCGACCTGTCACGCCACTGGTCGTAGTCTTCAACTGAGGACGTGTCGAGAGTCGCGTCGGCACAGTACGAGCCGAGGAGCTCCGGTGTCCGCTTCGCAGATCCAGGCGCGAGCAAGCTCGGCCGAAGATCGCTTGCCGCTGCTGGCTTCGTACGAAGACCGGACCATCGCAGGCGGGCAGGCAGGAGTCCGGCTCGCGTGGTGGCGGCGTCTATGCCCTTCCTCGCTTGTCCTGGCCGGGATAACGGTCCTTGTCCTGTGGGTCGCTGTCGCCAGGCTGCTCAGGCAGGGCAACCTCGAGACTGTGCTCTCAGCAGGCTGGGCACAGCTCGCCGCTCCCCTTCTCGTGGTGCTCGTCGTCGCGACAGGGATCTGCGAGCGGATATGGCCAGCGGAGCGTCGTCCGGTCCTCGCACGCGGCCACGTCCAGGATGCGTGCTTCCTGGCCTTGCACGCCATCGTCGTGATCCCGCTGATGACTTTGCTCAGCGTCGGGGCGGCGGCGCTGATCGGCAGCCAGGCGCGCCGGATCGAGCTGCGGCCGGCGGAGCACTGGCCCGGCTGGCTGCTCATCCCCCTCACTATTGCGGCGATGGACGGAGCCAACTGGCTGGCCCACTATGCCGATCACCGGCTCGGTCCCCTCTGGCGCTTTCATGCCCTTCATCACAGCCAGGAGGAGCTGAGCGTCCTGACGTCATTCCGTGCGCACCCTCTCATGCACACGACGGGGTTCCTGCTGGCGACTGTCCCGGTCGTGGTCCTGATGCCGACGCGTCCGATAGCCCCGGTCCTGATCACGATCTACGTGTGCATCGGCACTTTGCAGCACGCCAATCTCCGCTGGACCTTCGGCCCGGCCGGCCGGGTGCTCGTCAGCCCCGCATACCACCGGCTGCACCACGCGGCGGATACTCAGCGCGTCAACCTCGGCGTCGTGCTGACGATCTGGGACGTCCTGGCGGGGTGCGCGAGGTTCCCCTCCCGTGGCGATGCCGCGGGGCGTACCGGGCTGGACGGCCGGCCAGTCCCGGTCGAGCAGGACGACTCGGCGGGGCCGGTCCTGCTGCTTCTCGCCGGGCAGCTCATCGAGCCATTCCAGGCACGAGGCTGATCGTAGCTGGCAGCGGGCGATGGCTATTCACGGCACAGGCCGGTGATGAAGCCGGGGCGACCGTATGCGGCCAGGATCAGAACCTGCGGAAGTCGGGGTGGTCGTCGTGCCAGAACACCAGCACCACCTTGCCGGCGATGCTCGAGCCCTTGACCGGCCCCCAGTACCGGCTGTCGCATGAGTCTGCCCGGTTGTCGCCCAGCACGTAGAACTCGCCTGGCGGCACCCGGTAGGGGTGCTGGCTGCTGGCGTCCGGTATGGGCGGCCCGAGCGGGTCGTAGCGGGGCAGGTAGGGCTCGGCCAGCAGCCGCCCGTTCACGTAGATGCCGTTGCCCGACGAGTAGATCGTCTGCCCCGGCAGCGCGATAACGCGCTTGACCAGGTCGTCTTCCTGCGGCCCCGGGCAGTGGTCGAGCGGCGGGTGGCTGAACACCACGATGTCGCCCTCGCGCACGTCACGCCAGGTGAAGAACGCCTTCTGCACCACAATCCGGTCGTACACGCCGAGTGTCGGCACCATGGACGATGAGGGGATCCAGAAGGTCTGGAACACGAACGCCCGCACCAGGCCGGCCAGGAGCACCGCCACGAGGATCATGATGGCCGTCTCAGCCAGCGCCCGCCTCCACCGCCGGCGCGGCTGCGGGACGTCCCCGGCCGGGCTGGCGTCAGCAGGACCGGCCATGCCGGGCTTCCCAGATGATCACCTGCGGGCGGCCCATGGCGGGGATCACGCCCGGAACGGGCGCAGGCGAGCCAGGCCGGCAGTGCGTGGATCCGTGCGCCTGGCTCGTGCTGGCCGCCCTGGCCGACGCCGCCGGGGCCAGTAGCCCCGCCGAGACGCCCAGCGAGCAGGCCGCGACCAGCAGCGCGCAGGCCACCGTGCTCAGGGGCCGGCCGGGGCGCGGCGTGAGCCACGCCCGCGCCGCGCCGGCCAGGTAGCTCAGGGCAATCGAGCCCGCCGGAGTCCCGTCCCTGATGAGCAACGCGGCCAGCTCGGCGGCCTCGTCGCCGTGCCGCCGCCGCCAGCGGGCCGGGTAGCACCGCAGCGCGGTCTCGACCAGCCGGGTCGCCTGGGGGTCATACATCAGATGCCGCCCAGCTGCAGCCGCAGCCGCCCGGCCGCGCTGACTCGCTCAAGCGAATCGAGATGCACGCGAAGCGCCGCCGCTCCCGGTGCGGTAATGCGGTAGGGATGGCGCCGGTCGTCGGCGGGCAGCGGCTCGATCAAGCCGAGCCGCTCGAGCCGGTCGAGCGCGCCGTAGAGGGTGCCGGGCCCGAGCTCGACGTCGGCGAGCTCCTTGATGTCCTGGATCAGCGCGTAACCGTGCTTAGGTCCGCCGGCGAGGCTGATCAGGATCAGCACCGACGCCTCGCCGACCCTCCGCAGCACGTCCTGCCCGACCCTGCTGTCCCGTCTGCTCGCGGCCATCCGCCCTCCTAGTACGTCGACCAATATATCAGTCAACGTAGTAGTCGCGCTAAGTGCGGCTGCCGCGGGAAGTTACCTGACAGGAAGCACCTCGAACGCTGGGTGCCTGGGAGCGATAGCGCGGATCTGGTCGTCGCTGGAGTCTGGGCCGGTACCCTCGAAGAAGATACCGACTTCCGCCTTCCACCTCCTGAGATAGGCACGAAGCACCGGTACTTTCTCATCGTCGGTGAGCTCCCGGCCGCGGAAGCTCTCGGCGCGCCTGCCCAGCCGCAGGTCACCGGTGCCGACGGCCCTCAGGTTGCGCACCCACTGGGTTTCACCCCGGGGTGCGACAAGGTAACGACGGCCATCGAGGGTGAGCAGGTTCACCGGCGTGGTACGCCACTCGCCACTGGTCCGGCCCTTCACCGCAAGGACCCGCGAGCCCAGAATGCTGATGCCGTGCCGGGTAAGAAACGCCACCAGCTGATTGAAGACGTTACGCGTGAACCAGCCAGGCGCGCGGTAGTAATCGGTCACGCCGCCCAGCCTAACGACAGAAATCGGCCAAGCCACCGCGAGTGCGGATCAATCCGCTCACCAGCCGGGGAAGGTCCGGACGCGTGCCCGTCCGCCAGGCTACGCGGGCCAGCACGAACAGTTACGTGGCGAGCAGCGCCTGAGCACTGGCGTAGGTCGCCATCACTAGTCCCTCGTGAGCGGGCAGGTGCAGGCCGCCGAACCTCTCCAGCGCCAGCAGGGTGTCCGATGCCAGGAAGAGCGCACCGCCAGCGGCCGTCCGCGGTGAGCCGGAATCCAGCGCCGCCAGGGACATCGCGAGGAGTGCGGAGCTGTAGACGAGGACCGGGAGGCGGTCCTTGCCCGTGCGCTTCCACAGGTAGGCGTTCATCGCACCGAACACTGCTACCTGCGGCGCTGCCAGGGCTGGCCCGGCACGCAGGCGTCCGCCGCGAGGCCGCTGGCGCAGGGCAATGATCCAGGCCACGTGGCCGGCCAGGAAACTCACCAGCCCCGCTGTAAAAGCGGTCTCACCGCTGCCTAGCAAGGCCATGTCGCCTACACCGCCGAGGGCGAGTGCCCGCTGTGTCGGGCGGTCACGGCCCGCCATCAGCACCGGCATCAGCAACGGCTTGGTCAGCCAGCGCTGCCGATCGCGGCCGGTCGCCGCCAGAAGGGTGTCGGTAGCCGCAAGGGCCACGTAAACAACGGTTGCACGACGGGTCACACCGCACCTCCTGACGGCGCCGCAAGCCTAACTGCTGGCACACCGGGCCCGGCGCTCGGGAGGCGGAGGCCGCCGAAGGACAACCGCGAGCCCATCGGCCCGGGGCTGTTGATTCTGCCGGTTACCGTTCGTTTAGGTGATGAGGCTGCCTTAGACGATGCCGGCTAGCGGAAAGGATCGAGATGGAGACGAACGGGGTGCGGACGCTTCTCACCGGCCGGGGGCTGGTCGAGTCGCCACGGTGGCACGGTGACCGGCTGTACTTCTCTGACTGGTCCGCGGGCGAGGTGCTCGCCGTGGACCTAGGCGGCCACAGCGAGGTGATCGCCCGGGTGGAGTCGCTGCCGCTGTGCACGGCCTGGCTGCCTGACGGCCGCCTGGTGATCGTCTCTTCGCCGGACGGGCGGCTGCTGCGGCGGGAGCCGGACGGATCCCTGGTCACGCACGCGGACCTGGGCCGGCCGGGCTGGAACGACATCGTGGTGGACGGCCGCGGCAACGCCTACGTCAACGGGGCCGGGTTCAACCCGGTGGCCGGGGAGGAGTTCCGGCCGGGTTCGGTTCACCTGGCCGCTGCGGGTGGCGGCGTGCGTCAGGTGGCCGACGACATCGCGTTCCCCAACGGGATGGCGGTGACCGCGGACAACTCCACCCTGATCGTGGCGGATTCCTACCGGCATCAGCTGGTCGGCTTCGACATCGGAGCGGACGGCGGGCTGTCAGGTCGGCGTGTCTGGGCCGACCTGGGCGACGGCGTGCCGGACGGCATCTGCACCGACGCGCAGGACGCCGTCTGGTACGCCGACGTGCCCAACAGGCGGTGCGTGCGCGTCGCGGAAGGCGGCACGGTGCTGCAGACCGTCGACCTGGACCGCGGCGGTTTCGCATGCGCCCTGGGCGGCCCGGCCCGGACCACGTTGTTCATCGTCGCCGCCGAATGGCGGGGCATGGCCGAAGGCGAAATGGTGACGCCCGGCAGCGGCCAGGTCCTGGCCGTCGACGTCGACGTTGCCGCGGCAGGCTGGCCGTGACGGCGGAAGAAGCTATTTGGAGGGGAGAGGAGCCGCCGTGCCGTTCGTTCCTGTCATCGACATCTCCGCCGACCCGGGGGCCGTCGGCGCGGAGCTGGACGAGATCTGCCGCACGGCGGGCTTCTTCCAGATCACCGGGCACGGCGTCCCCGACGAGATCGCCGAGCGAGCGTGGACGACGGCGACGAGGTTCTTCGACCTGCCGCCGGCGGACAAGCTGAGCGTGGCCCGGCCGGAGCCGGACTACCCGTACGGCTACATCCCGCTGGCGGGTGAGTCGCTGAGCCGGTCGATGTCCGGCGCCGCGCCACCGGACCTGAAGGAGGTCTTCAACGCCGGCCCGCCCGGCCGGCCGGGCGGGCCGTTTGCCGATCCGGGCGAGGCCTGGGCCTACTCCCCCAGCCTGTGGCCCGCGGCGCTGCCGGAACTCCGGGTGGCGTGGACGGCGTATTACGACGTCATGCGCGACCTCGGCGACCGCCTGATGTCCCTGTTCGCGCGCGGCCTCGGGCTGCCGCCAGGGTTCTTCGCCGGCCAGACCGGCCAGGCCGCGAACGCCCTGCGTGCCATCAACTACCCGGCCCGGGATACCGCCCCGCTGCCCGGGCAGCTGCGGGCGGGCGCCCACACCGACTACGGCACGCTGACGATCCTGCGGCAGGACGCGGTGGGCGGCCTGGAGGTGCTCGGCCCCGGCGGCCGGTGGGCGGCCGCGGAACCGGTCCCCGGCGCATTCGTGATCAACATCGGCGACCTGATGGCGCGCTGGACCAACGACCGGTGGCGTTCGACCCTGCACCGGGTGGTCGATCCGCCCGATCCCGCCGCGGCGGCGGCGCGCAGGCAGAGCATGCCGTACTTCCAGAACGCCAACTGGTCCGCGGAGGTCTCCTGCCTGCCCACCTGCCTGGAGCCGGGCGAGCGGCCCCGCTACGAGCCCGTGCTCGCCGGGCCGCACCTGATGGGCAAGTTCCGCCGGTCCGTGCGGTTACGGCATCGTTAGATCAGATAATGCAGGCCAGGGCCGAGCTTGCGGCAGAACCGGGTGTCTAGCCGACTGCTGCCCGTTGACAACGCTGGGTATCCAGGCGAGACTCACCGAAGCGGAATCTGTCAAAAGTTACTTTCATGGAGTGAAAGTAACCGCTGTCGAGGTGTGAGGCGCGCCGTGGCGGACGTGGTGATCGCCGGGTACGGCCCGGCCGGGGCCACCGCGGCCATCGCCGCCCACGACGCCGACCGCAGCGTCCTGATCCTGGAATCGGCCGAACGGGGCGGAGGAAACGCCCGCTACAGCGGCGGGTTCCTGTTCGACGTGCCAGGCGACGCGGCCCTGGAGCACCTGGACGCGCTCTGCTTCGGCCGGACCGACCGCGGGGTGCTCGAGTCCTACGCGGCCGGCCTGCACGAACTCGACGGCTGGCTGCGCTCGCTGGGCGGGACCACCGCCCCGTTCGAGCCGCCGCCGACCCGGCTGCCCGCCCCGTTCCCAGTTCGCGGTGGACTTCTTCGGCGCCAGCCACGTGTTCACCGACGCCGACGGCCGCCGGTTCGCCGACGAGACCGGCTACGAGGTGCACGACCGGCTGCGCGCGCTGCTGACCTACCTGCCCCGCAACCCGAACCGGCCGCGGCTGCCGAGCTGGGCGGTGTTCGACGAGGCGGCCCGGCTAGCGGGCCCGCTGAACGGCCTGCTCGGCACGCCGAACGACTACGCCTGGAGCCCGGACAACTCCGCGGAGATCGACCGCGGCTGGATTCTCGCCGCGTCCGGCCCGGCGGAACTGGCCGGGAAGATGGGCGTGGATCCCGGGGTCCTGACCGGAACCCTGGAGGAGTACAACGCGTCTGCCCGGGCCGGACGGGACGAGGCGTTCGGCCGGTCGGCGGACACGCTCGTGCCGCTGGACCTCGGCCGGCTGTACGCGATC
>Ga0070699_100003179_pt1 | contig 14533 bp, 11 predicted proteins | sample KBSK1503metaG_FD_65473 | JGI IMG/M metagenome (GOLD analysis project Ga0070699, IMG submission 65473) | Corn, switchgrass and miscanthus rhizosphere microbial communities from Kellogg Biological Station, Michigan, USA - KBS K1-50-3 metaG | ecosystem: Host-associated > Plants > Roots >...
GGCTACATGTCGCCGGAACAAGCGCGTGGTCTAAGTGTCGACCATCGTTCCGACATCTTCAGTCTCGGCGCAGTGATTTACGAAATGATCGCGCGGCGCAAACCGTTTGAAGGTGACACGCCGAGCGACACCCTCGCATCGATTCTCAAAACCGAGCCGCCGTCGTTGGCGCGTGTGGCGCCGGGCGTTCCGCCGGAACTGGTCCGCATCGTGAACAAATCGCTGCGCAAGGATCGTGAGGAGCGTTACCAGGTCGTCAAAGATCTATGGCTCGACTTAAAAGCGCTCAAACAGGAGCTCGAATTCCAGGACAAACTCGACGCTTCGGTCGCTTCCGACGTGGACGGCAACGAAACGACAGTGATGCCGGCAGGTGATCCAACGGCGATGATCTCCGGGCCGCGGCACACGCAGTCAGGCAGTGCGATCAGCCACATCAGCGAGTCGATTAGTATCGAGCTCAAACGCCACAAGGTGGGCGCCGCGCTCGCGTTGCTGGCCGTGCTGCTGGTGGCCGGCGCCGGTAGTTTCGGAATTTACAAGTGGTTCCATCGGGAGCCCGCGGTGGAGCGCTTCTGGGACATCAGGCCGACGCGTCTAACCAACTCCGGAAACGCCATCGACGCAACCATCTCGCCTGACGGCAAATACATCGTTTATGTGTTGAGCGATCGCAGCAGCCAGAGTCTTTACATCAGGCAGGTGAGCACTGCAAACGATAAATTGATAGTTCCACCGGCTCAGGTCGGATATTTTGGGATCACGTTTTCGCCGGATGGAAACGAAGTCTACTACAACCTGAAGGTGAACCTCGATGCCGGCACGCTTTATCGAGTTCCTGCGCTTGGTGGTACGCCCGTAAAGGTCCTGGAGAAAATTGATGCTCCGATCAGTTTCTCGCCGGACGGCAAACAATTTGTCCTGATGCGTGGGAACTATCCCAACACCGGTGAAAGCGCGCTCGTGATTGCGAACATCGATGGTGGTGGTGAACGGATTCTCGTCATTAAAAAGAACCCGGAACGTTTTACGCCAGTCTTTTTTACCGGTCCATCGTGGTCTCCGGATGGAAACATGATTGCTGCGAGCGTGATCACCGTAGGCGGTCGCAGTAAGGTCGTGGGTTTCTCGGTCGCCGATGGCAGTGAGAAAGATCTATCGCCGGAGACTTGGTTATATTCGGCGCGGGTGCAGTGGTTGCCGGATATGAGCGGCCTGTTGGTTGTCGCCGGAGATAATCCAATCACGGCGATGATCTGGCACATTCGCTATCCGGATGGCCATGTGAGACGCGTCACCAATGATTTAAATTCTTATCGAACGATCGGGTTAACTCAGGACGGGAAGAAACTCACCTCCATCCAGGTTCAGGGTCTGGTTAATCTCTGGGTGGTACCAGACGCTGACGCGACTAAAGAGGTCAGACTACCCACCGGAAATGTGAGCAGCTTCTTTTCCTTGACCGGCAGTAACATCTCCTGGACGCCTGACGGCAAAATCGTTTACGTGTCGAATGAGAGTGGAGCCGCTGACATCTGGATCACCGATCCGGATGGCAAGAACCGCAAACAGCTAACTGCGAATAAGGGCGCCAGCGTTTCGCCGGTAGTTACCTTTGACGGGCGCTACATCGTGTTTGTGTTGTGGGAAGAGGGTAAGAAGAACGTCTGGCGCATGAATATCGATGGCAGCAAGCCGGTGCAACTGACAACCGGCTTGTACGACTCCTTTCCAGCTTTGTCGCCTGATAGTCGTTGGGTTGTGTATACCGCGCTCGATGGACCAAAGCCGTCGCTTTGGCGAGTGTCTATCGATGGCGGCACACCGATTAAGGTCACGGATCACGTGGCGACAACTTCAGCGGTCTCACCGGATGGTCGATCGATCGCTTTCACTTATCCCGAATCGTCCGATCCGCTTGCCCCGCCAAATCGTGTTGCGGTGATTCCTTTTGAGGGCGGCGAGCCGACCCGGACGTATTCAGTGCCGCTTGGCGGCACCGTTTTGACTGTGATTCACTGGTGGGCGCACGATGGAGCATCGATTTTTTACACAGCCACGGCAAACAATGTGACGAATATTTGGAGCCTGCCGCTTGATGGTGGTCCACCCAGGCAGGTTACGGATTTTAAAGACATGCTCATCACCGGGTTTGCGTGGTCTCACGATGGGAAACAGTTGGCATGTACGCGTGGCGTGCTGATGCGCGATGCCATCCTGGTAACGGATTTGAACAGGCCCGGAGATTAGAGATGGATTTGCGTGTATTGCTGACGACGTTTGGAATTATTTTCCTCGCCGAGATGGGTGACAAAACGCAACTGGCTGCGATGACGATGGCGGCCGATTCGAAAAAGCCGTGGGCAGTATTTCTGGGCGCTAGTTTGGCGCTGGTGGCAGTGTCGGCCCTGGGAGTTTTGGTGGGTAGTGTGGTTGGTGATTACGTGCCGCTCGTGTGGGTGAAGCGAGTGGCGGCGACGGCGTTTATCGTGATTGGAGTGCTGATGTTGTTTGGAAAGTTCTGATGCCGCAGACTCCCCATATCGAACGTCACTTCATGGCGAGTAACGTCGTTCGCGACGTCGTTATCGGAATGGCTGATGGCCTCACCGTTCCTTTTGCGCTCGCAGCGGGTTTGACTGGAGCGATCGATCACAACTCCATCATCATCACGGCCGGGCTGGCTGAGATTGCCGCCGGATCGATCGCGATGGGGCTCGGCGGATACATGGCCGCGAAGAGCGACGCCGAACACTACGCGAAGGAACGCGAACGCGAGAAGCGCGAAGTCGCCGAGATCCCACACGAGGAGATGCGCGAGGTCGCCGAGGTGTTTCAGGCTTACGGGCTCAACGAAGAAGAGACGTGGCCCATCGTCCAGGCACTAAAACGACAGCCCGGCAACTGGGTCGATTTCATGATGCGCTTCGAGCTGGGTTTGGAGAAACCTGTTCCGGGTCGGGCGCTGAAGAGTGCGTTGACTATTGCCGGAGCGTATGTCGCCGGTGGTTTGATTCCACTCGCGCCGTACTTCTTCTCACATACGACTGCCGAGGCGTTGTTTTATTCGGTTGGATTTACGCTGACGGCGTTGCTGGTGTTTGGATTTATAAAAGGGCGCTTCACCGGAACTCGTCCGGTCCGAAGCGCCCTTCAAACTGCCTTGATCGGAAGCGCCGCCGCGGGCGCGGCCTTCGGGATCGCGAGACTGATCGGCGGGTAAACAAGCCATCCACAGATTACACAGATAAAATTTTTCTGTGTAATCTGTGGATGGCTTTAAATCTATTGGCGAGCCAGAACCACCGGCGCGTTCTCTGCGGCGCGGATGCTCTCGAAGAACTTTCTTACCTTCTCGTAATCCGCCGCGGCGATCGTCGTCGCCTGCTGCGACAACTGCCGCTTGAACACGAGTTGATTATTCTTCACTTCGTAACTCGTGACGTAAGTTCCAAACGCCGTCTCCAGTTTTACCGGATCCGGAACTTCATCCACCGCAAATCCAGCCGGCAACTTAACTTGCACCGTCTCGGAGTAAGCATTCGCTCGCAACACGACCGGGTGCATGCGTGTCGGCGCGGTCAACGCTAAACCCTCACGACGCGAAACGATTGCCGGCTTGAAGACGAGCAACCGATCCTGCATCAGTTGCGCATACTGATTCGCACTGAACTCGACGTTCAAAGTGAAGCGTCCGTCAGCAGCATTATCAGACGGCTCCATCTTGTTCAGCTTCGCCGACGTGGCGCCTGACGTAAGCCAGCGTTCAATCATGCCGGTGTATTCCGGTTTCGACAGCCGGCGAAACTGCGAGCGGAATGTTGCTGCCGTTTGTCCGTTCGCTTCCTCCTTGATCTGTCCCGCGATCGCGCCGTTGGCTTGCAACTCGAGCGTCGCAGTTCGTTCGAGCTGATTCATCTCCGGCGGTGTGGTCGGCATTTTCACCAGTTCAGTTTCAGTCTTCGAATCGATCAGCGCGAGACTGCCTTGAAGATGAAACGGCAGATCGCCGATCGGTGTTTGTTCGTCAGTCGGATCGAAGATCAGGAGACGCCCGAGCGTCGGGTGCTGAATGACGGTGCTGGCCTGAGTTTGATCGCTTACCTTCACTGCGATGATGCAGTGATTGAACTGTTGCGGCGACGGCCACGAAGCGCGCACGTAGCTCGGATCGCCCGAATAGATACTCACCGGAATGGCTGTGATACCGACAACCTTGAGCATCGCACGCATGAGGTTCGCTTTGTCTTTGCAGTCGCCGTACGACTTCGCGAAGACCTCAGTCGACGCGTGCGGACGATAACCACCGCCACGGCCGATACCGGTTTGAATCGAAATGTACTGGATGTTCTGAACGTACTTCGCGATAGCGCGAATTTTTTCGTACTCCGTTTTCGCGAGCGCCGTTAGTTCGTAAGCCTTGCGCGCGAGCGCGTCGTCAACCATCACCTGCGGATCTTCAAGTTCACTCATCCACGCCGCGACTTCGCCCCAGTTTGAAAACGTTTTGATCGCGAGCGTCTGCGTGGCCGCGGGTGGAAAATAACTCACCGCCAAACGCGGCACGAGGTTATCGAGGCTCGGACTCAACGGCTCATCAGGAACGGGCTGGAGGTTCCCAAGCTCCCAGGTGTAACTGGTGCCGGTGATTCTCGGCTCGACCTTCGCATGATTGAAAGTAACCGCATCGGCGCGCCAGCCTTCCGGCAAGGTGAGGTTGTAGCGCGAGCTGATGACCGGCAACGAATCCTGAAACGCATAGTCGGATTGTGTGAAAACCGATCGATCCTCGAGCGTATAGCTGTAGGCAAAAACAGCGCCCGTATCAGCGTCGTCGACGGCAGAGACACTCCTGACGCGATACTCGTTGTAAACGTCATTGAGATCTCCGGCGATGTCTACAAAGTCGTCTTTGCCATAACGTTTCGGTTCGCCCCCGCTCGGGCGAATCAGCCACGCACGAAACTCTTTTACTTTGCCGACGTCGGGTATGTAGCCCACATGGCCCACGGCATATTCGCGTCCTTCACGTCGCAGGATACGGACCGCGTAGTTATAGACCTGGTTGACTTTTCCATCTGAGCTAATGGTGGCGTTGGTCTCCTGGACCAACACGACGGCGGGCACGTCTTTGTCATAAGTGGGGACCTTGAGGGTGGCCGCTTGTTGCACCCATTGGGGAGTTTCGTCTCCGGGCGCAGCACCGGCTGGCGCTGCGAACATTAGGAGACCAAGGAGCGCGGTCAGTAAGGGTTTCATTAGAATCTCCATTTACTCGGCTAGAACAAGCCAGGAAGAGGGGCTTGCCCCCGCTCGTTCGGGAGTGCGGGGGCAAAAGCCCCTCTTCCTGACTTGTTCTAGCTGATCATTGTCGTTAATTCGTAACAGCGACCTGTTTCAACGCCAGGCTGTGACTATCCTGTTTGTGCATAACGTCAAAATAGTTCTTGAGTGGAACATATGACTCTACCGGGAACAGGACCGTGCCGGCGCCACCGAAAAAGAAGTTACGTTTGTAGATCAGCAGAGTTCCATCAGTGCTGGCCTGAATACTGACTTTGTACTCTGAAATCTGGCCGCTGCCGAAAGGCGCTGGAGCGTCGGCGTTATCGAAAGCGTAGCCTTTAGGCAGCTCGATATCGACGCGATCGTCTTCCGACCAGGGATAGTGGAAGTAGATTGGATACTTGCGATCGGTGGTGGCGAACAGTGGCGCCTCCCCGTGCTGGAAGAACGCCGGTTGGAGAAAGATTCGTTTGCCAGTGCGTTGCGCGTAATTCGGTACGCGGACGTGAAAGTTGTAGACGAGCGGCTTATTGTATTCCATCACGTTTTCGACCTTGATGTTACTGATCTCGGCCGCACTCATCTGGCCTTTCATCTCTTCCCTCAGGTCGTCTTCGCGTTGGCTTTCAGACTCTTCGTCGATCTCCATTTTTCGTTCGATCGCGAAGTGGCCCGTATACTCGATGTGGACGTCGCCCTCGAGCGTGCCGTCTTCGCTTAACTTCAACTTGGCACTTCTTTTTACCAGCGACTTGTCCGGCCCTGACATCGGCGTCTCCACCCAAACCGGTTGACTCGGATCGGTGATCAGCGACTGTTGCCCCTCTTCCTGCCAGCGCAACATTCCGAACGGGATGTGGGGATAACCGGGGTTAAAGAATTTCCAGTTGCCGCCAACCTTCACCGCGATATTCATGGGATCGATAAAGTAGCTATTGGGGAGAGTTTTATCGAAAAACATGTCGCCGCGATCCGGTGCGAGCACGATGCGAGCGTCGAGACCCGAAGCATTGGCGAGCGCCGCGAAGAGCTGATCGATGTTGGCGCTGTTACCCATGCCTCGTTTCAGCGTGTCAGAGGGGTTCTTGTTCTCTTTGATCTTTTTGAGCTCGTCAGGAGTCATGCCGGAGGAGTCGAGGCTGACGTTTTTGATCTTGGTGCGGCAGAACTCAAACAGCCGTTCCAACTTTTCATCGTCAGTCTTCGCCTCGGCTACGAGTGACGCAGCCATTTTCTTGACCTCATCATTGGGCTTGATGAGCGACTTGGTCTGGTCGTAGTAATACTTGCCGATCTTGGTCCAGTACTTATCCGGATCGCTTCGGTCGTCAGTGGAGCTCTGGTAAAAAACCAGCATCCAGGTCTTCACCTGGTCCTCGGGGGGCATCCGCGACTCATCATGGATCCCCGGCACGTTGGTCATTATGGTGCTGTAAAAACCGTTCTTCTCCTTGGCCCACTTGGTTGGCGTGCCGTGCAGCACGATGGAGTTGAAAGTCGCACCCTCATAAGCGAAGGGCTTGACGAGATACTGGATGCGCTGCACCGGGATGTCGCGTTGAAAATTGAGGCGAACGTAGTCTGCGTTCGTATCGACTCTCGTTTCGCGCCAGCGGTATTCGATGATGCAGCCAGGTTCTACGCCGGGCATCGCGAAAGAACGCGCTTTGAACTTCAGGCCACTGGCCTTGACTACAGTGCGGTCGAAAATGTCTTCCTTCTTGAGCTCTATAATCGTGCCGTCGGGCTTGATGGTCCGTGCAGCGATGTCGCTAATCTTGACGTTGCTGCCATAGAGCTTGCCGTAGAAAAGATCGATCTTGCTTTGTGATTCGCGGCCGCGCTCGGTGAACACCTTGACGCGCAGGTAATGGTTGAAAATCAGATCGCCTTCCGGGTTATCGTCCATCCTGACTTCCCAGAACAGGCCTTCAGCATCGGCCTCTTTCTCAACAGTTGAATTTTTTAGGGCCAGTTGGGCCGGATCAATTGGTTTCCAGTCGTCGCCGGCAGCCCACACCGGCGCAGAAAAGATGGTAAACAGGCACAATAATAGGAACGTAGGGAGGCAGGAGGGGATACGAAATCTCATTTACGTGACCTTTCTAGAACTTACAAATATCTGTTGGTTCAACTTGCTGAGAATGGAAATGCCCAGAGGGTGGCCAGGTATTCCCGTGGCGTCGTCGGATTCTAACGAAAATTTGTAAGTCGTTCAACAGAAGTTGTCGGGGGCAAAGACGGTTACGTATAATTCATGCCAGCTTCAATATCCCAGCAATCAAACAAGACAGCCGGTGCTACCGGGAGGGAAATATAATGGTGACCAAACTACAACGCTCTGACTCTATTGACCGCATTACAGAGCTCCTTGGGCCAAATGCCGCGGAACTACTAAACCACTCATCACACACGATTTCCAAAGACCACGTGCAACTGCCGGGTCCGGACTTCGTGGACCGCGTTTGGTCTATCTCCGACCGCTCGCCGGCGGTGTTGCGCTCGTTGCAGTCGTTGTTTGATAACGGCCGGCTGGCCGGTACGGGTTACGTGTCGATTCTTCCGGTAGACCAGGGAATCGAGCATTCCGCGGGTGCTTCGTTTGCGCCAAACCCGCAATATTTCGATCCGGAGAACATCGTCAAACTGGCCATCGAAGGCGGTTGTAACGCAGTGGCGTCGACTTTTGGAGTGCTGGGGACGGTGGCGCGGAGGTATGCGCACAAGATTCCGTTTATCGTAAAGATCAATCACAACGAGTTGCTGACGTTGCCGAACAAGTTCGACCAGGTAATGTTTGGGACCGTGAAGGAAGCACACAACCTCGGCGCGGTGGCGGTGGGCGCTACGATCTATTTCGGATCGGACGAGTCAACGCGGCAGATCGTTGAAGTCAGCCAGGCATTTGCACAGGCCCATGAACTCGGCATGGCCTGCATCCTCTGGTGCTACCTACGGAATCCGAAGTTCAAAACTCCGGAAGGCGACATGCACGCGGCGGCCGATCTTACGAGCCAGGCGAATCATCTGGGCGTGACGATCGAGGCTGACATCATCAAGCAAAAACTGCCTGAGCGAAACGGAGGCTACAAAGCTGTCGAGGCTGAGTTGGGTGGGTCATATGGAAAGACCAGCAAGCTGGTTTATGAGAAGTTGACCACCGACAATCCGATCGATCTCGTGCGCTATCAGGTGGCGAACTGTTACATGGGCCGTTGCGGCTTGATCAACTCGGGCGGCGAGTCGAAGGGCGCAAGCGATCTGGCTGAAGCGGTGCGCACGGCAGTGATCAATAAGCGCGGTGGCGGCATGGGACTGATCTCGGGCCGCAAGGCGTTCCAGCGTCCGATGAGCGAGGGTGTGCAACTGCTGAACGCGATCCAGGACGTTTATCTCAGCGACGAGATCACCGTCGCCTAGTCCGGTCGAGGAATTTTTTTAAGCCGCAGATAAACGCAGATGAACGCCGATATGATCCGCGTTCATCTGCGTTTATCTGCGGCCAAAATCCGATTAACGACTTCGCTCGTATATTTCTCCACTTGCAACCTGAAGCCGCACAAGAGAGCGATATTTTATTGCTGAAAGCGATCGCGGGCCGCGATGAGGCTGCGCTCGCACAGCTCTACGACCGTTATCGCGCCATCCTGTTTGGCCTGCTGATGCGTATATTAAACAACCGCGAGGAAGCGGAAGACGTCCTTCAGGAAGTGTTCCTGCAAGTTTGGCGCAAGGCGGCGGATTTCGACGAAAGTCGCGGACGTCCTTTCACGTGGTTAGTGACCCTCGCGCGCAGTCGCGGCATCGACCGTTTGCGATCCCTGGCTGCCCGCGAACGGGTTGCTGTCGCAGGAGCGCGTGAGGTTTCGGAAGATTTTTCCGATGCGGCAACGGACGCGTTCAAGTCAGAACAGCGTGGCCTCGTAAGCGACGCGCTCGCCAAACTCCCCGACGAGCAAAAAGGTCCCATAATGCTGGCTTACTTCGACGGTCTTACCCAGTCAGAAATTGCTACGCGCACCGGTGCGCCGCTGGGGACGGTGAAGACTCGTATGCGCACCGGTATGATTCGATTGCGAGAGTTGCTGGCGGGTCAGGGCGAGAGTTTTGGTTTTTAAGTAGATGGTCCACGAAGACTACAAGGAGATGATTCCGGCGCGAGCGTTGTCAGCGCTCGACGCGGCGGAAGCGCAGGTATTGAACGAGCATCTCGAAAACTGTGCTGAGTGCCGCCAGGAGCTCGACGAGTGGCAAGCCACTGCGGCGGCGCTAGCCCTCGGAGCGAATTCGGCAGAGCCGTCTCCGAGAGTTCGAGAGCGCATTCTGGATGAAGTGCGAAAAGAGCTCGAGGCGCCGCCGGTGGTGCCGTTCCGATCGTCGCCGCGGAATCTGTGGAGCTCGTTTGGTTCGTTGGGTGCGATGGCGGCGGCAGTACTCTTTACTGCTTTGCTTGTCGGCCTTGTCGTGTTGTGGCGTCAGAACAACGCGATCCGATCAGAGCTGACGAAATCAAAAGAATTCGTGGAACTCGTCACCTCACCAGGGGCGATAGTAACCGAGCTTAAGGCAACCGATGCGGGCGGCGGCGCGACAGCGAAAATTGCTTACGACCAGAGCGGTCACGCGATTCTGTTGGCGAGTAAGCTGCCCCGGATTCCGCAAGGGAAGGCTTACCAGTTATGGTTCCTGGTTGGCGATAAGGCGATGCCGGGCAAGACGTTCGTGCCCGACAGCAACGGGCAGGGCGTGTTGAAGGAACAGGTGCCGAGCGAGGCGCTTTATTTGGCGAGGTTCGCGATAACCGTGGAACCGGCAGCGGGTTCCGCTACTCCCACCAGTCCCATCTACCTGTACACTCCGATGTCCATTACTTACTGAAAGCTGGTAAACTCACCCGTCATGAGCACGGGGAAGAAACAACCACCACCAGTCGATAACTCTGTGTCAGATTCCACCGGGCAGTATGATCTGCGCTTTGTCCTGTGGCGACAGTTTTGTGCGCAGTATCAGATTCCGGTAGACACGCTGCCGAGCCAGTTGGATGATGATCAGAAAGAGTTGTGGGAAGAGATGAAGGCGAAGAGACTTAAATAGACAGGATTTACATGATTTTCAGGATGAACATGTAAATCCTGTAGCATTCTGTAAATCCTGTCTAAAATTTATCTCAGAAACGGATTCGTCAGTCGCTCTTCTCCAATCGTTGTCACTGGTCCATGTCCTGAAAAAACCTCAACGTCATCATCCAGTGTCAGGAGTTGATTCTTAATCGAGCTGAGCAGTTGCGGCATTGAGCCGCCGGGCAGGTCTGTCCGCCCGATTGACCCTGCAAACAAAACGTCACCCACAAACACCTTTCGCTCGGTTGGCTCATACAGCACCACATGCCCGGGCGTGTGTCCTGGACAATGACGCACTTCGAACTCTAGCTTCCCGACAACGTACTTCTCGCCGTCAGTCCAATAATGATCGACTGCCGGTGGTGTTTCGAAAGCGAATCCCAGAGCCGCCCACTGTGAGCGCGGAATGCCTATCCACGCCGGCTGCTCGGGCAGCGCGCGATACATAAACTCGTCGCCCTGGTGCAGGCTGATCTGCGCGGACGGCTGGAGTTTCTTCAGTGCCGCGACGCCGCCGACGTGGTCGAGATGAGCGTGCGTCAGGGTGATTGCCTGGAGCGTAAGACCGTGGCGCTCGAGCGTCTCGACGATGCGCTCGGCCTCGTCGCCCGGATCGATGCAGATCGCCTGTTTGGTCTCCTCGCAGCCGACGATCCGAGTGTGTTGCTGAAACGCGGTGACGGTAATCTCTTCGATGATCATTTGAATCTAAGACTTATAATACTGATTACTAATAAAGAGCAAAGAATAGCAATGCCTTTAACCGCTCAATCAGCACCGCTCGCAGCCGTTCTCGATTCAATGACGATCGAGGGCGCGCCGGAGGTGACCGAACATCTCGACGGCGGTGCTCTGAAATGTTACGCGTGCGGGCACCGTTGTCTGATCAAAGAGGGAAAACGCGGTATTTGCAAGGTCAGGTTCAACGAAGATGGCCATCTGCGCGTGCCGGCGAATTACGTCGCTGCGCTCGCGTGCGATCCGACCGAGAAGAAACCGTTCTTTCACGTTCTGCCCGGTTCCGACACGCTGACTTTCGGAATGCTCGGCTGCGACCTGCACTGCGCCTATTGTCAAAACTGGCTGACGTCGCAGGCGCTGCGCGACGATTCCGCCGGCACGAAGCCGACGATAGTTTCAGCCGAACGCCTCGTCACGATGGCGAAAGCCTACGGCGCGTCGATGGTCGGCAGTAGCTATAACGAACCGCTGATCACCGCTGAATGGGCAGTCGAAGTTTTCCAAAAAGCTCGACCGGAAGGTTTTAGAACCGCGTTCATTTCAAACGGAAATGCGACGCCGCAAGTGCTCGATTACCTGCGACCGTGGACGGATTGTTACAAGATCGATCTGAAGTCGATGAGCGACAGGAACTATCGCCAGCTCGGTGGCGTGGTGGACAACATTCTCGAGACGGTGAAGATGGTCCACGAGCGTGGCTTCTGGGAGGAGATCGTGACGCTGGTGATTCCCGGTTTCAACGATTCCGAAGACGAGCTGCGTCGCGCGGCTGATTTCATCGCGTCAGTTTCGCCGGACATCCCCTGGCACGTCACTGCGTTTCATCAGGACTACCGGATGACTGAAAACTCAAACACGACCGCGGAGCAATTGATACGCGCTTGTGAAATTGGTCGTGAAGCGGGTTTGAACTACATTTACGCCGGGAACCTGCCGGGCCGAGTTGGGCGCTGGGAGAATACTTATTGCCCGGCGTGTGATCAGTTACTGGTGGAGCGTTATGGATATTTGATCCGGCAGGTGAACGTCACGCTTGACGGTCAGTGTCCCGGTTGCGCGACAGTCATTCCCGGAATTTGGAACAGCCGCAGATAACACGGACCAAAAATCCGGATTTCTATCTGTGTCATCTGCGGCTAATATTACTTCGCGATCCGTGTGGCCTGCGAAGCAACTGCCTGCCACTTTCCATCGCGTCGAGCGTAGACATCCAGAAAACGATACTCACCGCTGATATCGATCGTTTTTTTCGTGGTCGCGTCTTTGTACTTACCGTTGCGGATAACGCTGCGCCCGGTAACAAAAGCCGAATCGGCGTTTACCACCGTCACTTTCGGATCGATCATCTCAAACGCGTCCGCCGTGATCGCGCCGGATTCAATCGTGCGTACTTCATCCGCCTTGGTCGCCACACTTCCGTCCGGATAAACAATCACCGCGTCGTCCGCGACCAAGCGACGAACCGCTTCGGCACTGTGGGTCTTATTCGCGTCGGCCCATTCACGCTCGAGCTTGATGACTTCTGTCTCGATGGCAGCCCGATCAATTGTCTCTTTCTGTGGACTGGCGACCGCCAAAGCAGCATTCCGATTGGTATCGACCGCGGGCTGGCAGCCACTCAGAATGGCGGCGACAGCAGTTACAAACAAAGCGAGCACGCTTTTCTTCATTAACTCTAAACTCCTTTGGACGAGGGTCAGGCGACTGAAACGCACACTGCTTCTTACGCTAAACTCCACTGCCCGTCAACTTTTTGTATTCGCCCTCCAGATATTGACATCTCGTTTTCTTGGGATTATTTTTTGCGACATAAGAGCAAACTTGGGGAGGCCGGCGCAATAATTCGTATCGTTCCGGCGGTATCGTTTCCCGTTTCCCTACCTGTTTGATTGTGTGCATACACATTTGTGGAAAGGAGTAACCATGACTCGCTTTATGAGGCCCTCAAATTTCTGGTTACCTAACCGAGCTTTGCTTGTAGTAATCAGTTTTATGATTGCGGCTGGGGCAGTATCAGCTCAAACCGCTCGCAAACCCGCGGGTACTGAGGAAGAACCGGTTTTTCATGAGTACCGGGGCGTCAAGCTCGGCTGGCTCGCGGATGAAGTTCGTAAGAAGCTGGGCAATCCGGCAAACAAGAGCGACGAGCAGGATTACTATATCTTCAACGAAAAAGAGAGAGCCCAGGTCTATTACGACAAGGCCACTCGCCAGGTAACCGCCATCTCGATCGACTTTATGACCGGAGCCACCGAAATAATCACACCGCAACAGGTGTTCGGCGGTGCGGTTGAAGCGAAGGCTGACGGATCACAGTCAAAATTAGTGCGGTATCCGAAGGCCGGTTGCTGGGTCTCCTATAGCCGCACTGCGGGTGATAATCCGATTATCACAGTGACGATCCAGAAAATGCCGTAGTGATCCTGGCTCGCGACATCAAGGCAAGGGCTCTTTTCGAGGGATTCAACAAGGTCGGTATCACCGGCGTCCAGTCACTTGCAGACGAAGGGCGGCGGCTGAAGGAATGGCTGGCGCGCGGCTATCACGGCGAGATGGGCTGGATGGCTCGCGACGTGGAGAAGCGCATCAGCCCGCTCCAGATCTTTTCGCAGGCGCGCTCCGTCGTCGTTGTCGCGCTCAACTACTTCACACCACAGCAGTATCAGCAAAGTTCCAGCACGGGAAAAGTCTCGCGCTATGCGTGGGGAGACGACTATCACGACATAGTTAAAGAAAAACTGTTGTCACTGCTGGCGTGGATTCGCGAGCAGGAGCCGGACGCGGCCGGGAAAGTGTGTGTCGATATTCAACCGACGATGGACAAAGCGTGGGCGGTGCGCGCCGGGCTGGGTTGGTTGGGTAAACATTCTAACGTGATTACGCCGGAGCACGGGTCGTGGGTGTTCATTGGCGAGCTGTTGCTGAACCTGGAGCTGGAGCACGACACGGAGCGGATTGAAGATCATTGCGGCACGTGTACGCTCTGCATCGATGCTTGTCCGACTGCGGCGATCACCGAGCCTTATGTGGTCGATTCGAACAAGTGTATTTCGTACGCCACGATCGAGCTGCGTGCGCCTGAGTTGCCGGCTGAGATCGAGAGCAAGCTTTCCGGTTGGTTGTATGGGTGTGACATCTGTCAGGATGTTTGTCCGTGGAATCGATTTGAGGAGGCGACGAGCGAAACGCGCTTCGCTCCGCGTGAAGGAAACGTGGATGCAGAACTCAATGAGCTACTCGAGCTCACGCCCGAAACGTATGCCGCGCGCTATCGCGGCAGTGCGATGAAGCGGGCCAAACTCTCCGGGTTACAGCGGAACGCGCGCGCGCTGAAAGCGCGAGAGTAGTTTCACGCAAAGGCGCAAAGAAAGACGCAAAGACGCAAA
>Ga0070699_100003180_pt1 | contig 14532 bp, 10 predicted proteins | sample KBSK1503metaG_FD_65473 | JGI IMG/M metagenome (GOLD analysis project Ga0070699, IMG submission 65473) | Corn, switchgrass and miscanthus rhizosphere microbial communities from Kellogg Biological Station, Michigan, USA - KBS K1-50-3 metaG | ecosystem: Host-associated > Plants > Roots >...
ATGGCCCGGCGCGTAGAACGCGCCGAGAAGCTGCTGCAAAAGGGCAAGACTGTTGAGGCTCTGCAGGAGTATCTGCAGGTGCTACGCGATGATCCGGAAAACGACGTTGTACGGCAACTGGCTGCCGACCTTTGTCTTTCCTTGAGCCGCAATCCGGAAGCCGTCGCGCTGTTGGGAGAGCTGTTCGAACGGCAAGTGAAGGCCGGCGACGCCACGCGCGCGAGCCTCACTTACAAGAAGTTGACGCGGTACGGAAGTCCGACATGGGAACAGAAATTCCACTTTGGACAACTTCTCGAAGGGTCGAACAAGAAACTCGCCATTAGCACATATGAGGCGGCTCTAGAAGAACTGGAGAACCTGAACAAGAAGCAAGAATCGCTGCAAGTGTTAGACCGTATGGTTACTCTGGAACCGACTCTGGCGAATTTTCTGCGCTTGGCGGAGGTGTCGTCGGAGACAGGACACGGCAAAGCTTCAGCGGTAGCGTTTCAGCGCGTTGCGCAATTGATAGCAGCCGAGGGCGGCGATCCGGCGCAGTGGTACGAGCGCGCCTACCAGGAACATTCCTCCGATCCGGAAATTTCGCTGGCCTACGGTAAGAGCCTTCTGGCACAGGGACAAGTTGGGGCAGCGATCTTCATTCTCGAGCCGCAAGTGCACGCTGAGAAGGCGACAGCGGAGCTGCGAGACACCTATTCGCAAGTGCTGGTGGCCGCGGGCCGTTATGCCGAAGCCGAGCCCTTGGTATGGCAATTATTTGAGCAGAATCCGACGCGGATGGATCAGGTGATTAGCGTGATCGGACAATTGCTGGATGGCGAACAGGAGCCGGCTGCGGTCGCACTGGCGCGCAAGCTGGAGCAATTCCAGAGGCGCCGTGGAGAACGCCGGCAATTCCTGACCATAATGCAGGACATCATTGCGGCCCACCGGACTTCGGCCGAGATGCTGGAGTTTTTGAGCGAACTCTACAACGCCTCCAACCGGGAGAATGACTACTGCCAGACCCTGCTGAAACTATTTGATCTTTACTGTAGTACGGCTGACTTTGCCAAGGCGGCCGAGTGTTTGGACCGTGCCGCGGAAGTGGACCCCTACGAGCCCGGACACGCGAAGCGGCTGGCAATGCTGGACGGCAAAATTGACAGCAATCGATTCAAAGTAATTGCCTCGCGGTTTACCAGTGTGGCCAAACCGGCAGACGACTTTCATGATGCGGAGGAGCCGACGCTGGGGGCTTCGACGCTTCAGGACTTGATGTTGCAAGCGGAAATCCTGGTGCAGTACGGGATGCGCAACAAAGCGGTGGAACGTCTGCAGCGGATTCAGGAACTGTTTCCGCGAGAGGAAGAGCGCAACGAGGACTTGCAACGACTGTACCTGGCTGCTGGAGTCACACCCCGTTATGCCGGACCAGCGCCCTTGCCGCCGGAAGCTGCAGCGGTCCCGCCTTCGGGTGGCGCAGCGGGGGCTGCCGAGGCTTCGTCGACCCATGCCGAAGGGGTGGCCGACGTTCGCAGCTTTACTCGCGTAGCTGAAATTACGCGCAAACTCTACAACCAGAGCACGGCAACCGCGGTGCTGACGACTGCGGTCAACGAGATTGGCAGACATTGGGAACTGGCGCGTTGCGTAGCCGCCATGCGCAAGCCCGGCTTGCCCCCGACAGCGGTGCAGCAGTCTTGTGCGGATGGCCTGAAGGCCGCCAGTTCTTCGGTTCTGGCCGAGGTGATCTGCTGCTTGTACGATGCCACCGCAGGCCACGAGCCGATCACTATTCACGATGCGCAGAAAGCTGCGGAACTGCAACCGGTGCGCCAGGCGATTGCTGAGCTGGGCGCAACGTCCGTGCTGGCAATTCCTCTCAAGGATGGGGAAGAGGCAGTGGGCCTACTGTTGCTGATGCACAATAAGCATAGCCAGTGGCAGCCGAACGACGTGGTCGTGCTCAGGACGCTGGGCGAGCAGATGGTGACCGCGCTTAACAATGCGGGCCTGCGCCGCCTGGTTAAGAATCTTTCGGTTACGGATGAGAAGTCCGGACTGCTGAAGCGGGCCTCGTACATCGATTTGCTGTTGGCAGAGAGCAAGCGGGCGTTGCAGAATGCATCGCCGCTTTCCCTGTTGCTGCTGCAGTTCGGCAGGAGCGCCGCCATGGTGAAGGAGCACGGAGACGCAGCCGTGGAAGCGGCCATGGAAAAAATAGGAAAGCTTGCCGCCGGAAACATCCGCTCAAACGACCTTGCTTTCCGCTATGACACGACCACGATCGCGATCATTCTGGGCGATACGGCGGAAAAAGAAGGAATGATGGCCGTGGAAAAGCTGCGCAAGTTAATTGCGGAAGTCAAGCTGCCCACGAAAGACGGAGCGGAAAAAGGTCAGCCGCTGCCTTTCTCGGGAGGGCTGGCCGAAGCGGTAGTTAGGGAAAATTACGATCCCGTGGACATCGTCACCGAAGTCATTAATCGGGCAGAACATGCTTTGGCGGTGGCCCTCACACAGGGGCCTGGGAAAGTCACAGCGCTGGAGGCTGCGCTCGCCGCGGGAGCCGTGGCTTAGAAACTAAATCAATGACTCAATGAATCGCACGTTTGGCGGCGCGTCGGTTTTCGAATGTCTGAAAATGAAGATATACAAAAACGATATCTCGCGCAGCCGCTCTTGATCTTTTGCCTTTAGGTTCGTATGTTCGGAGCGTGGGTTCTCGCAGGAATTGCTGGAATTATCGCCTCAGAACTAGGAATGTTCGGCGCGGATGGGCCGCCAGGATTTGCTCTGGTCATAGCGTTAGGTGGCGGACGGTTGAATTCGTACAGGTGGCTGAGAATACCCTTCGAAATCAAAATTCTTGACCACGTTACCATCCCGTTTCGCAGCCTTCTCCGAACCACAGCCGTTTTTCCGGCGGAGATCAAGTCAGTGCGGGCAAAGCGGTATGCCCTCGGGTTGGTGGATGTTTTGCACCGCACAGGAACCGTTCATCTTCTAAGTCAGATGGGCGGCTTTCATGATTTGATTTTGTCTCCACAATTAAGTCATTGAATCCAGCAACAAAGATTGAAGGGTGTTGAGAACCGTGCCTGGTTTTATCCCTCTTCGCTGACCTTCTGCCGGCTAAAGAGGCCGAAGCTTCCTGTGGTCAAATCCTCTCACGCGCTGCTACACTAACCAGTTTGCTTGTCATTTTTGATCCGCTCTGAGCACGCGATCTAGCAGGAAAATCATGCTGAAACCGGGTGATATTGCCATTGTGAGCGGGGCCCGCACGCCCTTTGGACGCTATTGCGGCAAGTTGAAAGATTTTACGGCGCAGGAATTGGGGGCTATCGCGGCCAAGGGAACGATCGAGCGCGCGGGCCTGGAGTTGCAAGAGTTTGATCATGTCGTGTTCGGCAATGCGCAGCAGACTTCGGGGGATGCTCTGTATGGCGCGCGGCATGTGGGGCTGCGCGCGGGATTACCGATTGAGACTCCGGCGCTGACCGTGAACCGACTGTGCGGTTCGGGCCTGCAGGCGATCGTAAATGCTGCTCAGATGATTCAGTTGGGCGAGGCGAACGTGGTGCTTGCCGGCGGCATGGAGGCCATGTCGCAGGCTCCGTTTGTGATTCGCGGGCGCGATGGATTTACTTTGGCTCCGGGCGGGAAATTGGAAGACTCTTTGATGGTGGCGCTGCTCGACAGTTACTGTGGTTTGTACATGGCGAATACTGCGGAGCTTTATGGCGAGCAGCAAGGGATTACGCGGCAGGCGCAGGATGAATTTGCCTTGCGTTCACAACAGAAGGCGGATGCGGCCTATAAAGACGGAAGACTTCGGGAAGAGCTGGTTCCGGTGCCACAGAGGAATTCAAAGGGCGAGGCGACTGGACAATCGTTGACCGAGGATGATCACCGGCGTCCGCAGACCACGATGGAGGGTTTGGCGAAGCTGAAACCTGCGTTTGGCCAGAAGGGAACGGTGACGGCGGGGAATGCCAGCGGCATTGTCGATGGCGGCGCGGCGGTGGTGGTGATGTCGCTCGAGAATGCGCTGAAGCGTGGGTTGAAACCGCTGGGGCGGATTGTGAGCTGGGGGGTTGCGGGAGTGGATCCGAAGCTGATGGGGCGGGGTCCGGTGCCGGCGACGAAGGTGGCGCTGCAGAAGGCTGGGTTGTCGCTCGACTATATCGATCTGATTGAAGTGAATGAGGCGTTCGCGGCGCAGTATTTGGCGGTGGAGAAAGAGTTGGGCCTCGATCGCGAGAAGGTGAACGTGAACGGCGGAGCGATCGCGCTTGGGCATCCGCTGGGGGCGACTGGGACGAGGTTGGTGATAACCCTGCTGTATGAACTGCGGCGGCGGAAGAAGAAGTATGGTCTAGCTACGGCTTGCATCGGCGGCGGGCAAGGCATTGCGATGGTGGTGGAGAGCTTAAATTAGTCTGCGGCCTGAGGCGAACCAAACCATTGTCATCGGGAGCGAAGCGATCGACCTATGCGTTCCGCGAGTGCGAGTGCGAGCAAATTGCATGGGTTCTTCGCTTCGCTCAGAACGACAATGCAGGTTGAAAGCTGCAGGCTGAAACATCCAAGGAAACACTATGGACGTCAAGAAGGTTGGTGTACTCGGTTGTGGGCTGATGGGGTCCGGTATTGCACAGGTTTGCGCTACGGCTGGATTTGCGGTCACGGTGCTCGAAGTGGAGCAGAAGTTTCTGGACCAGGGCTTTGCCGGAATCGAGAAATCTTTGGCGAAGTTTGCGGAGCGACCTCCGGAGAAGGGCGGGATCACGGCGCAGCAGAAGGATGCGATCCGCGCGAGGCTCAAAGGCACGACCAAGCAGGCGGACCTGGCCGATTGCGACATTCTTATTGAGGCCATCATCGAGAACGTCGAGGAAAAGAAGAAGATGTATGCGTCGCTCGATGGCGTGGTGAAGAAAGATGCCATCTTTGCTTCGAATACCTCGTCGATCTCGATTACCGAGCTTTTGACGGCGACCAAACGGCCGGAGCGGTTCGTGGGGCTGCATTTTTTTAATCCTGTGCCGCTAATGAAGCTGGTGGAGGTTGTGCGGACAATAGCCACCGCCAACGACGTTTACGACATGGCTTACGAGTTTGCGAAGAAGCTGGGCAAAGTTCCGGTGCGCGCGTCCGACAAAACTGGATTCATTGTGAACCGGCTGCTGGTGCCGTACCTGCTCGATGCCGTCCGCGCTTACGAAGAGGGCGTGGGATCGATCGAGGATATTGATAACGCTATGAAACTGGGATGTGGATATCCCATGGGGCCGTTCACTTTGCTCGATTTCGTTGGGCTCGATACGACTTATTACATTACTCACGTGATGTATGACGAGTTTAAGGAGCGGCGGTTCGCTTCCCCTCCGCTGCTGAAGCGGCTGGTGATGGCGGGGTGGTACGGGCGGAAGTCGGGCAAAGGGTTCTACGATTATGCGGACCCCAACAATCCGCGGGCGAATCAGCTGTAACATAGTGACGGATTTGGTGCGGTCAACACGGGTTCGAGCTGTGAAAGCAGACAAAGCGTTGAAAGCGGGCGCGGCGATCTCTGAGAAGCGGGTCGGAGTAGTATGGTTCTTGCTGGTCGTGATTCTCGCCAAGGAATCTCTCACCGCAGACCACCACAAGAGTCTTTTCTCGCTCGCGATGGCTCCTTCACGAAAGGCAACGCAGCCTGGAGTGGCGTTTGCGAGGGCGGGAGATCCTGTCTTCATGATCCGGCCCATGAAGAATGATTCAAAGCGGGTGCTCCATTTCGCTCTTCCTCATCCTCATCCAGCATTCCAGCGTGAGCCATGTCCGGACCCCATAGAGGTCAGCTACCTTTGCGATGCGAGTCGACCCGGCCACTATAGCGTGCAGGTAGGGCGGGATATGCCCTTGGAACTGTGCCAAGGCGTTGTGAAATCGAATACGATCACAGCGACCATAACTCCATAACGCTGGCGACCCGAATTATGAACTTCGAAAACATCCTCATCGAAAAGAAAAACTCCATTGCCTACGTCACCGTGAACCGGCCGAAAGTGCTCAACGCGCTCAACCTGGCGACCATGGAAGAGCTGCGGGCGGCCTTCCACGATATCAAGAACGACAAAGGCATCCGCGTGGTCATATTTACCGGGACGGGCGAGAAGGCGTTCATTGCCGGGGCGGACATTGGCGAGTTGGCCAACCATGACGCGGTGATGGGCAAGGAGTACACCCATCGCGGTCAGAATGTCCTCAACCTGATTGAGAATTTGGGTAAGCCGGTGATCGCGTCGATCAACGGCTTCGCGCTCGGCGGCGGATGCGAGATTGCTATGGCCTGCACGATGCGCTTGGCCAGCGAAAACGCCAAGCTGGGACAGCCCGAGGTGAAGCTGGGAATGATCCCGGGCTATGGCGGGACGCAGCGGCTGCCGCGGTTGGTTGGGAAGGGGGTCGCCATGCAGATGGTGTTGGCGGGCGAGATGATTACGGCGCAGGAGGCGCTGCGCATTGGGCTAGTGAATGAAGTCACAGCGCCCGCCGACTTGATTCCGCGGGCGGAGGCGATTGCGGCTAAGATTATCGCGAACGCTCCGCTGGCGGTGCAGTATGCGATGGAAGCGGTTAACAAAGGCATGGAGATGACTTTGGCTGAGGGTCTTTATCTTGAAGCGGTGCTGTTTGGCGTGTGTTGCGCGACCGAAGACAAGAAGGAAGGCACTGCGGCGTTTCTGCAGAAGCGGGCGGCGCAATTCAAAGGTAAATAATTTAGTCGCGGCGGATGAGTCGGAATTTTAAGGAGGGAAGATATTCCACCACAGAAACACTCTTGGGCTTCGCTCCGGGCAGGCTCTGCTACAGAGAAAGACAGCGAAGAGAAAATTCGGAAGCAGACGGTTGCGGGAAAACTGAACGGGTCAGGTTTTCGCTTCGCTATCGTAGTCTCTCGTTTCAATGAGTTCATCACAGAGCGCCTCCTTCGCAGTGCCTATGATGGTCTTTTGCGTTCAGGGGTGAGAGAGAAAGCCATCCAGATCGTCCGGGTGCCAGGCTCCTTTGAAATCCCCTCGGCTGCCCGCACTCTCGCCGAAACCAAAAAATATGACGCGATCATCTGTCTCGGCTGTCTGCTGCGGGGGGACACAGCGCACTATGACGTGATCGTCAATGAAGTCACGCGCGGCATTGGACAGTCGACGCAGGAAACAGGCGTGCCGCATGCGTTCGGCGTGCTTACGTGTGACACGCTGGAGCAGGCCATTGATCGCGCGGGGTTGAAGATGGGGAACAAAGGGTTTGAGGCGGCGCTGGCGGCAGTGGAGATGGCGTCGCTAAGGGCAGCTATCGGGTTTCAGGTTTCCGGGGTCAGGAAAGCACTCAGCACTCAGCATTCAGCATTCAGCAAAAAGCAGATTCCTGCTTCCGCTCGGAATGACAAAACCATCGGTCGGAATCGTACAGATTACGGAAGCGGGACAAACAGGGTCACGAAGCCAGCCAAGGCTTCGCAGGCGAAGCGGCATAAATAATCTTCCTACAGTAAACTGGCTACTAACCGCTAGCTACTGACTTCTGTTATGGGTACCCGACGTAAATCTCGCGAGATGGCTCTGCAGATGTTGTTTCAGGCGGACATGGGCAAGCAGAGTGCGGACCAGGTTCGGCGCACCTTTTGGGCCGAGCATGGAGCTGCGAGCCACCACGTGCGCGGATTTGCCGACGATCTTTTTCGCGTGGCCATGGACCGCGCTGGCGATATCGATGGACTGATCGAGAAGCACGCTGAACATTGGCGTATGGAGCGCATGGCGGTAGTTGATCGCAATCTGCTGCGCGCGGCCGTCGCGGAATTGTTGGGCTATCCGGAAACCCCTCGAGCGGTGGTGATTAATGAAGCGCTCGAGATAGCGCGGAAATTCTCCAGTCCCGAGTCGGTGCAGTTTCTTAATGGGGTTCTGGATAGCGTGGGGAAAGAGTTAGAGAAGACGGCTTAGCAACGAACCCCCCTTGCCACAGCCATCCGACGAAGACCTCCCGTCAAGTTTTACTTTTCATTTCAGCCCTGCCTAGGGCACGGTATTCAATTCAAACGCTGGGGCACCCGCCGCAGAAATGGCGGGCTATTTTCAATCGTCCCTCCGCGACCAGTTTTAGAATGCCCGCACTTCGTGCGCACCCCTGGCGCAGTTTAAGAGAACCTTTCACCTGAGTGCCGGACATCGAGACCAGCGGCAGAGCGTGAAGATTCCAAAACCAAGAAAAACTGTTCTCAAGGTTTTACCGCAACCACATCCAGCTTGCAGGGACCGGAAGTTGGGTCGAGGGAACAGAACGGAGTACTGAATCGGGACGGAATCGTGAATGAGATCGGCAACAGGTCGGCGGCGGACGTCGTGCTGACTTCATGCAACATGCCGTCGCTGCCTGCCACGTAGAGGAGCGTGCCGTCCACGGTGATGTCCGCGCTGACCGGGCTCGCGTTGTTGGCGAGTGAAATTCCGGAGACTGAATTCGTATTGAAGTCGTACACCAAGACGCTGCTGCGATCGCTGGCAACAATGAAGGCCAGGGTGCCATCTGGTGAGACGAAGAAGTTGATGGGATTGAAGGTTCCCTGGCCCAACGGTATCGGCTGTGAACTGGCGCTGATGAATTGAGGGCAGAGGCTCTGAGAGGCAGCAGCGGTGATTGTCGTGGTGATGTAGTCGAGGCCAGTGTTGTCCAGGGCGATGATGTGGATTCCATCGGGCAGAACTTTCACAAAACTGGGCTGCGACGGCAGAGATATTGTCTGCACAACACTCGTCGAGTTGGTGGAGGGGGCGTTATTGCACGTGTTGTAGATTGCCAGGGAGGAGCCAGAGTCGGAGGCTTCGGAGATGAAGGCGAAAGCTCCGTTGGAGGAGAATGCAATCGAGGTCGCGGACACGCGAGAAGTCGACAAGGGAATGGTCTGTAGTGCTTGCAGCGTGGAAAAAACGTAGAGGGTGTCGCCTCCGTTCGAACACTGACCTGCCCCGGCTTTACATCCAATGATGAAGGCTTTCAGTCCATCAGGCGAGACGGCAGCCGCATTTGCTCCCGAGATGTTCAACGGGGCAACCGTTGCCGACGAGGACGATGCCGCGCTTACGACATAGACTTGATTGGGTGTGGATTGCGTGTCGGACAATACCGCCAGATTGCCGTTCTCCGAGACCGCCAACACCTTACCCCGAGCCGTGGTGAAGGTGGAAAAAGGGCTGGCAGACGAGCTTCCCAGATTGGCGACCGTGATGAGCATCGCGCCGAAGGCGCTGCCCGCATAGGCTTTGTCGCCCACAGCGTCGAATAGAACAGAGTTGGGCGGTTGCGGAAAGGTAATGGGATTGCCCGCAAGATTGTTAGAAGTCAAAATGTCGTAGAGGGCCACGGCGCAGGAAAAGTCGCCGCTGCAGTCTTTGCTGGTAGCCAGTACGCTCGTCGCGGCAATGGTGCCATTAACTACACCAGAAATTGGAGTCACTGGATAGACCGGAAGTGGCTGCACGAATCCGGCGATATTCAACGGGAAACCGATATTGCAAGTGGGCGGAGTGCATGATGCGGTTACCGAGCCCGAGCCCGGCTGCGATGTGCTGAGCGAACAAGTCCCCGCCCCACAACTGGTGGGTGCCGAAATTGCGGCGGGCTGTGAAGAACTCCAGGTCAATGGAGCCTTGGGTACGACGCAACCTTGAATGTCCACGGCTGTCGCCGTTACTGGTTGCGAAGTTCCCTTCGTGCTGACGAAGTTGGTTTGACCACTATTTTGTGAGCCGCTGCTTCCCAGTTCCACGGCGATGCATCGCACCGGGCAAGTCTCGGCATAGTAAGGCAGGCTGGAAACGCCAGCGGCAGTGGCGAAGATCGGGGTAAGTCCGGGTGCGCCTGGCGCTACGAGGGCTTGGTTGGTGGGAACGTTATCCGACGAACTGATGACAGGGGTTACCTTAAATATGGTCGAACTGCTTTGTGACCAGGTAAAAGGACCGACCACACCCGTGATATCGACCCCCTTGCTGAAGGCGGTGGCTTGCAACCTCATCTGCTGGTTCGGCGACAGGCAGCTGTTATTTGGGGTGAAGGGCACGGCGCACGCGGCAGGAACAATCTGTTGCCCGGGGCAAGCTGGAGGCGGCGAGTTCACCGGTACGACTCTGCTGATCTGGATGTTATCGATGGGTGGGTGAACGAAGATCAAGGTGGGCGCGCTGCTGGCGCCGAGGGCGGAGGCGGTCACTTGAGCCACGCCGAAAGCTCCAGGAGTGCAGGTTACAAAGTGAGCGTCCCATTTGCCTGCGCAAGCGACACCGTTGGAAGCAATGTTGAGAATGTCGGTGTTGCTGGATTGATAGGTAAAGCTGGCGGAAATGGCTGAGTTTGAGGCGTTTTGAGCGCTGGCGACGAAGGAAATAATGCTGCCTGCTTGTACCGAAGCGCTGTTCGCTGGAGAAAGGGTGATCTTAGCTGGGAAGGGAGAAGGGCCCGGGGGCTTGTGACCGCCGCAGCCTCCAAGGCTGCACAGCCAAAGGGTACTTGTCAGCAACATCAACCACCGGGAACCAAACCGAACCATGCACCCTCCTCGTCCCGTGGTTCGAGTGACCCGAGGACGAGCAACTGCTTGAATTGGAAAACCTGTAGTGTAGAGGCTTGAAGCGGATTCAGCAAGCCAAGGGGAACGGGAACGCATCGGAATCACTTCTCGGGGCTTCGAGTGTGGGATGCAAAAACTATGGGTTGACGATGTTTGCGAACGCTTGTTATATTTAAAAGGTTCCGCGAGTCCATTCTAGCTTGTTGTGTGCGGTAGGTCTTCCGCGCTGTGTGCGGAAAATTCATCGCTGAGCTTTAGAGTAACGCGTTTCCGGATGAGTGCATTGCCCGGAGACTTCCTCGCTGAAACGTTCCTGCGCTGCCTTTCGCCCTATCGAAGGAGCTACTGTGCATCGAATAAGATGCCGAGTAGTTTGCGGAAGGATATGCAGGGCACGGCTGACGAAACGGAGCGCCCCCGCAGTTTTGGCCGGGTGCCACCGTCGGTGGCGTAAGTCTGAAAAGGAATCCAGAATCTCTCGCGGCACTCGTGCACAGCGAGAAGTATGGTTGGCTCTCGGGCCGGCCAGTCCCGGATCGTGCGTAATGGCCGGGAAAAGCTGAATTGCGCTGCAAGCCTCAAGACTGCCTGCACGCTGCAAGGAGCGGCAAGAGTGCCTACCTTTAATCAGTTAGTGCGTGATGGCCGTAAGCGGCCGCGATACAAGACGGCCAGTCCGGCGCTGCAAGGGTGTCCGCAGAAGCGGGGCGTTTGCACTCGCGTGTACACCCAGACGCCCAAAAAGCCGAACTCGGCTCTGCGCAAAGTGGCGCGCGTGCGCTTGACGAATGGAATCGAAGTTACGACGTATATCCCCGGCGTCGGCCACAACCTGCAGGAGCACTCGATTGTGCTCATACGCGGCGGCCGCGTAAAAGATCTTCCCGGCGTGCGTTATCACGTGATCCGCGGGACGCTGGATGCCGTGGGCGTAGCCAATCGCATGCAAGGGCGTTCGAAGTATGGAGCGAAACGGCCGAAGAAGGCGTAGGAGAGCAGGGGTCAGTGGCTGGTGGTCAGCTGCCAGGGTCAATCAGCTCAAGCTAGAAGCTTATGAGCTAGGAGCTAAAAGGTTACATGCCTCGTAAAGGACATATCGCTAAGCGGACAGTCGCAGCCGATGCCGTGTACGGTTCGGATCTGGTGACTAAGTTCATCAATTCGATGATGTGGCAGGGCAAGCGCAGCACGGCCGAGGGCATCTTTTATGAAGCCCTGGAGCGGGTGCAGGAAAAGGGCGGCGACGAAGCGTTAAAGCTGTTCAAGAAGGCGGTGGAGAACGCCAAGCCGTTATTGGAAGTCAAGAGCCGGCGCGTGGGTGGAGCCAACTATCAGGTACCCGTGGAAGTGAATGCCGACCGTCGTACGTCGCTCGCCATCCGCTGGCTGATTTCCTATGCCCGGGCGCGCGGTGAGAAGGGCATGGTCGACAAGTTGAGTAATGAGTTGCTGGACGCCGCCACCGGCAAAGGCTCCGCCATCAAGAAAAAGGAAGATGTACACCGTATGGCGGAAGCCAATAAGGCGTTCGCGCATTACCGATGGTAGGCAAGCAGCTATTCGCTGTTCGCCGTTCGCTCTTGGCTTGTCCCAAAGCGGTTGAGCTAAGGGCTAAAGCCAAGAGTTAAAAGCTGAATGCGGAGCCCAGAAAGAGTCAAGAGTCGTGCCTAGAACAGTCCCATTAGAGCGTTGCAGGAACATCGGCATCATGGCCCACATCGATGCTGGTAAGACCACTACGACCGAGCGCATCCTGTTTTACACGGGAAAGACGCATCGTATCGGAGAGGTGCATGAAGGCACTGCCACCATGGACTGGATGGAGCAGGAACAGGAGCGCGGCATCACCATTACGTCCGCGGCCACGACCTGCACCTGGCGCGACATCCGCATCAACATTATCGATACGCCCGGCCACGTGGATTTCACGGCTGAAGTTGAGCGGTCGCTGAGAGTGCTGGACGGCGCAGTTGCGGTGTTTGACGCGGTTCACGGGGTACAGCCGCAGTCGGAAAAAGTTTGGCGCCAAGCGGATAAATACGGCGTGCCACGAATTTGCTTCATTAATAAGATTGACAAAATGGGTGCTGATTTCGAGCACGCGATCGATACTATCCGCAAACGTTTGAACGCCAAGCCAGTCGCGATTCAGATCCCCGTGGGGCAGGAAGATAAGTTTAAAGGCGTGGTCGATTTGATCAATATGAAGGCGATCGTCTGGCAAGACGACACCATGGGCGCCGAGTACGTCACCGAAGAAATTCCCGCGGAACTCAAAAAGAAAGCCGAAGCCTTTCATGCTCAGTTAGTGGAAACCATCGCGGAAAACGACGACGAAATCCTGCACAAGTTTTTGGAAGGCGAAGAGATTAAAGCCGAGGAGCTGCGCGCTTCGCTGCGCAAATCGACCATCGCATTGAAGGTGTTTCCGGTGGTCGTCGGAACCGCCTTCAAGAATAAAGGTGTTCAGCCGCTGCTGGATGCTGTGGTGGATTACCTGCCTTCGCCGCTGGATGTGGGCGAGACCAAGGGAACGAATCCCGACAATGGCCAGCCCATCACGCGCAAGCCTGCCGATAACGAGCCGTTTTCGGCGCTGGCGTTCAAGATCATGGCCGATCCTTTTGTCGGCCAGCTGACATTTATTCGCGTATATTCCGGGCAGCTTAAGACCGGTGATTCCGTGCTGAACACAGGCCGGCGTAGAACGGAGCGCATCGGGCGGCTGCTCAAGATGCACGCCAACAAGCGCGAAGAGATCAGCGAGATTCTGGCGGGGGATATTTGTGCGGCGGTTGGTCTAAAAGGCGTCAGTACGGGCGACACGATTTGCAGTGAAGATCATCCCATCGCGCTGGAATCCATCACGTTTGCGGTTCCTGTTATTTCAGTTGCGGTCGAGCCGAAGACCAAGGCCGACCAGGAAAAGATGGGGATGGCGCTGGGGCGCTTGGCTCAGGAAGACCCCACCTTTAAGGTTCACACCGATCCCGACAGCGGACAAACCATCATCAGCGGTATGGGTGAGTTGCATTTGGAAATCATCGTTGACCGCATGATGCGCGAGTACAAAGTGGAAGCCAATGTTGGCAAGCCTCAGGTGGCGTACCGCGAGACCATTCGAAGAAACTCCGAAGCGGAAGGCAAATACATCCGCCAGACAGGTGGCCGCGGTCAGTATGGCCACGCCAAGATTCGGTTGCAGCCTCAGCCGCCAGGCACGGGATACGAATTCGTGAATGATATTGTGGGCGGTTCGGTGCCCAAAGAATTTATCAAGCCGATCGATCAGGGCATCAAGGAAGCCATGGAAGGCGGGGTTTTGGCTGGCTACGAGATGGTCGATGTGAAGGCCATTCTCTACGACGGCAGCTATCACGACGTTGACTCCAACGAAATGGCGTTCAAGATCGCAGGCTCGATGGCATTCAAAGAGGCCGCGCGCAAGGCTTCTCCAGTGCTGTTGGAACCGGTGATGGCGGTGGAAGTGGTTACACCGGAAGATTATGCGGGTGTGATTATGGGCGACCTTAGTTCGCGCCGTGGCCGGATCGAAGGCATGGAGCACCGCGCCGGCTCGCAGGTGATCAAGGCGATCGTGCCTCTGGCAGAGATGTTCGGGTATGCCACGCACATGCGCTCGTCGACGCAGGGTCGCGCCGAGTACTCGATGCACTTCGCGCGCTACGAGGAAGCGCCGCGCTCGGTGTCGGAGGAGATTATTGCGAAGGTGCAGGGAACGGCGAAGTAAACAGTGAAGCAGCCGCGGGCGAGGGTGTCCGCGCCATAACAGACGGAGCAAGGAAATGGCGAAAGAGAAATTTGACCGCAATAAGCCGCACGTGAATGTGGGGACGATTGGTCACATTGACCATGGCAAGACCACGTTGACGGCGGCCATCACCAAGGTGTTGCAGAAGCACAAT
>Ga0070699_100003181_pt1 | contig 14530 bp, 10 predicted proteins | sample KBSK1503metaG_FD_65473 | JGI IMG/M metagenome (GOLD analysis project Ga0070699, IMG submission 65473) | Corn, switchgrass and miscanthus rhizosphere microbial communities from Kellogg Biological Station, Michigan, USA - KBS K1-50-3 metaG | ecosystem: Host-associated > Plants > Roots >...
CGAATATTTTAACATGTGCGACTCTAAAATTCAAGAGCTGAATTTTGAGCGTTACGGCCGTAACAGTCTTGCCGATACCATATTCTCACGGTGACTTGTGTCGGCGTCATCGCTGTGGGCTATCGCGCACTAGATAAGCCATCACCATCTCTCAAGCGCGGCCGAAAATCAGACCAGGACTACATCCATTATGAGGCCTGGTAACCTGCATGTTATACTCAACGCGTCCATCCGCTATTCTTTGCAAAGTCAAAGGAGAATCTTATGGCTGAACTTAAGACCAAACTCACCGATGCCAGTGTCGATAAATTTATTGAGGATATTAGAGACGAACAAACCCGGACAGACTGTTACCAGATTCTAGATATGATGAAAAAAGCCACCAAAGCCGAAGCAAAAATGTGGGGCACCAGTATCGTCGGGTTTGGGGATTATCACTATAAATATGAAAGCGGACGTGAAAATGACTGGTTCCTGGTAGGTTTCTCGCCCCGCAAACAAAATCTTACGCTATACCTCATGGGCGGTTTAAATGGGCATGAAGACCTTCTGAAAAATTTGGGAAAACATTCATTGGGCAAAGGCTGCCTTTACATCAAGAGGCTTGAAGATATAAACACAAAGGTTTTAAAAGACCTGATCATAAAATCCGTCAAGCGCATGTCAGAGATGAAGGCATAAAATGGTTTCAATAGATTGCCAAACGCATGCTGGAACAGGAAAAATGTGGCTCTGCCGTTCCTGCTTATTTTGCCCATAAGAACTGGACAACCAGGTTGAAATGACTCCGCTTGCAAGCCGACAGAATGCCCCATCTCTTGACTTTTATAATAAAGGACTAAGCGAAATACCCAAGTGGATTTGGGAACATAAAAGTCTCGAAAAGTTAAATCTGGCGGAAAATCAGTTAGCATCTATTTCTGAGGATATAGGAAAGCTCACCAAACTACGAATGTTGGATTTGGGTCATAATGAGTTGAAGACCCTGCCTGAGTCACTGTATAAGTTAAAGCGTCTTGAGTTCCTTTATTTGAGTAATAATCGTTTTAAGAGCATTTCACAAAACATCAAGAACCTGAAGGCAGTTATCTACTTAAACATCACAGATAATTTACTGTTGTCAGTTCCAGAAAGTATCGGCAAACTCACTAACTTGATCGAGTTCAGGCTGTATAACAATCAAATTACTGCCTTGCCTAACTCAATTGGTGAGCTAAAAAATCTTCAAGAACTGCACGCCATGAACAACAAGCTAATCACGTTGACCGAATCCGTTGGGAAGTTGAAACACCTAAAGAAACTGGATCTACAAGGAAATGCAATTTCATCCCTGCCACATTCTCTTGGCGATCTATTCCATCTTACTGATCTCAATTTACGGTTCAACCAACTTACAGTTCTGCCCGAGTCACTTGGTAATCTGAAAAACCTGCGATTTCTCGATCTTCGAGCGAATCAGTTAACGTCCCTGCCCAAAAGCATCACAGGCCTCAAAAAGCTGGAGAAACTTGACCTGCGTTGGAACACACTGACCGCTTTGCCCAATTGGTTCAAACAACTCAAAAAACGTGGCTGTATTATCTATCTTTAGATCCATATTTCACAACGAAAACCAAACTGAAATTCACTTGAAAAAGTGACAGTTAAAATGTATGATGGACACATCCGTTTTCCAGCCAGTCAGTTCGAGGAGTGTACAAGTTCTTGGAAGATTTATCTGGTAAGCAATTTGGGCATTATCAAATCGTAGCCCCGCTGGGGGAAGGTGGGATGGCGGCCGTCTACAAAGCCTATCAACCCTCCATGGAACGGCATGTGGCAGTGAAAGTATTGCCGCGCCATATGGCAACTTCAGAGGAATTTGTTGCGCGTTTCAAGCGCGAGGCAAAATTGTTGGCGCAGCTGCAACATCCTCACATCCTGCCTGTATTCGATTATGGGGAATCAGAAGGCTATCCCTACATTGTTATGTCCTTCGTCCAAAGCGGCACTCTGGCTGACCTGATGAAAAAACAACGCCTGCCGATGAGTGAAGTCCGCCGCATTATCACCCAGACCGGTGATGCACTTGGATACGCTCACGCGCGCGGCATGATTCACCGTGATATTAAACCAAGCAATATATTAATTGATGAACGAGGCAACTGCCTGCTTACGGACTTTGGGCTGGCCCGCATGGCTGAGTCATCTGCCAAGATCACCTCTTCAGGTGCGATCATGGGAACTCCGGCCTACATGGCGCCGGAACAGGGTTCAGGCAGCAACGTTGATCACCGCAGTGATTTGTATGCGCTGGGTGTCATCCTCTATGAACTGGTTACGGGCAGAGTGCCTTATACTGCTGAAACTCCAATTGCCATTGTATTCAAACATATCTCTGACCCTCTTCCTTCGGCCCGGAAACTAAACCCCATGCTGAGTGAGGCAGTGGAATTAGTGCTCTATAAGGCACTAGCCAAAAATCCAGATGATCGCTATCAAACAGCAGAAAGTTTTGTGCAGGGCTTTCAAGCCGCGATCTCAGATGACGCAAAAAAAGAACAACCGAAAATACAACATCCTGTTGTTGAACAGGTGGCCGCATCCATACCGTCGAGTGTTGAATCCCTACCAACAATGCAGCCAGTTGGGGCTACGATCAAAACCACTGCCCCAACCAAGAAAAGCCCAGCGCTTCCCCTCTGGATATTTGGACTAATGGGTGTCCTCATACTGGGTGCGATCGCATTCGTTGCACTCAAGGGACTTGGTACACGGAGTAATTCTGTTACGCCAACACAACCAATCGTCAACACTGAGCCTGTTACTGCACCTGAAATCGTTATGACGTCAACACAACTCCCTGTACAAAACATTTTTGAACTGACAAACGGCGCAAAGTTCACAGACGAATTCGATGGTCAACTGGCAGATGGCTGGGATTGGGTTGCAGAAGATCCCCTGAGATGGAGTCTTTCGGAAGTGCCAGGCTCTTTACAAATCATCGCATCGGATGCCAGTTTGGATGGACCCACCTCACCTACCAATATTTTATTTCGGTCTATAGAGGCGCAGGATTTTGAAGCGATAACACGGTTGCATTTTCAACCGAAAAGTAACTTTCAGTTGGCCGGGTTGATTGTCTTTCAGGATGGAAATAATGTGTTGCAATTTGGACGTGGCTTTTGTGACATTCAAGATCAATGTGTCGGCAACGGATTGTATTTTGATAATATCGAAGAGTCTGTTTTTGCCCTCAACAACTTTAGGACAGCCGTAACTGCAGATGACATCTTCTTAAAGATCCGGCGCTCTAGGAATTTGTATATCGCTTATTACAGCGCAGACGGAGAAAATTGGACAGAAATTGGCAAACACGAACGCGATTTTACGTCTGTGACTGTGGGGTTGATCGCCGCACAGGCTCCTGAACCCATCGCCGCACAATTCGATTCTTTCACGCTGATTGAATATCCAGCCATTACGTCCAATAATGATATGGCTTGTTTTGAGTCACCTGCTGAAAACGCGGCTATTCTTTATGAATTGAAAAAGGGTGAAAACGTTTCTGTGGTCGCTGCATCGGAAGATGACCAATGGCTTTCCATTCAAAAACCAGATGATATCAACGTCACGTGTTGGGTGGCATTCGAGGGTGATCTCGGCGTAAATGCGGACATTATTCCAAGAATAACTCCTTAAGTGAAGTAGTATACAAAACCCATACAATAACAGAGAAAACAAGGTACCCAACAATGACCACTCGCCTCTATCTCGTTCGGCATGGAGCTACCCCTCTCACCGCAGAAGATCGTTTCTCAGGTGCTGAAAATGTTCATCTTTCAGAGGAAGGTCGTTCGCAGGTCACGCATCTGGCTCGTCGCCTGGCAGATGATAATATCAACGCCATCTATGCTAGCCCATTGGATAGAACTTTGGAAACCGCCAGTATTATTGCCAAGCCGCATGAGTTAACACCGATTCAAAGGGATGGACTGCGTGAGATTAGCCACGGTCATTGGGACGGATTGTCACGCAAGGAAGTGGAAAAGCAATTCCCAGAAGAATATACTGCATGGGAATCGGATCCGTTCACGTTTGCGCCAGATGGCGCTGAATCTGGGATTAGTGTACTGGCGCGGGCATTGCCTATTATTCGCGAAGTGGTGCTCAATCATGCAGATAAAAATGTATTGGTCGTTTCACATAAAGCCACTCTGCGACTCATCATTAGCAGTTTACTGGGATTCGATGCGCGCGGCTATCGTGACCGGCTTGATCAGGCGCCTGCCTGCTTGAACATCCTGGATTTCAAGGACACTGTCCGCGCCCGTTTGATGCTCTTCAACGATGTTTCGCATTATGCCGATCATCCCCACCGCCCGAACAATCATCTCTCGCGGTGGTGGGATTCGGGTCAGGGTGAAAATAATACATCGTATGTGGGTGGCTAAGTGAGGGTTTCCAAAGCAGGCAAGAGTGGGTACAATAAAAACGTTTCAGGGGAGGTAAGTTTCCATGAAACTGGAGCAGGTTTCGGCTGGGCACGAAGCGGGTTTGAGTCAACTTTACAAAAGTGGCATTTTAGGCAGAGTCTAATTTGGAGTAAAATCAGCGGAGTACTTAAGTCCTACTTACCTCGTGTTCAATAAATTTCGCCTGGAGGAAGGCAATGTTCAAAACCCAAAACCTTTATCAGAACGATGAAAAGTGGAAGAATACCAAGCTAGGTAATTCCAACGAAACCATAGGCGGCTGGGGCTGCCTGCTGACTTCTGTCACGATGATGCTCAACGGCATCGGCTATAGCGAAACTCCCGAAACCGTCAACGAGAAGATGAAAAACGCTGGCGGTTTTCAGGGAGCGTTTTTTATCCCCAGCGTTTTGCCTTATGTTTGGCCCAATGCGGCGTATCGCGATATGCAGCCGTGCGAAAGTTTTCCTGCACCTATTTCACAAATTGACGATGCCATCGCGCAGGGCAAGCCTGTCATTCTACAGGTGGATTGGAACAAACAGGCAGGCATTCAAACCCACTTCGTACTGGTCAAGGAAAAGAAGGGGAATGATTACGTTTTGTATGACCCCTATAAATATCCTGGTGATGGTCCGGAGAAGGAAGTGTTGCTGACCACACGGTATAAATATAACGGTGCCAAGGTTGATTCAGAAATCAGCGCTGTCTTGTGGTTTGACTCGTACAGCGCTGCGCCGCCCGAACCTCCCAAAGTGACAAAGGTCCCCCTGCCCGCCGATAAATATACTTTGTATGCAGTCGAAGATGATCTCGCGCTACGCGCTGACCCAAATACCAGCGGCTATCTTTGGAAGCGTATGGGGCTCGGTACTGAATTGATCTGCCTTGAACCCAAGGCAACTGCCAAGGCGAAACTGGGCGTCAATGGCCAGTGGATCAATATACAAGACCCGAAAGGTGACCAGGGATATGTGGCTGGATGGTATGTTTCAGACAGCAAGGATAAACCTGCCACGGCTCCCGCGTCGTCCACTTCTGCTTCTGCTCCGGCAAGATCATCCACAACGACAACTTCTTCCGCCACGTCCGCATCAAAGTTACCACCCGGCGCACTGGCGTTCTTCCCCACCGAGGAACTTTCCTTCCGCTCCAAACCAGAGATTACGCCTGAAACAGTCATTCGCCGCATTCCCCCCACAGAGATGTTGGTCAGCATAGAACCAGCCAACTCCGCCATTCCCAAAGTGGGCGTGACCGGGCAATGGCTCAAAGTAAAAGATTCCAAAAATATGGAAGGTTTCGTAGCGGCCTGGTATGTCAAATATGCTAGCGGTTCCACGGCTCAACAAGCTGCGGCCACAACCCCTTCAACAAATGGTGGCGGCGTTTTGAAAGTCAAGGCTACCGCGGAAGCTATCGCCTTGCGAAAGCAACCCGTTGTCAGTGATGCAACTTTGATCAGAAGGCTGCCGCTGGGCACTGAATTCACAGTTACAGAGGCCAATGCTGAAACAAAGATCGGCAAAAATGATCAATGGCTGAAAGTTAAAGACCCGAGCGGCACGGAAGGCTATGTGGCCGCGTGGTTCGTTGCACGTTAAACAGGATGGAGAATACAACCATGGAAACTGAATCACCAAAAACCGCACCGATTCTAGAAGTTGCCTGGACGCGCCATGCCAACCTGGATGCCGCCGCAGACCGCCGTACAGCCGCTTTCTATAATATACGCAAATGGATCACCATCCTTGGCGTTCTGGCAACCTTTTTCGCCATCATAACGCAACTTTTCTTTTCAGATTCTGACAACTCAGCCCAGCCCTTTGTTGGCTATGCCACCCTTGGCCTGCTCGTCAAAATATTCTTTATTGCGACACCCGTTCTGGCCTCGATCTTTGCCGCGTTTGCCACCAAGTTTTACTCCAATGGCTCCTGGTTGATCTACCGCGCGGGTTCAGAAGAAGTGAAGAAGGAAATTTATTTCTATCGAACCATCCTGCAAAAAGACCCTACACGCCGGGCCTACCTGGAAAAAAGACTCGCTGAGATTCAAAGGCAGTTGTTTCGTAGTTTAAGCGGTGAGTTTGCCTTTGAAGGATATTCGGGGCCTTTGCCGTCGAACTACAATCCGCAGAATCCTAATAGTGATCCAGGTTTTCACGACCTGACCGGTGATGAATATTTCAAATACAGACTCGAGCATCAACTCGCCTGGCATAACAATAAAGTCAACCAGCGCAAACAGGAACGTCGCTGGATGACGATTTATATCCTTTCCATTGGCGGTCTTGGAGCTATGCTGGCAGCCCTGGGTGGTCAATTGGCTCTTTGGGTGGCCTTCACGGCCTCCATCGTAGCAGCGTTGATTGGCTGGCAGGAATTACGGAATGTAGACGAGACCATCAAAAATTACAGCAAAGTGGTCATGGAACTCACAATCCTGTACGATCACTGGGTAAATCTCGAACCAGAAGAACGCACACCTACCGAATTCTATACGATGGTCAAAGGCTGTGAAGAAGTACTCTGGGCACAAAATGTTGAATACGTCCGATCTATGCAGGAGGCGTTGCAGGAATCTGGTCTCGAAAAGGAAACCAGCCTCATCAACCGCGTTATCAAAGAGTCGGTTGATTCTGCTGAACGTACCCAGCAGATGATGCGTGATGAAATGGTCGATTTCACGAAAAAGACTCTACAGGAAAGTGAGCAGAAAGTTGAAGAAACTTTCAAAGCCACTTTGGGGTCACTCGCTGAAGAAGCCTCTTCTGAGGTAGTGCAAAAGGAATTGGAGGCCATGGGCAAGGCTGTTTCTGAAGTGGCAGAAAATGCAATGCAGAAGGTCTCGTCACTTTCAGCGCATCTGGCACATCTTGCCCGAGAATATGCCAACGTGGATATCGGTCGGCACACCACCAAGGAAGAACTCAACGCCATTCTGTCCCGTTATCCCAAGTCCACTGAAGTAAAAGGTTGAAATAAATCTTTCTGGTTTATTCAGAAAGAGGAAAGTAGAGTCAGTCATGCAACCAGCCAACACGCAAACTGTGGCAACGCCTGAAGCTCCAGCTGCACAACAACCTGCCACACCCACGCCTGTGCCTGCACCCATACCACCTGTCGTTGAAGCGCCAAAGAAGGCACCCGAAGTGAAGACTTTGGAATTAGCAGATGAGACAGATAAAAAGCCCAGCTCGATCCGTCCAGAGAATCGTCCGCATGCCTTCGTGATTATGCCATTCGGAAAGAAAAAAGCCGGGGATGGGTCGCTGTATGATTTCAATGCGATTTACATTCAGTTGATCAAACCAACGTTGGAATCAGCTGGCTTTGAAGCGTTTCGCGCCGATGAAGAAACCAGCAGCGGCGATATCCTGACTGATATGTTTCAGGAACTGTTACTAGCGGATCTCTGCCTTGTAGACATGAGCATTGACAATGCCAATGTTTTTTATGAACTTGGTATCCGTCATGCCTTTCGCAAGCGCGGCATCGTACACATTCAAGCCGGGCGCGCTTACATGCCATTTGATATTTTCAACGTGCGCACCATTCCTTATCACATCACACCCGATGGCGTACCCGACCCTGATTTCATCGAAAAGGACAAAGCTGCCATCGCGCGTGTCACGCGGGCAACCTGGGCTTCCGAGCCTGAGCGTATCCACAGCCCGGTATTCAATATCCTGACCAGCCTGGCTGAGCCCGACCGCAGGACATTACGCACGCCGTTAGCTACCGGATTCTGGCGTGAATACAACGAATGGAGACAACGCGTCACCATTGCACAACGCCAGAAAAGAATCGGTGACATTCTGCTGCTCACTGAAGAGATCAGGAATCCACTTATCAAGGAAGAGGCGATTGCAGAAGCTGGAAGAGCCCTTGCCAATATGGGAAGAAATGAGCTTGCACTCGATCAGTATCGTAAAGGGCTGGAAATCAATGGACGTAACCCTTTCTTCCGCCGCGAAGAGGCGTTTCATCTGAACCGTCTCGGTAAAGTGGATGAGGCAATTGTCAAGATTGAAGCAATCCTGGCAGATAACGCCAACGACAGTGATGCGATTTCATATTTGGGTCGCATCTACAAAGAGATGTGGCAGGACTCATGGAAATGGGTGGATGACCACGAAAAAAGATTACGCACGGCCTTCGACTCTTATCACTGGCTGATCAAAGCCATTGAGACTTATATGAATGGGTATCGCATCAACTTAAATCAGATCTACCCGGGTGTAAATGCTCTCACGCTCTCCACCATGTTAGTGGATCTGGCAAACCGCTTTGATGACCGCAAGAGTCCCGACCCTGAAATTGAGTGGGTGCGTGCCAATTTGCCTGATCTGGGTGGATCACTATTATTTGCACTCGAGGCCCAAATTGATGAGGGCAACCCCGATTATTGGACGCTCGTTTCCATGGCTGAGTTACAAGTATTGACCGCCAAAAACGTCGCTGAAGTGGTGCGTGCTTATCGCAAGGCCCTGACTGCTTCACGTCGTAACACCTTCTTCCTGCAATCCTCTCTGGCACAGCTTGAAATGATGAAATCACTTGAAATGCGCACAGAATTTGTTGATGCAGGCATCATGGTCATTAAAGAGGAAATCCGCCGTATGAAGAAGGAGGATGTTACAGAGGATAGTTCCAAATCCAAGGAAAAAAACCCGGATGCGCCTAAAAACCGTGATGGCTACGTCTTCCTCTTTTCTGGTTATATGATCAACAATTCACGTAAGAAGGAAAACCACTTCCCACCTGAAAGAGAACAGGATATCAAAAAAGCAATTGGCGGTCTGCTGAATAAACACAATGCCAGTTCCGATGATCTCGCTGTCACCACGGGTATGGACGCCGGCACAGAGATCATCTTTGTGGAAAGTTGTGTGGAACGTGGTATTCCAGTGCGCGCCTACTTCCCAACAGCTGAAGCGCCATATGTCCGTGATTTTGTCAGCCCGGGCGGTGAACAATGGGTGGAACGCTTTTACAAGATGCGCAATCACCCGCTTGTGGATGAATTCTATCAACCAGAACAGGTTGGTTTACCCAAGGAAGACGATAATGTCCATGAGCGCAATAACCGTTGGGCCCTCTACTCCGCCCTCATTCGTGGAATTGACAAGGTTCGACTTATCGCAGTGTGGGATGGGAAAAATGAAGCCGCCAAAGATCTGGACGTCCGCCTTGTAAAGCACATGGTTGACCTGATGCGCGATACGGGAGGCATTATTGAACAGATCAACCCATTCAAATTATCCAGCGATGAGATCGTGGTGAACAAAATAAAAACTGATCCGCCGCCTGAAACAGTTGTACCAATGAAGGTCAAAACCTCAAAGCGAAAACCAAAAACAAAAAAGAGTTAAGTCTTTACTACTTTACCATATAGAGTAATAAAAAAGATGCCCGCTGATTATTCCTCAGCGGGCATCATCACTTGTTCGATCTTTTCTTTTGGGTAGGGCCAGACTTCCCCTTTTATCCCTTTTGCCAGATAAAAATCCCCAGCGCGGACAGTTTCTGAACCCTCAAGTGTCACTACAGTGACGAGCGCATCCGGATCACCATTGGTAACGTCAGTAAGAGGCGTCAGCAAAGTCACGGCTTTCTTCACACAATATCCGGGGCGCAAAAGTACATAACTATCCTCAAAGATATCCGGTTTGATCGGCCAGAAATCATCGGGCTTGTCCACTTCGCTAACCAAAAAATCGCCACTGACCGCTGTCAACACAGTTCCCCAGGGAGTTTTAATATCCATGGCTTGGTCGTCACCGGGCGCAGGCATAAAAGGGATAACCCGCCGTTCCACTTTACTCCGATAAGGCTTGAAATGTAATGTATGCAGTATTGAATCGTCAGATGTTATAACAATAGGATCATTCATAATTAATAAGTAGATTAAAAATATTCTACCACACGCCCCAAATGACCCAACATTACAAAATCACGTCATTACTTTGGTCATGGGTAGCTTGAAATACCTACTGGCTTATGCTATAAAAAATCATCACCGTATGGAGACTTATCTATGACTAAATTGCATCGACGGATTCTCACGGGTTTTATCATCCCGCTTCTTCTTACTACGCTCGCCTGCTCAGGTGTTGCAAACCTCACCCCCACTCCAGCCGAATCTGGTTATCGCTACGATGAGTTGCCATCTCCTACAACACAGAGTTCAGCCATCTCGGCTTATACAGCCATCGCCAGCTGGAATAAGACCGATATCACATACTACTTTGTAAACGGTACAGATCAATTATCCGGTGAAACCGAGCAGGATGTTATCGCTCAAGCCTTTAGTCTGTGGGCTGCACAAACCCCGCTCACTTTCACTGAGACAAATAGCCGCTCCGATGCCGATATCATCATCGGCTGGGCAGTCGGCGACCATGGCGACGGCGATCCCTTCGATGGACCCGGCGATGTATTGGCACATGCATCGTATCCCAACCCTTATGACGACCGTCCGGTGTTCTTACATTTCGACGATGATGAACGCTGGGTAAACAGCGAATCACGTAACGTGGATCTGCTCACCGTGGCGGCCCATGAGATTGGACATACCCTCGGGCTTGATCACAGCGACGACCCTGACTCCTTGATGTATCCCAGCTATAGCGGGCCGCATCGCTTTCTGGCGAATGATGACATTGCCGGGATACAGAGTCTGTATGGGCTGGCAAGCAATCCACAACCGGCACCCAACGTCCCGACGGATGATGCGGCACCGCCCAGCGCCGGTGAAGATGCCGATCAGGATGGGATCTCCGATCAAGATGAGATCTTGGTCACGGGTACCGATCCAAATAAAGAAGATAGCGATAATGACGGTCTTGGTGACGGCGTGGAAGTGGAAAATCGCATGAACCCGCTGAACCCGGATATGGACAAGGACGGCGTAAGCGATGGTCAGGAAGTTGCCAACGGCACTGATCCACTCTTCCCTGAACAGCCAGATGTTTCATCTGACCTTGAGAATGAAGTGAGTGAATTTCTCACGGAAGCCATTGAATTGCAAATTGAGGCCTATCAAAAAGGCGATGCTTCCATTGCCTCCTCGATATTGGCAGGTGACATTCTAAATAACCTGGCCGCAGATATCAATGCCCTCAATAAACAAGGGCTTGTCTCTGTTTCAGAAATTGATTACTACGAGAGTTATATCAACGACATCCGCGTGATCAGCGACACACAAGTCGAAGTGGATACCTGTGAAGTCTGGACCACCAACACGTATAACCAATCCAACGGTGAGCTCGTTCAAACTGACGGGCCAACGTTATTGCCACAAACCATCACCATCGAGAATCTAAATTCAGGTTGGTTCATTACGCAAGTTAATTTCTTTGATGCGCCCGCTTTCTGCAGCAACTAAATGAGCAAACTCATTAGTGTGGTGGGTGCAAGCGGTGTTGGAAAGACGACCTTTGTGCGCGTCCTAGCGCAGGCTTATCCCTTTAAAACCGCCTATGAAACACATGCGGAGCGCCCTTTTCAGGCCCTCTTCAAGCAGGACAAGAAATATGCCCTCGCCAATCAAGTGGATTATTTCCTCATGCGTGCCCAACAGGAGAAGGAGTTGCGCACTTCTCCGCAAATTGGATTATTGGATGGTGGACTCGATTTGGATTTCCATTGTTTCACCCGCCTCTTCCTCAGCCGAAACCTGCTCACTAAACCCGAGTATGATCTTTGTCTGAGACTTTACGCTTTCATTCGCGAAATCCTGCCGCCTCCGGAACTTATCGTCCGCCTGGTAGCCGATTCTGAAACTATAGCAAGCCGCCTCTCGACGCGAGACCGCATCAACATCGCCACCGCAGAAGATACCCCGATATTCAACTCTTTTGTAGAAGAGTGGCTTGCGCCCCTACCATCTGAGCAACTGTTGGAGTTGGATGTTTCAAATGAGACATTAGGATATGGGAAAAGCATCGGAATAGTTTTACAGAGGGCCGCATCATTAACTAAACTTGAAATTTGAATTTCAGCCAGCAAATCCTTTTAAAAAGTTTACCCGCTGATAAGACAAGCAGCAGAAGGAATCCATTCAATGTCGTGATTGTCTGAATGACACTGTCCACCATCACAATAATCTGTAACCCTTTTCTACAATTTGCGACCGATTTGTGACACAGTTCTACGAATAGCCTATTATAATGAATACGGTGAATATTCCAAGCAATGACCCAGGGTATCCTAATTTGGTCGCTTGCATATCAAACATGCGGGACACCTGGAGAGCCAATAGCGAAACCGGCGGTGGTGGACACTTTTTGAAGTCGCCAATCTGATCAACAAAAAATTTTCTGCCTTAATATTGATTCGAAGTAAATAAAGGAGAGGAATGCTTCGAGCGCCAAGGGAAACATGGCATTGGCATGGAAGAGCTGAAGGCAACCATCCGCCTTCGGATACTTTGTCGTTGCATGACTTCGTTGTGCTCTCGAACAATCTATACTAGTTATTAAACCGGTCGAATACGGCCGGTTTTGTTTTGTGTTCATGCAGACGTCCAGACTCCTTATGGAGGCATCTCCACGATGCGTCGAAGATTGGCAGTGATTGGCAGTTTTTTATCTGGTTTTGGCACTTTAGCGGTGATGTAATACTCATGGTGCACCCATTCAATTTTCCATAACTTCATGGAAGCGCGAAGTATTGAAACTACATTTACTTTCTTGCCCATAGTGGAAAACAAGACACCGTTGCAGAGGAATCGCCATATGAATCTTCCTCTGTAAACTTGCCATTTGATCTTCATTCTTACGGACCATCTAGAGAGGAACACAAAATGTCACACAAAATTTTTCGTTCAGTTTTAGTCCTGATTATTGGAATTGGGTTAGCGGTGATATCAACGCCTCCACCAGCCCTTGCCGCAGGTCCCTGGTATGTGTCTCCAACAGGTAATGATGGCAACAACTGCCTCAGCCCGGCAACAGCCTGCGCAACGATCAACGGGGCGCTTGATAAAGCCTCCAGCGGGGATACAGTCTATGTGGCAGAGGGAACGTACATCGGGACAGGCTCTGAAGTTCTGTTGATTAATAAAGATATCATGGTCTCAGGCGGATGGGATGCAGGCTTTTCTGCACAAAGCGGGATATCGACGATTGATGGACAGGGAGCACGCCGAGGCGTGACCGTCCAGAGTGGTGTGACCGCAACGATACAACACTTCACACTGCAAAATGGAAATGTGACAGGCAACGGAGGCGGGGTCAACAACGCTGGCACGCTGACAATTATCGAAAGCTCCATCACGGGCAACGTGGCCGGTAACGGTTCGGGGAGTGCGATTTATAACGCCAGCACCGGAATCCTTAGCCTGAACCAAAGCTCCATCCGTCACAATGGCAGTAATGGGATTTGTTTCGTTGTCACGAATGAAGGCACCTTGAACGCTGATCACACGATCATCGAGGAGAACACCACCACGCATATTTATTGCGTCGCCACCATCGTCATCAACTTTTCAGGCGTCATTCACTTCACCAACTCCTCAATAAGTAACAATCTGGGTGGTGGCATTTATAATTATGGGGCACTCGTTATCGAGAATAGTGGCGTAAACCGCAACACGGGCAGCGATGGCCCAGGTGGAATCTATAACTGGGGAGGCAATTTAACAGTAAATAACAGCACAATTAGCAGCAATGTGAATTCCAGCGGAGGAGGCATCTTCGCAGGCGGAGGCGGGCAAGTGAGATTAAACAATGCCACTCTTGTTAATAACTCCGCCAATACAGGGGGCGGTGTGTACAACTACCCATCCAGCTCAGCGGATGTTCTCATTCAAAATACTATTTTGTCTGGCAATACTGCTTCGGGAAGCGCTTCAAATTGTACAGGTGCGGTTGGCTCCTCCGGTTATAACCTGATTGGGGATGACTCCGGCTGCACTTTTGCCGCCGCCACAGGTGATTTGATCAACATCAATCCCGTTGTGGGTGTTCTGATCGGCTCGCCCTCTTATCACCCACTCCTTTCAGCAAGCCCAGCCATTGATGCCGGAAACCCGTCTGGTTGTACGGATCAGGACGGTGATCCACTCAGCA